>Ga0157326_1000043_pt1 | contig 11136 bp, 9 predicted proteins | sample MOy2old250510_FD_105391 | JGI IMG/M metagenome (GOLD analysis project Ga0157326, IMG submission 105391) | Arabidopsis rhizosphere microbial communities from North Carolina - M.Oy.2.old.250510 | ecosystem: Host-associated > Plants > Roots > Rhizosphere | place: USA: North Carolina | collected... | reverse complement strand
CGATAAGCTGAGCAACATGCTGGGCGAAAAGGCGGCGGCTGGCGCTGGCAGCGGCTCCCCGCAAACCTCCGCCATTCGGGAGGAACTGCAAAAACGGCTCGGCAGCCCCCAAGGGCCGGACGTCAACCCGCCGCAGGAAGGCTAGAGCGAATCCCACGACGTTTAAAACGCCAAACCGCCTGCTTCTCGAATTGAAGCAGGCGGTTTGTTATTTCTGCTGGTTGCGAATCACCTTCAGGCTGGGGGGATTCGTCGCCTCAGGCTCAGGCACGGCGCTCGTTTCAGTATTCAAGGACGTTTTCTGTTGCGGGGCTTGCTGGGGCGGGAAGGTCTGATCGGTACGATACTGGGGTTTCCAGTCGCTGTTTTTAATCCAGTCCACCAGCGTATCGTTGGGAACCGGCTTGCACACGTAAAAACCCTGGGCCAAATCGCAGCCCCAATCGTTCAGTTTTTGCAGGGTCAGCTCGTCCTCCACGCCTTCGGCCACCACGGAAAGCCCCAGGCTCTTGCTGAGCAGGATGGTGGTTTTCACGATGGCCGCATCATCCGGGTTGCGGTTCATTTCACGAATAAAGGACAGATCGATTTTAAGGGTATGGATGGGCAGTTTTTTGAGATACGAAATGGAGGAGTTGCCGGTGCCGAAATCGTCGATGGAAATCTTGATGCCCAGCCCATGCAGCTTTTCGGTGACCAGCGTGGCGTTCTGGATGTTCTCGATAATCACGTCTTCCGTAATTTCCAGCTCCAGGCAGCGGGGCGGGAAGCCGAAACGCTTCAGGATATAGGCCACCTCATCGGGGAAATTGGTGTCTTCAAGATTCTCTTCGGTAATGTTGACCGACAGCGCCACCTCAATGCCCTGGTGGTACAGGTCGCTAATCTGCTCAATGGACTTTTGCAGCATCAGCATGGTCAGGTCTTTAATCAGCCCGTTCTTTTTGGCCAGCGGAATAAACACCGCCGGGGAAATCATGCCTTGTTCCGGGTGCGGCCAGCGGGCCAGCGCTTCCAGCCCCTTAATGTGATGGCTGCCGCAATCCACCTTGGGTTGGTAGTACACTTCCAGCGCGCCTTGCTTAATGGCCTGGCGCAGCTCGTTTTGCAGCTCAATGTTCTTGCGGTTGTACTCGTCAGTGTCCTTGTCGTAAAAGGTGTAACAGTTGCGGCGCTCCTTGGCTCGGTACAGGGAAATATCCGCCCGGCGCAGCAGGGTTTCCACGTCCTCCCCGTGATCGGGATAAACCACGATCCCCATGCTGATGCCCATGCTGAAAGGCAGCCCCTCAATGGTCACCGGCTCGTCAATGGCCTGGATAATGCGATCGGTCACATGCTCCACGCCCGCATAATCCTCAATATCCTGAATAATGAAGGCGAACTCGTCGCCGCCCAACCGCGCCACGGTATCCGCCCCCCGCACAATATTGCGTAAACGCATGCCTACCTGGGTCAGCAGATCATCCCCGGCATGATGGCCCAGGGTATCGTTAATCTGCTTGAACCGATCCAGATCCGCCATAATCAGGGCGAATTTCCCTTCCCGGCGACGGGTGCTTTTAATGGCCTGCTGGATACGATCCTCGAACAGACGGCGGTTGGGCAGGTTGGTGAGCGGATCGAACAGGGCGAAATGCTGTAGTTCTCCCCGCAGGCGTAGCCATTGATCCTTGCTGATGACATAAACCAGCAGGGTAAAAAAGAACAACAGCCAGCCCAGCATAGAAAAATCGATGTAGCTGGCCAGCATGGAACCCATAAAATGGCGGTTCAGCGATTCAAACCAGGCCGTCAGCAGGTTGCCGTCTTCCCACAGGCCGGATTGCGCCTGAAACATCGATTGCAGGGGCGTTAGCGAAAGCAACTGTATAGATCCCGCCAATCGGGTAGCCTCTCCAGTCAACATAACAATCCGTCAATTAAAAAATAACCAGAAAACGAAAATCCGTTCCCGTATCGTATTTTTCGAAACAGTAAGCAGTTTCTTTAATTTTTTTTCACAAAACTTATTCAAAGCAGTAACGCCCCGCCAAAGCCCATCTGTAGGCATGTCTCCGGGCCGGGCTTCCACCCACCTTCAGGCTGTCCGCTTATCCCATCCCGCAAGGCTTTCAGGCCGCTAAAAGCCGGGCTTCCAGGCAGCAGGTGGCAAACCTTCCCCAATAGCAACAACGCCATGCCTTTTGGCTTTGACATGTTGAACGCAAGGCCCGCGCAAAGCGCTGTCATATAAATGTCACAGGACTTGCATACGATTCCCCATGTAAGCAGCATTTGTCAGCAATAACTGGATCTTCACCCCCATGATGATTCCCACCGCCACCTTTTGTTTGAACCCCGCCGTAAAAAAAGTACTGGAAGCCGGTCTTTACACGTCGGCGGTCAAATCCGTGGGCAGCGGTTTCCGTTACTATGACGCCCGGAACGCCGACCCGGAACTGAAAAAAAATATCGCCCGCGGCGAAGCGTTGACGGTTGCCCAGGTTTCCATCTATTCCATCATCATCGACCAACTGGTCGGCCTGGCCCAAAAAATCGCCAGCCAGTCCACCAAGAATTCGCTGCTGAAAAACGGCCTGCAAAAACTGACCAAAAACCGCCCATTAACGCTGATGGTGCTGGGCTGCACCGCCAACTTCTGCGCCGAAAAAATCAGTCGCTCGGTATTCAACCGGGATCTCGGCGCCGACGGCAATTCGCTGGCAGATGAGGAGAAAGCCGAACCCAAGCTTGAACATGACGACAAGGAAAAGGATGGCCCTCATGAGAATCGCCCTGATTCTCATGAGGGCCATAAAAGGGCTGGATCAAAACCCGAGCCCGCCGCCGTCGCCCTTCGCTTTGCCCAATCCGAACCGTTTCGGCACCAGCCCCTTACCTTCTCCCACAGCAATAACGCCCCCATCACCTATCTCTCCACAAACGCCACCAACCCCTTTCAATTTCCCACCAAACCCGCTTTTACCAAACCCGCCTTTTCGATATGATCTCATCCTGGTCACAAATGTGGCCAAACCACGCCCGTAAACGTATCCCGCAGGCATTGAGCGCAGCATGAAAGCCCGTATTCTGGTCGTCGATGACGAAAAAGACTTGGTGAACCTGGTTCGCTACAATCTGGAAAAAGAAGGTTTCGAGGTCGATTGCGCCTACAACGGCTCCTCGGTGGAAGCTAATTTCCAAAACCGGTTGCCGGATCTGATCATCCTGGATCTCATGCTGCCCGATCGCTCCGGCTACGACATTTGCCGCGATTTAAAGGCCAACCCGCTAACCAAAAACATCCCCATCATCATGCTCACCGCCCGCTCCTCCGAATACAACCGGGTTACGGGGTTCGAATGCGGCGTAGAAGATTACGTCATCAAGCCCTTCAGCCCCAAGGAACTGATGTTGCGGGTCAAAGCCATTTTGGCCCGCACCGCCAGCCAGCGCAGCCGGGATCAGGCCGACAGCAAGTCCATTCGCCTGGGCAAACTGAGCATTCTGCCGGAAGAATTCCGGGTGCTGGTGGAAGACCAGGAAGTGCCGCTGACCCACACCGAATTTAAAATCCTGATGGCGCTGGTGAACCAGCCCAACCGGGTGAAAACCCGTGAGCAGCTCCTGGAAGCCGTGTGGCAGGAGGAAGCGGACTCGGTGATGGATCGCACCGTGGACGCCCAGGTCAAGCGCCTGCGGGCCAAACTTGGCGCCGCCCGCGACATGGTGGAAACCGTGCGCGGCCTGGGTTATCGCCTTAAAATCTCGGAGCCGCTCAAATCCGGCTCCCCCTGATACCCTTGAAGCCAACCGGCAGAGTATTGACATGACAGCCAAAAACCCGATGCACAGCCCTTCCCGCAAACCCATTTCCCACATGAAGCAGCTCCTCAAGGAGCAGCACATCCTGATGATGCTGTTGAAGGAGTTTCGGGACGGCATTTTAATTTGCGATCAGCAGGGGCTGATTTTACAGGTCAACCCGTCCCTGCGGAATTTCCTGCACCTGAGCGAGGACGTGACGGGCCGGGACGTCACCCAGGTGATTCACAACGAGCCGTTCCACGACCTGCTGAACGCCGTGCTGGCCACCGGCAGCTCCTGCGTAGAGGAAATTACGCTGGTGGAAGGGCCAAGCCCGGAGATGTTCTTTGAGGTGCATATGGTGCCTATTTTCATTCCGGTGCTAGGCGAGAACGACACGCCAGAAGCCCAGGCCGAGCCGGGCCAGACGGTGAACGGCTGCGTCATCATCTTTCACGATATTACGGACATTCGCAAAACCGAGAAGATGCGCCGGGACTTTGTGGCCAACGTGTCGCATGAACTGCGCACCCCGCTGACCGCCATTGAGGGGTATTCGGAAACGCTGCTGGACGGGGCCATTGATGATCAGGCCGTATGTCGGGACTTTATCAACGTCATCTACCGGCATTCGCTGCGCCTGACCCAACTGGTGGAAGATCTGCTGGATCTCTCCAAACTGGAATCGCCGGACTATAAGCCGGATTTCACGCCGGTATCCCTGCATACCTTAATTCAACAAGCCTTTGTGCTGGTGCAGGATAAAGCCGTTGAAAAGGAAATCAAGATCTCCGTCACCATCCAGGAACCCTTGCCGCTGGTCATGGCGGATTCCAGCAGCCTGCAACAGGTGCTGACCAACCTGCTGGACAACGCCATTAAATACACGCCCACCCAAGGGGAGGTGTCCATTGGCGTTTATGAGAACAGCAGGGGCAAAATTCAGGTGGATGTGAAGGATAACGGCATCGGAATTGAAGGCAAGCACCTCAGCCGCATTTTTGAGCGGTTCTACCGGGTGGATAAAGCCCGCTCCCGCGATATGGGCGGCACCGGGCTGGGCCTGTCCATCGTCAAGCATATCGTGCAACTGCATGGCGGGGAAATCTGGGTGGACAGCAAGGTGAACGAAGGCTCCACCTTCAGCTTCACCGTAGATCCCCAGCCCGCGTAAACTTTTTTGCATCAATAGTGGGATTACCGGCTCGCAGTGCGTTTCGATCTGGTAGGGTTATTGGCTTGCTACAAAAAGCCTGCCGAAGAAGTCCTTCAGGCAGGCGTGGAAAAACTCGCAATATGCTATTTACTAGGGGTAATAGGGGTAACATTAACGCCTGGCTGCTGTTTAACGGCAACCAGAGCCTTTGAAGTTACTAGACACCATTATGGCGATCGTTCATGACATTTCTGTGACGGTTTCATGACAAATTTGTAAAGCTTCCCCGATGTAGGCCCACAGTGGCTTTCGACCTTTCGCCCGCGATAGGTTCGACGCCCGTCCGCAGGCAAATTGACGATGGGAACAGGTAAGCGTTCCCGGTTATGGGGGCGCCGATCCACATGCGATTGCCGCGACTCGAATGGTATACAATTGGAGGACTGGGTTACAAACGCCACAATGCTTTCAGGTTATTGAGCGCGACGGGGAGACCATGAGCCAACTGTTAAAAACCATAACCACCAGCGCCCCCACCACTGATATTCCCTTTAACAAGCCTTGCCTGCTGGGCAACGAGCTGGTGAACATGATGGAATGCCTGGATCAGGGGCATCTTTCCGGAAACGGGGATTTCACCAAGCGTTGCGAACGGTTTTTTGAGGAGCGGTTCGGTTTTAAAAAGGCGCTGCTCACCACCTCCTGCACGGACGCGCTGGAAATGACCGCCCTGCTGATGAACCTGCAACCGGGCGACGAAGTGATTATGCCCTCTTTCACCTTCGTATCCACCGCCAACGCCTTTTTACTGCGGGGCGCCAAAATCGTTTTCACCGACAGCGAGACAGACACGCCCAACATTGACGTGAGTAAGCTGGAAGCGCTGATTACCGAAAAGACGCGAGCCGTGGTGGTGGTGCATTACGCAGGCATGGCCTGCGATATGGATGCGCTGGTGGCGCTGACCCAACGCCACCACCTGTTTTTAATTGAAGACGCTGCCCATGCCATTGACGCCTATTACAACGGCAAGCCGCTGGGCAGCTTCGGGCAGATGTCCACTTTTTCCTTTCATGAAACCAAGAACATCGTCTGCGGGGAAGGCGGCCTGCTGGCCGTGAACGATCCGGCGCTGATCGACCGGGCGGAAATCATTCGGGAAAAAGGCACCAATCGCACGGCATTCTTTCGGGGCCAGGTCGACAAATACAACTGGCAGGACATCGGCTCCTCCTTTTTACCCGCGGACTATGTGGCGGCGTTTTTGTGGGCGCAACTGGAAAACATGGCCCAAATCCAGGCCCGCCGCCTGGAAATCTGGCGGCAATACGAACAACTGCTAAAGCCGCTGGCGGAAAAAGGGCTGGCGCAACTGCCCAAAATCCCCCCGTACGCCAGCAATAACGCCCATATGTTTTACCTGGTGTGCAACAGCCTGGAGCAGCGCACCCATATCATCGACACGCTGAAAAAAGACAAGATTCAGGCCGTGTTCCATTACCTGCCCCTGCACGAAAGCCCCTATTACGGCCCGCATCACGATGGACGGGTACTGGAGAACGTGACCCGCTACGCCGATTGCCTGCTGCGCCTGCCGCTTTACTACGACCTGACGCCGGAGTTGGTGGAACGGGTGGCCAAGGTGGCAATTGCCGCTTGCGTAGGCTTTGAGCTGGCTGCCAGGGAGCGTTGAAGTCCACCGCGCATTCTGCTACACTCGGCTGAAGGGGCCAGTCCCCTTGGGTTTTATGTCGTAGATCGCAGCGCAGGAAGCAACCGAAATGTCGGGCCATACGCCTTTTATTTCTATTATTACGCCGGTTTACCGGGCCGAGGAATCTCTGGAGCCTTTGTACCAACGGGTCAGGGATATGCTGGAGCGGCATATTTCGGCGGATTTTGAATTCCTGATGGTGGATGACGCCAGCCCCGACGGCGCATGGCCCATTATTGAGCGGCTGGTAGACCAGGATTCGCGGGTGCGGGGCATCCAGTTTTCCCGCAATTTCGGGCAATATCTGGCCCTCACCGCCGGGCTGGAGCATGCCCGAGGGGAATGGATCGTGATTATGGACTGCGACTTGCAGGATGTGCCGGAAGAAATCCCCAAGCTGTACGCCAAGGCGCTGGAAGGGTTTGACGTGGTGCTGGCTCAGCGCGTGGAGCGGCAGGATTGCTTCCTGAAAAAGCTCAGCTCCAAGGCATTTTACGCGGTGTTCAGCTATTTGACCGATGCCCGGCAAGATCCTTCCACCGCGCAATTTGGCATTTACAACCGTCGGGTGGTCAATACGCTGGTCAGCATGCGGGAGCGGCTGCGCTTTTTACCCGCGTTCATCGGCTGGGTGGGCTACCGGGTTACGGCCATCCCCATTCGCCATGCCGAACGCGAGCATGGCGGCTCCAGCTATTGCTTTAAAAAGCTGATGAACCTGGCGTTTGACACCATGATCGCCTTTTCGGACAAGCCCTTGCGCCTGACGGTCAAGCTGGGTTTCGTCATTTCGCTGTTGTCCTTTCTATTTGCCCTGTACGTTATTTTCAGCGCCCTCACCGGCACACGCGCGCCTTTGGGCTGGACCAGCCTGATGGTCGCGGTCACGTTCTTTTCGGGGCTGCTCATACTCATCATCGGCATTAACGGGCTGTATATTTCCCGCATTTTCGATGAAGTGAAAGGCCGCCCGCTGTATATTATCAATCGCGTTTACGAGCGTATGCCCGTAGCGGAACCCTCGCAATCGCACTCCTAAGCTTTCAACCCGCTGGTTGAATTGAATTTAGCATTTCATCAACGAACGCCAGCCTTAAACGGCGGATATCTCGGCTTGCGACCCCTGCTGGACATGACCTTCGGGCGAGTTATCCGTAAACAGTTTTTTCAGGGTGGCGAACAACCAGGTCAAGGCGCTGGTGGACAGCATCAGCACAAAGGGAATGATTTGCACCGCATACCGCTCGTAGGCTTCTGCCAGCAAAAAGTAAAAAGACAGCCAGGCCAACAGGTACAAGCCCGTCAACAGGAAGGTTTCCCGACTGGCTAGCGAGTTTTTACGTCGCAGGTTGATAAACCCCAGCGGAGACAAGAGCAATAGCGTCTGCCAGATGACGTTGGATATGGTCGCCATACGCGTGACCAGCTTGCCCGGAACCTTTTGCAAGACCATGGAACCTTTTTGCGACCACCGCAGGCCGGTTTGGGAAGTCCACAAGGTTCTTTTCAGCCGAGGGAAACCATTCAGGATATATTTGGCCGGATCCGCCTTCACTATTTTCATGACTTCCGCGCCCAGCACATCGTAATAGCGAACCTCATCGCGGGGGTTGCCGGTCTTTTTGAACAGGCGGGCGGCGGGTTCCACCTTAGTCCAGATTTCGGGCATCTGGTTGGCGGTGGTGTAGCCTCCCTGGTGTTCGTAATTAATGGCGGAGACCATCCACAGGGCGTCCCCCCAGAACAGGCGCGGGCTGCCGCCCACCAGATACTGATGGTACACCCAGGTCGATAACAACAGCCCGGTGGTCAGCGCCATTACCGCATAGCGAACCGCCCATGCCTTTAATTGCTCGCGGCGGGTCAGCAGAAACAGAACCGGCACCAGTACCAAAAACAGCAGGTTAGAGGAACGGATCAGGATGGTGCCATACAACATGGCTCCCACGCCCGCCCAATACCAGATGGGGCGCTTTTCCTGATCATCGGCTGGTTTCCGCTCCAGGCTATGTAATACCGCCCAGAATACCATGAAGGAAAAGGCCACCGCCGGGATTTCCGTGGACATTAAGGCGGCATAGGTAATCAACTGCGGAAACAACGCCGCCATGGCAGTGGCGATTAACGCCGGGAGACGTTTCCCCAGCAAAAGCCGGGTTAGTGCATACACTTGCAGCATAATCACGGCGGAGAGGAAGAGGTTCAGTATCCACCCGGCCAGGTAGGACGGGCCGCCAAACAGCCAGAAGGAAAAGGTTTGCAGAATAATGGCGCCGGGGTGGCGGATGAGGATGTTGTAAGTAAAATCGCCATGGTAAAAATTCCGGGCGAATTGCCAGTACACTTCAAAATCGCTGCGGGGTTCCGGCTGGGTAAAGGCAATCCAGCCTATCCGCAAGCCAAGCCCCAGCAGAATAATCCCGGCCAGCGCCCACCAGCATCGCGACGAGGTTTGTTCTTCGCGGTTCGCCCCGATGTTTTTGACCAGCAGGACGGTAAACGCCAGGAATGCAATCACGGCCAGAACCATCAGGATTTCTGTGGCGAAAATACTTCTGAACGCCTGCTGAATTGCTTCCATGCTCGTCAATTGCTCCAAAAACGGGGGGGGACACGCTAGCCCTTATCTTACTATGAACGTTCGGGCAAGGGAGCATGCAGCCCGGCTCAACCGTATTGTTCCTTAACCTGGGGAAACCCGGCCGTTGACGCATATGGCGGTGCAAACGATTTTCCAGCCATTCGCCCTGCCAAGCGCCCGGCAGGACAAGCCGCAATTTAGCCTGTGCTATACTCGCATTACGAGAGTTAAATAACGGTCGAACCCATCCGGGTCAATTTCCCGCCTCCTCTTTATTTAAGCCTAATCATCGGCAATATTGTGTTGAGTCTTAACCCGTTAACGTAGCAGTTGAGCGAACGGATTCCAAAGCACGTGAGCACCAGCCTGATCTATCAAAACGCCCTTATTTACGAAGCCCTGATGCTAGTCTTGTACGGCCCCGGCTATTTCGCCCGTTACCGGGAAATCGCCGACCTGATTCCAGAGGGCGGCACGGTGACGGATTTGTGTTGCGGCCCGGCCACGCTGTACCATCGCCATTTAAAAGCCAAAAACGTGCGATATACGGGGCTGGATATCAACGCCCGCTTCACGGAGGCTTTGTCCGCAAAGGGCGGGCAAGGCATGCAATGGGACATGGCCCAGCACAAGCCGTTTCCCCCGGCAGATTATCTGGTGATGCAGGCCAGCCTGTACCACTTTCTGCCGGATCCCCGCCCCGTTGTGGAACGCATGCTGGCCGCCGCCAAGCGGCAGGTGATTATTGCGGAACCCGTGCGAAATCTGACCGACAGTCCCAATCCCCTGCTGGCCTGGATGGGCCGCACTTTCACCAATCCCGGCACCGGGGAGCAGGCCCACCGGTTTAACGAAATGCTGCTGGATCGGTTGTTTGCGCCTTATGCCCATGCCGGTTACGTGGAAAGCTCCCGGCTGATTGCCGGCGGGCGGGAAAAGCTATATATTTTACGCCCCTGACTGCGCCCGTAAAATCAAGTCGTTAGCCGCACAGCTAGTAGCTGAACAGCCTATAGGGGCATCTCGTCAGGCGTGGTAGAATCATGGTCGGGTAAAAGGAGGTCAAAAAAGCATGTTTCACATTACCCAACCCATACAAGCCAGTCCCCTGCGCACCGGATCAGGCATCAACGCCCGACAGGCCCACGCAGCGCATAAAACGCAACCCACCGCCAACCAGTTTGGTTTGGCCACGGTTTCTTTCGGCAGGCAGACGTCCGCCACATCACCCGTTACGCCCAAGCCCATAAAACCGGCCTCGGTCGGCACACGGCTGGATTATTACGCCTAAGCGCGCCTGAACATTTCAGACTTGGCCCATTCAGCTAAGCCTGAACCTGGTCCCATTTTCCCGCCAGCCAGTTGGATACCGGCCAGTTCGGCAATGGCAGGCTCCATGCTTTGGCCGCCAGCGGCGACTTGGCGGCCACGGGTTTCGGGCTGGCGCAGTGGTTGGCGAAGCAAAACGCCTGGGCAATCGCTTCCGTGCGGGACAAATCGGTCTGGGTGCGGGCATGCTGGTTTTCCTGGTTGGCTACCGGGTCGTTCTCCAGCGCGTAACTGGTGTACATGGACACTTCCTTCAGGTTCAGGTCGGGGCGAGCCATAAACTGAAGCAGGTATTTGGTATACAAGCCTTCGTTTCTATCCTGTAAGGCAGGCATTTTGGGCCGAGATGCGTATTCTATCCAGGTGTTGGATAGACCGGGGCCAGGTTCGGTTTCCCATTGTTTCAGGGCCACTTTGGCCGACTTGAAGGACGGGGTGTCCGTCAGCGGGGTTCGGCAAGCGTCGAGGAAGATCATGTTGAAGTAACTGCCCGAATACTTGAGCTGCTTGAGCAGGTAATCGACGGAAACCGCGTTTTCCTCGAAATTGGCATCTACGGAACCGGTG
>Ga0157326_1000042_pt1 | contig 11149 bp, 9 predicted proteins | sample MOy2old250510_FD_105391 | JGI IMG/M metagenome (GOLD analysis project Ga0157326, IMG submission 105391) | Arabidopsis rhizosphere microbial communities from North Carolina - M.Oy.2.old.250510 | ecosystem: Host-associated > Plants > Roots > Rhizosphere | place: USA: North Carolina | collected... | reverse complement strand
GACGAGCGCGCCATCCCGGCTATTTTCGCTGATGTCCATCTCGATTAATAACCTTATGATACCCCGGCCTGTCCGGCGTCGCTGCATATCAGGAGTGGCTGGTTATTTTCCACATGAATATGGTCGCGCCGCAGGAGGGCATCGCCGCGAGGCAGGCAGGGAGCATCGGCGATGGCCGCTGACTTTACCCGCTCGATCGCCGCGGATGTCGACCGGCTTCCTGCGCTGCTCGACTCGATCGAGAGCTGGCTCGGCGACAATGGGGTGCCGACGGCCGAAGCCGCCCGGATCATGATCGCCTTCGACGAGATATTGAGCAATATCGTCGACCATGGCGGCGGCGCGATCGATGTCGCGATCGGCATCGCCGACGCTGCGATGCACGCGACGATATCCGACGACGGCCCGCCCTTCGATCCGCTGGCGCGCGCCGCTCCCGACACCGACGCCGGTCTCGACGATCGCGCCATCGGCGGGCTCGGCATCCATCTCGTGCGCACGATGATGGACGATCTCGCCTATGGGTATCGAAATGGACGAAACCGGCTGACATTCCGCAAGACTTTTTAGGGGTTTTCGCCTAGACGGCAGGTCTTGCGGAGGGGCAAAGCAATGACATCTGCGCCGGACAGGGCAACGGCACGGCAGGTTGATGACGAAGCGCTCGAGGTGGTCCACCTCGACGAGCTGCGGGGCCTGGGTGTCCGCGTGCGTCGCACCTTTCCGGCGGGCAGCGTGATCCACCGCTTCGCCGGCGTCGTCAGCGAACATATCTGCCAGCACAGCCTGCAGGTCGACGTCAGCCGGCACATCAGCGGCACACGCTATATCGGGTTTCTGAGTCATGGCTGCGAACCCAGCTGTCGTCTCGACATGGCGGCCTTCACCCTGGTCGCGCTGCGCGACATAGCGACCGGCGACATCGTGACGATCGACTATGCCGAAACCGAGGATCGTCTTCATCGGCAGTTCGCCTGTCATTGCCAGGCGCCTCGTTGCCGCGGCTGGATCGTCGGCCGTGACGAACAGCCCGATGCGCAGGGCCTCGGCCGGCTTGGCACACGCGATGTCCGCTGACTGGTGGATCCGCGAAGACCTGCGCCATGAGCATGGCCGGCTGATCTTCGCCGGCCAGGACGCCGCCGCGCTGGCCGCCCGCTACGACCGCCCTCTGTTCGTCTACAGCGCCGCCCGCATCCGCGCCAATCTCGACCGGCTGCGCCGCGCGCTCGCCGGATCCGGCTGCGACCATCGCCTCTATTATGCGATGAAGTGCAACCGCTTCCCGCCGCTGCTGCGCATGCTGGCCGAGACCGGCGCGATCGGCGCGGACATATGCTCTCCGAACGAGCTCGATCTCGCACTGCAATCGGGCTTCGCCGCGCGCGATATCAGCTTCACCGGCACCAGCGTCGCGAACCGCGATCTCGACCGGCTGCTTGCCGAGCCCGATCTTCACATCAATTGCGATTCGCTGGGCCAGATCCGCCGCATCGGCGAGCGCGCGCCGGGCAGCGCGATCGGCATCCGCGTCAATCCCGGCTTCGGCACCGGCTATGGCGACAATGAACGGCTGAGCTATGCCGGGGCGCGGACCAGCAAGTTCGGCATCTACCGCGAGCAATGGAACGAGGCGCTGGCGCTCGCGGCGCAGCACCGGCTGACCGTGACGACCCTCCATTTCCATGTCGGCTGCGGCTATCTGTCGCAGCAGCTCGATGCGTGGGAGCGTGCGGTCGGCAGCGCCGCCGATTTCCTCGCCGATCTGCCCGATGTCCGCACCGTCAACATCGGCGGCGGGCTCGGTATCCCGCACCGCGCCGGCGATGCGCCGCTCGACCTCGATCGCTGGGCGGCAATCATCGACCGTCATTTCGGTGCCAGAAGATCGAACGGACGCGGTCTTACCGTCGCGGTCGAGCCGGGCGACTATCTCGTCAAGGATGCCGGGCTGCTGCTGCTGAGCGTGACAGGAGTCGAACGCAAGCGCGACACCCTGTTCGTCGCAGTCGACGGCGGCTTCAACCTTCATCCCGAACCCGCGCATTACGATCTGCCCTGCGAGCCCGTCGCTTGCGCCGTCGCGGACGGCGATCGCGCCGATTGGCAGCCGGTCACTCTCGCCGGCAACATCAACGAAGCGCTCGACCTGTGGGCCGAAGACCATCTCATGCCGCCGCTGTGCGAGGGGGACCGGGTCGCGCTGATCAACGCCGGCGGCTATGGTTCGGCGATGACCTCGAACCACTGCATGCGCGGCGAATATTTCGAGCTATTGGTCTAGCGCGGCCAGGAAACGCGTCTCGGCGTCGCCCGCCGTCATCGGTTCGGCGAGCAGGAAACCCTGCAACACGTCGCAACCGATGCTCGTCAGGAACAGGCGCTGCTGCTCGGTCTCGACTCCCTCTGCCGTCGTCGTCAATCCGCTGAGCCGCGCCAGGTCGATGATCGCCCGGATCACGGGGCTACCGCTCTGGCCGAGCTGGATCGTCGCCACGAAGCTCTGGTCAATCTTGATCCGGTCGATTTCGAAACCGCGCAGATGCTTGAACGATGAATAGCCCGTCCCGAAATCGTCGAGCGCGATCCGCACGCCGATATCGCGCAGCCAGCCGAGATTGCTGCGGCATTTCTCGCTGCTTTCGATAAAGCTCGTCTCGGTGATCTCGAGTTCAAGCCGGCTTGGCGACAGACGAGTTCGCTTGAGGATGGCGTATATCCGCTCGGCCAGCGTGACATTGCGCAGCTGCACCGCCGACAGGTTGACCGCGACGATCCCGGCCGGCCACCGCGCGGCCGCGAAGCAAGCCTGTTCGAGCACCCATTCGTTGAGCGTCTCGATCAGCCCGCACTCCTCGGCGATCGGAATGAAGGTTTCCGGCGGGATCGATCCACGGATCGGATGCGTCCAGCGGATCAGCGCCTCGGCCCCCAACAGGTCGCCGCCCTGCGCGGCGAAGAAGGGTTGGTACAGGACGTCGAGACCGGCGCCGGTTCGCATCGCCTCGCGCAGCTCCCGTTCGATCTCGCTGCGCTCGCGAATCCGCTCGCCCATCGGCTCGGTGAAGAAGCTGTGACGGCGACGGCCGCGATGCTTGGCGTCGTAAAGGGCGATATCCGCCTTGCGGACGAGCTCGACCGGATCGGTCCCGTCGGCGGGTGCCACCGCCAGGCCGATGCTCGCGCCGATGAGCACTTCGCCATGACCCAGGTCGATCGGACGAGCGAGGATCTTCTGGATGTTGCGGGCAAGGCGTTCGCCTGATTTGGCCGCGTTGTCGGCGATATGGATGATCGCGAACTCGTCGCCGCCGAGCCGGGCCACCAGATCGCTGGGCGCGACCTCACTCAGCACCCGCGCCAGCGCACAGATCAGCAGGTCTCCGGTTGGATGGCCGAGATGGTCGTTCACATTTTTGAAGTGATCGAGGTCGATGTAGAGCAGCGCCATCGTCTTGCCGGCGACACCGAGCTGCGCCAGCTCCTGGCTGAGCTGGCGATCGAACAGCGCGCGGTTGGCGAGGCCGGTCAGAGGATCGTGATTGGCAAGGTGCACAGCCTGCGACTTGGCCGCGCTGAGCTGCAGCGCGCTGCGGCTGATCCGGCGCAGCAGCCAGACGATGGTTCCGAGCACTAGCAACAGCGATATGACCAGCGCGGGCGCGACCTCTCCCAGCATCGCCGTTCCGGGCCGGAACGGGGCCCAGATGAAATAGCCGATCAACGTGCCCCTGTGAGTCCGCAGCGCCACCCGGCTGCGATTCTCGTCTTCGGGCGGGGCCGAGGCGAAGTGACCGTCGGTGAGCTGATAGCGCCGCGCCAGATCGGCGACGAAGCTGCCATCGAGATAGCGGATGCTGACGTGGAAATATTCGGTACCGGGTTTCTGGACGATCTCGCCAGTGTCCGAGACGATCGGCTTTACACTTATGATCGCCGGATGGCCGTGGAAAGTGCCCAGATCGATTGCGCCCGGGCTGAGCACCGAGCTGGCCTTTGGAATTTTCACGCCGCTTCGCATCTTGTTGCGGAGTTCGGCGATCAACGGCGTGGCTACCGAGCCCACCGACCGGGCATAGGTGCCGGCGTCGTGGCGGCGCCCTTCCCGCATCGCGTAGACCACGCGGTCACGGGGATCGACGATGAAGACCTCGTCATGGCCGTAATAGGTGTAGAACCACACCCCCAGATTCTCGTCGAGCCAGGTGGCGTCGAGGACTGGCGCGCTCAACTCGCGGACGCTGTCGTCCCACACCGTCGCCGCTTCCTGGTCGTGGGCGATCGCGCGAAAATTCTGCTCGAGAACGGTCGCGATCACATGTTGTTGACGTTCGATCGAAAGCTCGTCGGATTTGCGCGCCGCGATCCAGACGAAGGTCGCGACAAGGCCGGCCATCAGCATAACGATGATCAGCGTGCGGACGATGATCTGCGAGACGATCTCTTCGCGCGCATCGAGCGCCATCGCGTGACGCAGCCGCGCGATCAAAACGAAACCAATTTTACACGAAGCAACATAAAAGAATCGGACGCCCCCCAGCACTCCTTGTTTTAGCGAGTGTCGAGATGCTTGGCCATCATAAGGTTTCGGGTTCGCTGGACGCTATTCCCGCCGGGTTGAGGAGCGGCGCTGGCCGCATCACCCGCCGCCGTTCAGCGCAGCGTCGATAGCCTTTGCCTCGCGCTCGTACATCGCGGCAATCGCGGTGAGTTTCTCGCGCTCATCCTCGTCGGCGGTATTGTGCGCGAGGAGCCGGGCCTTCGCCGCTTCGCGCCGCAGCCGGGCCGCGCTGCCTTTCGATGCATCCGCCATGGCGGTCAGTTGGCCCCCTGGAGAACGTCGTCGGACAATGCCGGAAAGCCGAAATGCCGGCCCACGCTGTTGCCGATATCCGGGGCGCTCTTCATCCGATGACCATCGGCCCGGTAGCTCAGAATCGCGCTGTGCATATAACTCCCTCCCCGAAGCCCCACTGACAGCTGTTAAGCATGTCGTGAAGCGGAAACAATCGATGCTTTTCGTCCGTTATGGACCGTATCCGCCAAAAGCGGCGTCATCGCTGCACCGGGCTGCCCCATACTGACACGTCCCGGTGATCAAGGCGAAGATTCCATGTCTACGTCGAAGCGCGCCGCCGCCGGAGGATTATACCCGCGCCAAGGAAACGATGCTCGAACGCACCCACATTCCCGAGGCGCCTGGAGGGTGGTGGAGGCGGTCGACAAGAAAAGGGCGCGGCTCAACTGCATCGCTGATCGACCGCGTCCGCCATGCCGATCATGAGCGCCATCCGGTGCCCGAAACCATGTACGTGCCGGAACGCTATCAGGATGGCCTTAGCCTGCTTCTTCTTCGTTCGACCTCAGTCCCGCAACAGCCGCTCCACCCGACCCGCCAGGTCGTCGACCGAGAAGGGCTTGGTCACCACCTCCATGCCATGTTCGATATGGCCGTGGTTGAGGACGGCATTCTCGGCATAGCCAGTGATGAACAGCACCTTGAGATCCGGATTGATGAGACGCGCGGCGTCGGCAACCTGCCGGCCGTTCAACCCGCCCGGCAGGCCGACGTCGGTGATTAGCAGGTCGAAATGGCCTCCGGACTGCAGATAGTTCAGCCCGGCGGGGCCATCGCCCGCTTCGACGCAGCGATAGCCCCGCTCTTCGAGCGTATCGACAACCAGCATTCGCACCGTCGGCTCGTCGTCGACCACCAATATCCGCTCCCCCGATCCCGTCGAAGCCTCGGGAATCGCCTGCGCGACAGGCGCGAAGTCCTCTTCGCCATGCTGGCGGGGCAGGTAGATGCAGACCATCGTGCCCTGGCCGACCTCCGAATAGATGCGAACCTGGCCGTGCGACTGGCGAGCGAAGCCATAGACCATCGACAGGCCCAGCCCGGTTCCCTCGCCGATCGGTTTGGTGGTGAAGAACGGGTCGAACACCCGCTGGAGGAGATCCTTCTCGATGCCGGTGCCGGTGTCGCTCACGCACAGCGCAACATATTGCCCGGGATCGAGGCCGCGCTCGCTCGCGGCGCGATGGTCGAGCCACCTGTTCGACGTCTCGATCGTGATCCTGCCGCCGTCCGGCATGGCGTCGCGCGCGTTGATGCAAAGATTGAGGATCGCATTCTCGAGCTGGTTCGCATCGACCAGGGTAAGCCACAGTCCGCCCGCCGCCACCGTCTCGACGTCGATCGCCGGGCCGACGGTCCGGCGCACCATATCCACGAGTTCGGTCATCAGACGGTTGATATCGACCGGCTTGGGCGACAGCGTCTGGCGGCGAGAGAAAGCGAGCAGGCGGTGGGTCAGCGCGGCGGCGCGGCGTGAAGCCCCCTGCCCTGCGGAGAGATATTTTTCGACGTCGCTGGCCCGCCCCTGCGACAGGCGGACCCCGATCATCTCGAACGCGCCCGCAATTCCAGCAAGCAGATTGTTGAAATCATGCGCGAGGCCACCTGTCAGCTGGCCCACCGCCTCCATCTTCTGGGCCTGGCGCAATGCCTCCTCGGCCTCGGTCAGCCGCTGCTGCTCGCGCAGTCGGTCGGTGACGTCATAGACGAACTGATAGGCGCCCATCCGCGCACCTTCGACGTCGAGCAATGTGTTGAAGCGCATTTCGAAATGCCGGGATTCTTGCTCCGCCTGATCGAACTCGGCGACCTCGACGAATTCTTCGCCAGCCAGCGCGCGCGACCAGCGTGCCAGCACGTCGGGTTGGTCCTTCAGCAGCTCCCGCATCGAATCGCCGGCCGCCGGACTGACGCCGAACAGTCGCTTCATCTCGCGCACCGCCGCGCCATTGATCGAGATCCAGCGCCAGTCCTGGCCGACGATCTGGACCAGCGCCTCGGTGCCTTCGACGATGTCGGCCAGCACCTTGCGTTCCGCGAGTGCGGCGCTGACCCGCTGCTCGAGCGTCTGGTTGACCTCGATCAGGGCGCGTTCGGCGTTGCGGCGCGGGGTGATATCCTGGAACAGCACGGCAACCTGACGGCGGCTTGGCGGCTCGACGCGGAAGGCCGACAGCGACAGGAAGCGGCCCGTGGCGACCAGTTCCTGCTCGAAGCGGACCGGGTTGCCCGTTTCGAGCACGGGCCTATAGCGCGCGATCCAGCTGTCGGCCTCGTCAGGCACCAACTCGCGGAGCTTCTGGCCAACGACGTCGGGAATGCCCGCGTTGAGCGTATAAGCGTCGTTCGCTTCGAGGTGGACATAGTCGCTGTTCGGGCCATGCGGCCCGTCGAAGAATTCGATGATGCAAAAGCCTTCATCGATCGAGTTGAACAGCGTTCGATAGCGCGCGTCGTCCTGGTCGCGCTGCCGCAGCGTGAGGCGCAGCTCAAGCTGATCCATCACCTGCCGCGCCAGCACCTTGAGCGTGCGCTGCTGCAGTTCGGTCAACGCTCTCGACTCATAGTCGAGAACACATACCGTCCCGATCGGAAAGCCGTCGGAGGTCTTGAGCAGCGCACCGGCATAGAAGCGCAGATGCGGTGCACCGGTCACCATCGGATTGCACGCGAAGCGCGCGTCGGCGGTAGCGTCGGGGATCAGGAGGAAATCCTCCTCGAGGATCGCCTTTGCGCAAAAGGATGTTTCCAGCGGAGTCGAACGGACGCCAAGGCCCACCTCTGCCTTGAAGAACTGGCGACCCTCGTCGATCAGGTTGACCACGCCGATCGGCGTGCCGCAGATGTCGGCGGCAAGCTTCGCGATCTCGTCGAACTTTGGTTCGGGCGGCGTGTCGAGAATCTCATAGCGCTGCAACGCTTCGACGCGGCGCGCTTCCCAGCCCGCAAACCCGGTTTCAATCACCAATGTGCGACGCCCCGCTCCAACCCCTGACACTGCCCAAACGCGATGCACTAGATTCGGATGCATCACCATGTCGATTTAACGACCCGCCCCTTCGCGGTCACTGGTCGCGGTCGACAGAACATGGTGATGGCTGTCGGCCGGAAGCTGGTGTCCGCCGGGGATCGCGATACAAGCAGGCATGACGCGCGAACATATCATCGCTATCCCGGACAGGCGGCTTTGGCCGGTGCTGGCCGTCGTCGCGCTGCTCGGCCTCGCGCTGCGCATCGCGGCGGCGCAGGGCGACTATTGGCTCGACGAAGCCTGGTCGGCGGTCTTCGCGCGCGATGCGGGCACGCCCGGCCGGATCTTCTTCGCGATCAATCATGACAATAATCATTATCTCAACACGCTATGGCTCCAACTGGTCGGTTGGGGGGGGCCGCCGATACTCGGCCGGGCGCTGTCGATCGTCTGCGGAACGGCTGGCGTCGTGGCGGCGGGGCTGATCGGCGCTCGACGCAACATCCGCACCGCATGCGTCACCGCGCTGCTGTTCGCGGTCGCGCCGATCATGGTTACCTACGGCTCCGAAGCGCGTGGCTATGCGCCGATGCTGCTGGCGCTGCTGACCGCAATCTGGATCGTCGACCGCGAAATCCATGGCGTGCCGGTGCGGCACGCGCCTCTATGGCTCGGCGTCGTCACGCTGCTGGGCATGCTCGCCCATGTCTCGTTGCTGTTCGGCATTGCCGCGCTGACCGGCTGGATCGCGGTCGAGGCGAAGCGGCGCATGGCGTGGCGTCCGGCGGCAATCGCAACGCTGCGGGTAATGGGCCGCGCGATGGTTGCGCTCACAGCGGTGCTGGCGCTTGTCCTGATCGGCGCGCTGGCAAGCCCCGAAGGCTTCCATATCGGCAGCCTCGCCGGCTTCTCCTACGCGGCCTTCGTCGATGCCCTCGCCTATATGGTCGCCTTTACGCTCGGCTGGCCCTTCGCCGTGCCACTCGGCCTTGCGGCGGTCCTGCTGTTGCCGATCGCGACGGTCTGGATACCCGCACTACACGACCGCCTGCCGCTATATCTGCTCGCCATTCTCGGCCTGCCGCTGGCCGTGGCGCTCCTCCATCCCGACAACAGCGCCTTTCCACGCTATTATCTGCTGAGCGCGACCACGCTGCTCCTGCTTGTGGCGGAACTGCTTGCGGTCCCGCGATGGTTCGCGATGCTTCCGCTCTATCTCATTCTGGCGGCCAGCGTGGTCGTCGACCTCACGATCATCGACAACCAGCGCGGTGCACCGGGATCGGCCATTGCGACGATGAAGGCCATTTCGCCCGGCGGCGCAGCAGCGCTGCTCGGCAATTCCCGGGACAGCGCGGTGCTGGAGGCCGCCGCCTCGGCGCACGGCTACAAGCTGCATATCGGCGCATCCTGCGCGGAGGCTGGTTTCCTGTTCGCCGAGGCCAATCCCTCTGCGCGCTTCCCGGCGGCGATGGTCCGCTGCGGAGCGCCGTTCAGGCCGGTCGTCGCCGGCCAGACCGATGGATTGTCGGGCATGGACTGGCAGCTTTACGAGCGCATCCGATGAGCCCCGACGATCGCCGCCCCTGGTGGCAGCGCCGCGCCGTGCTGGCGGCAATCCTGATCGCCTCGATCCTGCCCCTGCTCTGGCCGCCGCTGCCGCCGCTGACCGACCTCCCCGGCCATGTCGCGCGCTGGCATATCGCGACCGCCGACGCCGGCTCGCCGCTGCTGCGTTATTACGACACCCGCTGGGCGGTGATCGGCAATCTGGGCGCCGACCTGCTGGCAATACCGCTTGCCAAGCTGCTCGGCCCGGTTGGCGCGGGCAAGGCGATCATGCTGTTGATCGTGCTGGTCACGAGCGCGGCGATGCTGTGGCTGGCGCGCGAGACGCATGGCCGGATCCCACCTACCGCCTTGCTCGCGCTACCCTTCGTCTATGGCTGGCCGTTCCAGATGGGCTTCGCCAATTTCATGCTAGCGCAGGGGCTCGCTTTCGCCGCGCTCGCCTTGTGGCTGCGGCTCGGGCGCGGCGAAAGGCTCACCTTGCGCGCCGGGGTCTTCGCGCCGATCGCGCTGCTCCTGTGGATCGCGCACAGCGCCGGCTGGGGACTGTTCGGGTTGATGGCGTTCGGCGCGGAACTCGCCCGGCTGCGCACCGCCGGACGGCGCTGGCCAGGCGCGATCGGCGGGTCTGTGCTCGCCTGCCTGCCGCTCGCTGTGCCCGTCATCCTGATGATCGCCAACGCCCCTCCGCCCGGCGCGCGGGCGGGCGAGACGGGTGACTGGTTCAACATCCTGGCCAAATTCCTCTGGGTCATCTCGTCGCTGCGCGATCGCTGGGCCTGGTTCGACATCGTCTCGATGGCGCTGCTGCTCGTCGTCCTCTATATGGGAGCGCGCGACAAAAGACTGGGCTATGAAGCACGGCTCGGCTGGCCCGCCCTGTTCGTACTCGGCGCTTTCCTGCTGCTGCCCCGGCTGATGCTCGGTGGGGCTTATGTCGACATGCGGATGATGCCGGCGGTATGGATACTGGCGCTGCTCGCGATCCGTCCGTCGTGCGATCGGCGCTTCGGGCAGCGACTGGCCATCGCCGCGCTCCTCTTTATTGGGATCAGGACCGCCGCGACCATGACGAGTTTCGTCCTGCGTACAGTCGAGCAGCGCGCCGAGCTGAAAGCAGTCGCATCGATACCACGTGGCGCGGCGGTTCTCGCGCTCGTCTACAAGCCATGCCTGACACCCTGGTCCGACATCCGCCCCGAACATCCTCCCGCTTATGCGACGATCTCGCGCGACGCCTTCACCAACGAGCAATGGGCGATCGACGGCCAACAATATCTCCATATCCGCCATGTCGCGGCTCGGCCCTTCGACGCCGATCCCAGCCAGCTCGTCTATCCCGCCGGCTGTGAGCAGCAGGGGCACAGCCTGTCCGACGCGCTCACCCGCTTCCCCCGCGCGGCGTTCAGCCATGTCTGGATCATCGGAAATCGACTGCACTGGCCAAGGCATTACGGGCTCGTCCCCGTCTGGACGAACGGGCGCTCCGGACTGTACGAAGTGATTGGCGCGGCGGCGCGGCGGCGTGTAAAGCGCCGCCCTTGACGGAGCGGCGGAAGGGTCGAGCGAGGGGGACATGAGCAGCACCGGCCTGGAGGCCGTCTTTCTGTCCAACCGCGACCGGCTGCTCGGTTTCCTGCGCGCGCATGGCGCTGGAGAAGACGCCGAGGATCTGTTGCAGACATTGTGGATCAAGCTGTCGGCCGCGCCGTCCGGGCCGATCGCGCAGCCCCTCTCCTATCTTTATCGCG
>Ga0157326_1000041_pt1 | contig 11417 bp, 10 predicted proteins | sample MOy2old250510_FD_105391 | JGI IMG/M metagenome (GOLD analysis project Ga0157326, IMG submission 105391) | Arabidopsis rhizosphere microbial communities from North Carolina - M.Oy.2.old.250510 | ecosystem: Host-associated > Plants > Roots > Rhizosphere | place: USA: North Carolina | collected... | reverse complement strand
TCATTTGATACACCGCTGAATGATGAACGCAACTCTTTTTGTATTATGTAGCAAGTAGAGATATAAAGGGTATTCTCTAGGTGGGTAATCATGCGCGCCTCACAAACCCCTCTCCTAGCGCCGCCATTCCCGCCAACCGGCTGATTCCCCACGGAGAAGCCCACCGTGGAAAAGCCATCAGCATCCTCAGGCAGAACAAGGCTCGTCAGGGTGACCAACTGAACCAGGAGGGATCCCAGCCGGAACCGGCGCCCAGGCAATAACTGCTATTACACAGGGTCACTTCGGAGGCGCCCATGGACGTGACCCGTCCCGAATACTTGAGCGCGATGCGGAGCGCCTTGCCGTTCCCGGCCGTACCCCAGGTTGTGCCGCTATAACTGCCGTCCGGGTCCACGAAAAAGAACAACGCCTGACCGCTACCGGTGCCGCCAAAGTTGTAGGTGCCTTCGTACTGGATGATGGAACCGTTGTGCATGCGCAGGCAGGGATTGCTGGCCGTGCAATCGCGGGCGCCATAAGCGGGGGAATCATCCAGCGCCGATGTGGAAGTGGTGTCTATGCTGGCGTAGTTCATATAGGGCGTAAAGGCGCCTCCGGTAACACCTGAACCCATGTTATAACTCAACAGGTATTGCATGTAGGCGGCGGAGACCATGCTGGCGGATTCCTTGCCAATGGCGTTCAGCTTGACCGCCTGTTGCGCGCCGATTACCTTGGGAACAGCAAAGGCGGAAACCATGCCCATAATGGACAGCGCAATCAACAGCTCAACCAAAGTGAAGCCCGCATTGGCATTGCGCGGCATGACCATACACCCTCTTCTGCTTGGGTAACGTGAAAGGTAAATGAGTGGGGTATACCCATGCTTCGGAAGTTTTTGCCGGAACTTTAATCTTAAAGCCTTTGCCAGTCAGGGCTTGACATAGGCAAGACCCAATCAGAGACTCTTATAGAGCGGCTTGGTTCAGGCCGATGGAGATCCTTTATAGCCCACCGCCCACAGATCAAGCTTGACGCTCTGCACTTTAACCGTTTGGAAACCGACATTCTCCAGCTTGGTCGCCAAGGTTCCGGCGGTAAATCCGGTTCTATGGGCCATAAACAGGTTGCCTCTGGCCAGTGAGGGCCGGAATCCATACAGGATGTCAATTGCCGAAACAGGGCCAGCGGGGGAAACATACAGGGGTTCTTCCAGGTTTCCTTCCGCCACGTGCCTGGCAACGGCCTGGATGTCCGGCAGGGTAATGAACACAAACCCACCTGGCCTTAATACCCGCTGAAATTCTTTGAAAGCGACTTCCACCTGATGCGGGTACAGGTGTTCAATATTGTGGGAAGACCAGATCGCATCCACCGATTCATCCTTAACAGCGGCCATATCGGTCATGTCACCCAAAATATCCGGCTTCACGTCGGGGTCGATATCAAAGCGCAGCTCGCGCCATTCATCGCGGTTAAACCGCTGATGCAGCTTGTTGGGGTTATAAGCCCCGCAACCCACATGCAACACTGTTTTCGTCTGAGTGGCGACAACGTCCATATGCAATTACTCCCAGGCGCCTAAGCGCAGCATTTCCCTAAACGGCATCATAACGCGTAACGCATTGCAGCGGCATCCCGAATCGGGAGGATTCTTGCAAGCAATGGCCGGGCAGAAAAAATTCCCACACAAAAAATCCCGGCGGCTTACGCGCCTACCAACTGAACCAGGGAGGGTCGCAGGACGTACACGGGTCCCAGAGCCATGCGCTGCTGCAACTTCCGGTGGCGGTGCCTCCCCAGGACGTCACCCGACCATTGTAATACAGGAACAGGCGAATGCTTTTACCCGGCCCGGTAGCCGTTTGCACCCCACTGGTCACTCGGCCGTCCGGATCAAAGAAAAACTCCACCACATTGGTGGAAGCCGAGCCGCCATAGGAAACGTTCGGCACCATGAACATTCCCCCGCTATGCAGGCGGTAGCAGGGTTCCGAGGCGCTACAGGCCATGCCGCCGGTATAGTTGTACACATCGTCGAACGAGGAGCTGGTATCCACCGACACGTAATTAATATACGACGTAAAGGCCGACCCCTTGGTACTGGAGCTGATGGTATTGCCATTCGCCCGGTAAAGCTGGTACGCGTTGGCTAAAATCGCCGCCGCCTCTTTCCCGGCGGCGTTGTATGTGTTGTTTTGCTGGGCCAGCACGATTTTGGGAATGGTAAACGCGGCAATCTCAGCCAAAATAGCAAGTGAAATGAGCAGCTCCGCCAGTGTAAAACCGTTTGGTTTCTTTTGAGGCATCAGGCCATTTCCGGTCACTCTAAACTCTGCTCTTTTATCGGTAAAACAGGCAGAAACTTTAATTTGGACGCCTCCGCCCCCAAAAATCAAGCATTTCGGGAAGCATGGGCTGTCAATCGCCAACAGGCCGCCCAAGGTCGGCAAACCGGTCATTTCCCATTTTCGACTGCCACTGGAGTCAGGGCGGATCGCACGTAGAATCCGGCTACCGTCCCCCTCCATACACCGTGCCTGCGGACAGGCTGGCGTAACGGGTAAGGCGGCCCATATAATACAGCCACAGGCACACGCTTTTGCCAAGGTGGCGATAACGCCCAGGATGGCCGGGTTGATCAGTAGTTTCGCCAGCGTAAAGCCATGTCGCCCAATGTGCAATGAAATCTGAGAATGAAACAGCTTGCCCAATAAAAGCGCCAGAATTCCTAACGCTAACCACTAACCAATGAATGACAAGGCTGAATTCCCTATCGCCATAAACGGCGAAAACTATAAATCGCTTCTCAAATCGCCTTTCCAGCCCTGTCGGCGCGTCCGCCTGCGCGGCGGGCACCCGGCATGCATTCTCGCCAGAATAGCCCAACCGGGTAAGTGAAACCGGGCCGTCTCTGCAATAGGATGAGCTTCATAATAAAACCACTCCAAACTTTCTACCGTTTCAAAACCTGTTTTTAGCCGGCCTATCCTCTTTTTCAGGAAAGTATGGGCGGTTGTTTCGGGTTTAACAAGTCCCCCTGGCTCAGGGGGATTTTTATTGCACGGGTTTGGCGCATCATTCAAAACCGCCGGTCGAGTAATACTCCCGGCTAATGCCAAGATTGCGCTGGCGTCTGATTGCAGCGCAACTGTTTAGGATTATAGTAGCCTTGGCAAACACATCAGGTATGGAGGCGACAATAATGAACACTGGAAAAAAACTGTTCTACTCCCTGGTATTAGCGGCAACCGCAGTCTTCTGCGTAGGCGCCACAGAGCTGTCATCGGCCTGGGCGCACTGCCGGGGCGGTTGGGGAGCAAATAGCTGGGGTAACGGGGGCGGCTGGGGAAATGGCGGCTACCACAGGGCCAATTATTACAACTACAACCGGGGCGGCGGCCTGTTTGGCGGCAACTGGTTCGGCAACGGCAACGGGTACCGGCCAGGCAACCGTTGGGGCAACGCCTACCGGGGCCACAACGGATGGCGGCCCGGCCTGGCTTACGGCCACTACCGCCATTTTCCCCGTTACAGCAGAGGCTTCTGGTAATTAGCCCAGATTTTCCATAACAAGAGTGCCACACATTACTGTCTACCTAAGCCCTTGACATTCCACCAAGGGCTTTCTTTTTTGAAAGCCTGGAAAAAGCAGGTTTTAGATGCCCAGCGCAACGGCTAAATGCCTCAGGGACGGCAGAAATAGTGGTACGCAAGATTCCTTGATAATCCTGCAATACGATAGCGGACCAGCCACCACGCTTGGCGATGTCTGCGGCTCCAGTTACACACCTTCCGGCCCAGGGGTCGGCCTTTATGCGATTGTCTGCTACTGGCTCATAATTTGCTGGTACAGGGTATCATCAATGTCTCCGGAGGCGGCGCCAAACCGCCCGCTGGGAATACCCGCCCAGGTTCCGCTGCAATCGTTAAAATAATAGTGAATCTGGTCATCGCCGCTGGTATTGGCCCCGTCATCCCCGTTCCAGTCAATAACCAAATCCATGGCATCGCCGGAAAACGCGGTAATGGAACTGCCGTTCACATAATAAAAGGTGTTGCCGGACTTTTTCCGGTAATTGGTAATGGATTGGATAATCGCCGTCACATCGGTGGGGGTGGGTGTGCCACAGGCGTGTGAGTTCAGTTGCATATTGCCCTGCTGAATGTAAGTATAAAGTCCCGCCTGCAAAAAGGCGATATCTTCCCTGAACACCGCTGTTTTTTGGCCGTTCTGCTGGGCGGCCAGAATTTTGGGAACGCTAAACGTCGCAAGGACACCCAGAATTGCGAGGGAGACCAGGAGTTCAGCCAGAGTAAAACCGGCTGCGCGATTTGGTGACATTTCGTGACCTTCCGGTGGAAATTCGATTGAAGAAGAATAGGTTCTCTTCCATCTACATTGTGCCACCACGCCCATTCGCTTAAACTCATTATTTCACCAGTCTATAAGGGTTTGGGTGCTATTGGCGCTCAGTCCGATATCTGCCAGAGATGCGACAATCACCAGACAACAACGGGATGGAATCCAAGACAGGACGAGTCGCTAAAGCTATCGGTTCTATTGGTGACACAGCCAGCAGGCTGCCCAATGGCAATTACCAGCTAAACCAGGGTGGGTCATAATTAGCGCCAGAGTATGTGACCGCATAATAGGAACCGGCCCTTGCCGTTCCTTCGGTGCCAATGCCCCCATTGTAATAAAGCACGATAGCAACCGCTTTTCCGGGGCCGTTCGTGGTGCCGTCGGTCACTCTTCCATCCGGGTCAAACTGGAATAGCAGGACATTGTCATTGCTTGAGGCGCCTGAACGAAACGCAAAATCCATCAGGTCATACGCCAGCTTTCCGCCATTATGCAAGGTCAGGCATCGGACAGTGGCGTCACACCCCCAGGTCGAGCCTGTTTGCCAGTCATCAATGGGCGTTGCGGTGTCAACCGAAACATAGTTCATATAGGGCGTCAGATCCGCTGCTGTCGTCGAGCTGGATACAATGCCCGCCATCTGGGCCTGTTGATACGCCCCGGCAATCATCGCCGCCGCTTCTTTGGCTTTGGCGTTATTACTGCCATTTTGTTGCGCTTGAAGGATTTTAGGAATGGTAAAAGTGGCAATCATGCCCAGAATCGCCAAACTTATCAGCAGTTCGGCCAAGGTAAAACCGGTTGCGCTTTTTGAAGGCATGTCTTTCCACATAGAATGGACTGGCTTGTGTATCGGCCAAAACCGCTGAAACTTTAAACCCGATTCCACATTTTAAGAGCGAGCTTTACAAAGTCCTTAAAATGCGGCTGTCGCTTATATTGTCCTAAATATACGCGTTTAAAATTGATGTTAGCAAGCCGGTTGACTGGCCAATGCCCTTTCCTGAACCTAATCTATCGCTGATAGATTTCCTTATAAAGGATAATACCCCTATAATAGAATTAAAGACATTAAATCAAGCGTTATACAATTTCTCCAAATTATCCTCAAGTTTTCTTCTGACGAGCCGAGAAAATGAGTTAGTAGCAAACTGCACCTTAAGATATTACTTTTTCTTAACATTAAGCGTGGTATCTGGCTTGAAACCCAAACCATTCATGCATGGATTCACTTTAGCCGAGCTGTTAATTTGCTTGGCCATTTTAGGTGAGATTTCCACATTTACGATTCCCAAAATCTTCAATGGCTCGATTCGGCAAGAGAAAAGGCTCGCTTTGGCGCAAGAGGCCGTTGCGACGCTTACGGCGCTCAATCAGCAGTATTTGCTGGAGAATGGGGGATGTTATCCGGGTTTAAGCTGCCGTGTCGATCCCAGCACCGGCGATGCGCTGGATGGATTGCCCACTTATACCTATTACGATACCGACCCGGAAAACGGTTTTGACCAATTAATCGCCTATTATGACGAGCATTTGAATTATGTTGAAAAGTACGTGGATGCTTCCGATGGAAACTACGTCTACTATCAACTGGCAAATGGCACAGTCATCGGGCCTTGGGGCGCAACCACATCTTACTACAACGAATCATCTCAGCTTGATATTGCCTGGGAGCCTGATGTGTGGGTAGACACCAGCATCAGCGATATTATCAACGGCCGCGTTTCTTACGATGGGGTCGATTCTGTCTATTTCTATCCTTATCTCTTCAAAACCAACCTTTCCTTTCTAAGCTACAGCAATAAACGTTTAAGGATTGGCCTGGCCTACGATTCAGCCTCTTCCGTTATTTTTGACTGGAAAGACCATCCGAACGACACTTGTACTGTAGTTGGCGGAACGAACTGCGGGTATTAACAATAGGAGTCGCCATGAATAACAATCGCTGGCAAATGTGGCTAATATTGGGGCTAATCCTGCTCGCCCTGCTTATCTATGGCGTCATTCACTGGCTCACGCCTGCCAGTGACCCACCTTCCCCGCTCCTCACCCCTCAGAACCCCGCCGAATCAAATCCGGAGATCCACTCAACAAATGGAGTCCCCGGGCCTCAAACGGAAAACGCGCCAACATCCACCTGGAACATCATCCAGAACAACTCCGATAATTCGCAAAACAACAAGCCCCCTACCCCTACGAGCAAATATCCACCCGCTCCTCCCGGGGGCAGGTCATTTCATCATCAAAAAGAATCACACGGCGGCCGCTAATTGCAACAACTTCAAAACAGCGATACCGCTTAATTTAACTAGCACTCCGCAATGGCATCATTCCTTACCATAACAACAGGCTCTATTCTGACTTGTTCATTGGCGCATTGTGGGGATGACGCCGTAATTTTTTAAACACTTGTCAATCCATCTAAATTTCACCAGAAAATATTGAATTTACGCTTAGTCTGTCTTGCAGGTTTTAATATATACCCAGTATTTTAAAAAGTATCCTTTTGGCTAATTTAAAGATATTATTTTTTTGGTTAGGGTATTTGGGGTGTTGGATAGAGGAGGGAATGGTATGCGGGCTGCTCTGTCAAAACAACTGGGGCTGTCGTTGGGGTTAGGCGTGGTTGCCGGATTTGTCGCTTTGCCGGGAGGTTGGGCTTTGCCTCCGATCGATACGGTTCATGACGGGCAAGTTGTGGCTGGGGGAACCTATTATAATTCGGCTCAGGGCAAAACGACATTCATGAACAGCGGTTCGGGCGGGCTTTGGGTCAAGGGCGGCACTACGATCCGAGGGGTGGAAGTGGATGCAGGCGGCAATTTAACCAACAATGGGGGAACCTTGCATTTTTTTGCGCCCAATAGCGTGGTTCGTATCGATGGCAATGTCGATGTCAACGCCATTTTAAACAGCCAGGGCGCACCGATGGGCAGCGGCGGTCGGGTTTTTGTGGATTCAGCCTATCTCTTCCAGAATGGCGGCATTTTTGCCAACGGAATCAACGGAGGCCTGGTACAGATGAATGTAGCCGGGTTAACGCTGGGGCCAACCGCCCGGATCGAGGCTCAAGGCTTTGGGGGCGCAGGTGGCATTGTTTCGGTTAATTCCAACGGTGTGGTCGATCTTCAGCGAAAATCCCGGATCGATACTTCCGGCCAAGTCCCAGAAGATATGGATCGAAATGTCATCAACATAGAGGGTTCCATTGTGAATGTGGAAGGCGTCCTGCGCGCCGACGGGGTTCGCTCGGGTAATATGGGTTCCCGTGGCGGACAAATCCGGCTGGTGGCAAGCGGGCAAACTGATTTAAGCGATGCTCGGCAAGCGTTTACCGATGCCGGACAAGCCTATGAGCCTACTTTAACGCCCACCGAACAAGCGTGCCTTCTGGAACGAAATCAGTCCCTGTCACAGGGTCAGGACGGAAACGTGTCCATTGCTTCACGCTCGTTTGACAACGCAGGCCATCCCACTGGCGGTTGGCTCAGCGCCAACGGTTCTCCCGGGGCTGCGGCAGGCAACAACGATTTCAGCCAGGACACTACGCCGCGGGCAGGCGATGGGGGGACGATCATTCTGGCGGCCCAAAACCATATCTACCAGGGTGGCCTGGCCAGCGTTAACGGAGGTGACGGCGGCAATGGCCCACAGGCGACGGCAGGCGGCAATGGCGGGTTGATTGCGGTGGTTGCCAATCGGGATATTGTGATTCAGGCCGATGCTGGAAACAATGCAGGCGTTTTTCAAGCGAATGGCGGGCGGGGTGGACAGGTTCGCCTAGCTTCCGGCAGCATCCCCTCTGAAGCTGGCAGCCCAGGCGGTCAGGGCGGCTTGATTGCATTCTCTTATAATGGCCAGATGAATAACCAGGGCGGGATTGTCGCCAAGGGAGGAATTGGCGCGCATGGGGCCATTGTGGGCGGTGGCTCGGTGGCCCAGGGCTTAGCAGGTGATGGAGGGCGCGGCGGGCTGGTTGTCTTCAGCGGGGATGAAAATCCTGTCGGTGGAGGACAAGTCAATGTAAACGGCGGCAGGGGCGGCGCCGGCATGCTAAAAGACGGCTTGGGAGGCCATGCGGGTACGATTGTTTCCGTGAATCCCGCCACGCTTGCTATTACCCAGTCCGCCTCCCAATATGACGGCGGCGACAGCGCGACAGCCTTGGGGACTGTTCGCCCGCTGACGGAGCAAACCGCCCAGGATGAAATATTGACGCATGCGGAAAATCTGGTTCTGCTGCGTCGCAATTCCGATGCGGCAGATCGGCCCATTACCCTGTTCGGTTCATTGGCATTCGGGGATAACGGTTCGCTTTTCTCCCCCGACAGCAAAATCCGTTCCGTGAACGATCCCATGGGGACTGGGAATGCCCTGACGCTCGTTCTGGCGAAAGACCCATCGAGTGATTATCCATACCGCAATTACGTGGTTGGCAGCAGTGCCGATAACTTGCCGGTGAACATCAATGCCGCTGAGCAGGCAGAGTGGCAAGGCATTAACAACCTGGCAAGCTTGACAGTCGCTAATGACGGGATTACGTTTTTCTCGGCGTCTCCAGGCTCCCTGGAACTCAATGCCTATGGAGGCAGTCATGCATCCATGCTGGCTACCGCCGGGGTGTTGAACGGCGAAGGCGGATTGAACCTAGGCGGCTATCTGGCAGGCGGAACATTGAATATTGCCAGTGGGGAAAGCATTTTTCTAAATGCGCCAATTTCCTCTTCGGTTCGGACTGGAATTGGCGTGGTCGGTTTTCACGCGGGCGGCATCACATTGAAAGCGGTGAACGATATCCAGAATTTTGCAAGGCTTGGCATTTTTACGGGTACGCCGTTAATTGGGATGACCCACCATTATCAGGCTGGCAATAATTTTATTAACGCCAACCGAATCGATTCGGACGCGGGTTTTGGCAGCCTGCCCACTCCAACCCACGGTGGGGTGATTAGCATCCAAGCCGCAAACATTATCAGCAATCTGAGCGATGCTTTTCCGGATGCGGCAATTACCGCTAACGGCAAAAGCCTCCAAGGATATGGCGGGCTGGTTAATCTGAAGGCGGCAGGCTTCGACATCCCTTCGAATGATTCGATTCAGGCAGGCGGCACAGTGCAGAATGGTACGATAATGATGCAGACAATTCCTTGAAAAGCTATCCAGTTCCGTAAGCCTTAGGCTCTGGACAGGTTTACTGAAGCGCGGGTTGCCTTTGGCATGCAGAAAAACTGAGTATTGCTGCCGCCGCCTTTTTCGTTGGCATCAGCCATTGGCCGCCAAGCACCTAAGTCCGAGCGCCTTTGTTTTAAAGACTTACTTTTGGTGAGCGGTGGAAGTCGCATGCTTCAACTTAATTATAGGCATTGGTCAACCTCACCCTCCTGCACTCTAGGGCAACCTGACATCCAGTTAGGGTACACTGCAAGGAAACAGGCAAAACCCTTTGCCCACTCTCTAAATTAATTTGAAGCAGCGCAAGGTATCGTGATCCGGAATTGACTTCCTTGCCCCAATTGACTCGTTAATGAAATACTTCCTTTGTGGCGCTCTACAATCTTCTTGCAAATGGTCAATCCCATCCCGGTTCCGGGGTAAAGACTCAGCCCGTGCAAACGTTGAAAGGGTTCAAAAATCCGGCTAAAATACTCTTCTTGAATACCGATACCATTATCTTCAATGACGATTTGGTATACACGTCCGTCTTCGATCAACTGTCCATATATGTTCACGACAGGGGGAACCTGATCCCGGTGGTATTTTAAAGCGTTCCCAATCAAGTTTTGCAGTAACTGGCGTATTTGACCTTCATCCGCCTCTACAGTACCCAGGGGCTTTATCAGAACTTGCCCCTTCGTATCCAATAACATCATATTTAAATCATCAAGAACCATGTGCAGCACATTATTCAAGTCAAGAACTCTGAATGGCTGCCCTTTCCGGTTCACACGCGAGAGACACAATAAATCGGTAATCAGGCTTTGCATTCGCTTAACGGAGGCTTGTAAACGGTTCAGATAATCCGCCCCTTCTGGGGAGATTGTATCCTTCAGCATCTCACTAAACACCATGATTTTCCGAAGCGGTTCCTGCAAATCATGGGAAGCAATGGTGGCAAACTGCTCCAATTCCCGGTTACTCTGCTCCAGACGCTGATTATAATCTTTCAGAGCCTGCTCCATTGCTTTGCGCTGATTAATATCTTCCACAACCGCAAGCGCATATTCAAACTGTCGGGCATCGTTCCAGACACTGGAAACCGTCAGGTTTACCCAAATCAAGCTACCATCTTTACGGATATAACGCTTCTCTAAAGTATAAACCGGTATCTTTCCTTCTTTTAATTGCCCGAACTGTCGTAGATCTATCTCAAGATCATCCTTGTAAGTTACATCCTGAAAGGAGCCGCCAATAAGCTCTTCACGAGAATATCCAAGGATTTGGCAATATTTCTGGTTTAGCAGCAACCACTCCCCGTGTATGCCAACATGGGCAATCCCAACCGCAGCTTGCTCAAAAGTAACCAGAAACTTTCGCTCCATCCTGCGAGCAGCCTGCCGTCGTTGCGCCTCTTCCAACTCCCGATGTATGGCAGGTACCAGACGAGTAAGCTGCCCCTTGACCAAAAAGTCATGGGCACCGGCCTTGAGTGAACTTACCGCAGCCTCCTCCCCAATCGTACCCGAAATCATGATAAACGGAATGTCCAGGCCGGAAGACTGGACAATTTCTAAAGCCTCCGGGCCACTGAAACCGGGTAAATCATAATCTGAAAGAATAATGTCCCAAGAGGCTGACGCCAAAGCGGCCTGTAACTCTTTGGACGTTTCCACCCTTTGTGAAACCGGAATAAAACCTCCTCGTTTCAGTTCCTCAATTTCCAGTTCCGCGTCATACGGAGAGTCTTCTACAATCAAGGCGCGAAGCGGCTTAGTTATATTGTTTTGCAGACTCATAGGCTGACTCATTATAGACCGTCCAAAATAGTCCCAATGCACGAACCGCTTCCCCGAATTGGGCGAAATCTACCGGCTTTCGGATATAGGCGTTACAACCATAAGTGTAGCCTTTG
>Ga0157326_1000040_pt1 | contig 11426 bp, 9 predicted proteins | sample MOy2old250510_FD_105391 | JGI IMG/M metagenome (GOLD analysis project Ga0157326, IMG submission 105391) | Arabidopsis rhizosphere microbial communities from North Carolina - M.Oy.2.old.250510 | ecosystem: Host-associated > Plants > Roots > Rhizosphere | place: USA: North Carolina | collected... | reverse complement strand
CGCTTCAGGGGCAGGTTCAGGCTTTTTCCGTTCTGCGCCTTCAAGGTAAAGTGGGGTTTCTGTTCCAGCAACGCGTCAAATTCCTGCTGGCTCAAGGCCACGTTCAGCACCAAGTTCCCGGCGGTGTTGTCACGGTTGGCCCGTACGCTGGTGGAATGGCCCGGCGCGTTCGGCAAGCGGGTCAGGGCACCAAATTCGGACACTACCGGATCAATCGGCTTTTCTTTTGACGCCTCGGTCGCCAGCGATTCGGGTTCAATGCCCCCTGCAATGGCGCCTGCGGCCACCGCAAACACATCGCGCCCGTGGAAGGTGGAACCGGTATCCACCGCCTCTTTGCTTTCGTTCTTACGAATGGCTTCCAGCCGGTCGGTTTTCTTCAGGTCGATTTCCAGCAACTTAAACGCTTCGCCCTTTTCCTTCAGGAACTGGGTCAACAGACCCAGCGTTCCGTTATTGGGACCAACATGCACCCCATGGTTTTCAGTCACCAGAATACTGCGCTCATGCGCCTTTTTGCCCGAACCCACGCCGGGGTCGGTCACGTGGATAAACACGTCCTTGTTGGGGCTTTGCGCCAATTCAAACAGCGCCTGGGCCGCATAGTCAATGTTGCGGGCCGGTATATCGGCGATATCAACATGTTCCGGCTGGCCTTTAGGCCCAGTAGCAGGCGCTTTATCCGGGTTCCACTTGAATTCGTCTTTTAACTGCCTGGTTTGGGAATTCCAAGTCCAACCGGTCACCGGCCGGTGCGCGGCCACAAACTCCCGCACATCCTGAAAACGTTGATATGCCCTGGCATTGGAAGTCTGATCGTTAAAGTCAGTCAGCGTCCACACGTTACGTACGGGGCGCTGCGCCCGGCCAAACTGGACAGAATGGGCCGGGCTGTTTGACATGACATCCCGCTTGCCCGAAAACGCGAGGTTCACACGGGCGTTGGGATAGAAATTACTGACTTGCAAGGGTTTAGCTCCTTTAAATTACGAGTGCTGACAACATACAAAAAAACCGCTCTCCTGCTTGGAGGGCGGCTGCTACGACTTTCCTGATTACGAATCCGGACTACCGAACGACAACGCCCTCCAACGGAGAACAAATCATCTGGCAGCAGCAAATTCGGGAGGAGAAAGTCATTCCGTTTTTTTCCTGTAAAACGTTTGAATTTGAATTCAAGGGGAAATCATGCGGGAAATTCATGCGAGTGTCAACCGCCCTTGCTAAACAGCGCGATGGTGACGCCAAATTACAGATTGGCCTCGATGGCCCACAAAATCGCCTCGGAACGGCTACCCACGCCGATTTTATGATAGATACTGTACAAGTGGTTCTGCACGGTTTTGGGGCTAACCACCAGCAAATCGGCCAGTTTTTGGTTGGAATAGCCCTTGCTGAGCGCCGAAAGCACTTCCCGCTCCCGTTCGGTGAGGATATTGGCGTCATGCTCGGCCTGGCTCTTGTCCACCTTGCGCAAACGGGCGGACAATTCCTCGGAAAGCGCGATGCTTTGCCCGGCCTGCACCTTGCGAATGGCGTCCACCAGGTCGTCAATCTGGATATCTTTCAGCAAAAAGCCCTTTACCGGCAAATCCAGGCATTTTTTCATCACGTGCGGATCGTCCTGGTTGCTCAAAATCAGGATCTGCGCTTGCGGCCACGCGGTCAGAATCGCCCGGCTGGACTCATAGCCGCTCAGCTTGGGCAGGTTAATGTCCATCAGGATGATATCCGGCTTTTGGGCCAGCGCCTGCATAATGGCCTCTTCGCCGTTTCCGGCCTCCCCACAGACTTCCAGTCCGCCATACAGCTCCAGCAGTTGCCGCATGCCCTGGCGCAAAATGGGATGGTCATCCACCAGCAAAATGCGAATGGGCTTTAAGCTGAGGGGATTCGGGCTATGGGGAGTAACGCTGTGATTGGCTTCGCTCATGATTTGATTATAATCTCCAAACAGGCGCCCGGCTGGCCATCGTCACGGTTTCGCAACGAAAACACGCCGGATAACGCTTTGACTCTTTCCTTTAAACCGACGATTCCCAGGTGTCCCTGGGCAATCAGGGCTTCATCCGTGGGAATTTCCTTCCAGGGCAGCCCCTTTCCGGTGTCCTCAATCCGAATCATCAATTCGACGGCATCCTGCCTCAACCCGGCGTCTGCGGGGCGGGATTCTTTCAATAGCACCCGGATGGACTTGGCGTCGCCATGCTTGAGCGCGTTGCGCGTCCCTTCCTGCACCACCCGAAAGAGGTGCAGCAACTGCTGATCGTTGGCCACTTTCTCCACGCGGGTATGAGTGGCGGCAGGATCCAGCGGCTCGAATTCCAGATGAATATCCACATCCGGCGCTTGCTGGCCCAGTTTCTCTATAAATTGCTCCAGCGCCGGGATCAGGCCCAGCGAAAACAGCGATTCCGGCCTGAGATCGCCGCTGATCTGGCGGACGCTACGCAGGGCTTCGGAAACATTGCTGCTGATTTGGGAAAGCTTTTGCCGCACGCTGTCAGCCTTATCCGCGTCGCCGGATTCCATTTCCTTGCGACAAAGCTGAAGCTGGACGTTGATGAACGTGAGCTGCTGGGCCACGTCATCATGCAATTCACGGGAAATGCTCACCCGCTCCGACTCCACGTGCTCGTCCAGACTCATCAGCGCCCGGTTCAGGTTGCGGTTGGTGTTGCTAAGCCTGATGTTGAGCTTGTGGATATCCAGCCGGGTGTTGATCATCCAGGGAATCCAGCGGAAAAAACCATAGGCGAACAAACCGATGCCCGTGGTGTAGCCCAGGGTCTTCTTGATAAAGGCCCGTTCCCAACTTGGGCCAAAGGGAAACAGGAACCCGTCCACGTTGGCGTAAAACGGGGGGTCGTCCAGCAGGTCCATCCAGGTGCCAATCATTAAAAATGCCAAGCCCCACACAATGCAACTCCAGCCAAACTGGCGAATATGGGGATAGAGACGCTCAAAAATTAAGCAGGCCACAAAAATAGCGGTCACCACCAGGGAGTGTACCCCTTCCAACAGCAAGGTGTTTAGCTGAAACTGGTTATCCACGTAAGCCAGCAGGCAGCCCACCGCCAGAAACAGTCCCACGGGCAGCAGCACGTATTTTTCAGGGATAAAGGCATTATGGTGCGAGGTGGGCATTCAGGCTCATCCGGGGGTTACAGTAACAACAACGCATAGGATTTCGGGTGGATAGCGACCGGGCGGACGATGACGCTCAAGCGGCGGGTTCGGCCAGTTCATCTTCAACTGTCAACAAGATCCTATGCATGAACAAAAACAAAAAAGCCGGGTTTAGTTGATCAAAACCCAAACAGCCGAATTTGTAGATAGGGAAAAATGCCTACAAATATCCGAATCAATAGGCAAAATTCCTTTAGCACAAAAAATCTTGTTTCCACTTTATACAGAAAGTCAACATCACCCCGGTTCAGCCAGCCAAACGGCGCACAAGGGACAAACCATGGCTTTCAGCATTTACGGCAATAATGCATATAACCCGGTATACAACCGGTATGCGCCATCTTATGGCAACCAGCCCGCTTACGGCGCCAACAGCAACTTTGGGCAACTACAGTCGCCCGTCGCTTCGCCGTTGCCGGGGACGATACCCACCCAAGGCTTTCCCCCTTCGCCCGGCGCATACAGCAATAGCCAGACATTCGGCGCGAACGGATACTCCAACGCCAGCTATAACCCAATGCCCAACCCGATCGGAACACCGAACGGCCTCAGCTATCAGCAACCCTACAGAACGCCTGCCGCCCAGTTCTCTCCTGGCAGGCCGTTTAACCCGGCAAGCTACGCGCCTTACCCGGCAGCATCTCCTTACCAGCTATACGCCAGCCAGGCCAGCCTTTCGCAACAGGAACAACGAAAAAAATACTGGTCCAAGTTCATTCTCAATACCGGCTCTACACTTGCGGGACTATCGCTGGCGGCCTATTTCGGCATGAAAATCCTGCCCAAGGCCATTGTGAGCGAAATGGGCATACAGGTTAAAAACAACCTGCTTTCCAGAAACACCAAAGGCCATGCTGAAAAGCAAGGCCCGCGAACTGTTGGCCGACGCCAACACGCCCCAATGGATCAAAGATTTAATTCAAAAAGATTTACACGCCAAGCCGGGCCAGACACTCAGCAAGTGGCAAAAGGCCAAGCTGGAAAAGGTATTGCTGGATAAAGCAGAATCCTCCGAAGTGGCTTCGGCGTTCTTGAGAGATTCATTGACCCGAACCATGGCCGACCCCAAATTTAAGCAATCAACCGCCAATTTTATGCAAACTACGTTTGACGATAAATTCCAGCGAGAATTCAGCGACAAGATGGTTGACGCCATTCAAAAGTCGGCTGAGGAAAAGAATATTATCGGCTGGCTTTACCAGGAAGCCCAACAAACCCTTAAAAAGAACGGCAGTTGGTTAAGCAGATTTTTTTAAAATACAAAGATAACAAAACCACCCCTGAGAATACGCTTATTGCATGTCTCCCGGTTCGAGCGATAATAACAAAATAGGGAAAAACTCCTACGAATCGGGTAGCACAAAAAAAGCGTCACCTATTTTAATATCACCATACCCAGCACCCTCTGCGACCCGAAATCAAGAAGGTAACTGATCATGAGCATCTCCCCATTCCAGCCTGGATATACGCCCACCCAAACCAAGTTTGGCGGAAGTCAGCAGGTTTATGGATATTATAACAGTCCGTACATCCCCACTGGTTATGATAGGTTAGATCCTGTCAGCGAACCTAAGCCCAAAGGCGCCGGAACGTTTACCAAATTGCTCGTCACAGGCGTGGTCATCGGCGGCAGTGTGTTCGCCTTCAAAAAAATCAGCCCGGAATATTACAGCAAAGCCCTTTCGCTGGCGGAAACCGTCACCCCGGACTTCATCAAAAGTGGGTACGCCAATCTTGCAAGTTTGGCCCAAAAACATACGCCGGACTTCATTAAAAACGGGTATGCCGATCTTGCGGCCAAGGCCAAAAACCTGTTTCCCGGCAAGGCAATAGAACAAGCCGTGCAATCCAGCTATGCCGAAAAAGCCAAGAATATCGTTTCGGCGGTCATTAGTGCGCCCGGTAAAGTCTGCAAAGCGCTTTTCTCTCGCGGCAGTTAAATTAAGATTTATTCAATTCAGGTTTACAGGTTAAAGCACACAACTCCTCCAACCACACAGAAGGCCCAACATGCTGGGCCTTCTTTTTTGGCGATTGCGCGCCTTTTTAACCAGCATGGCGAATGAGGCCCGCCACCAACAATAGGACAAAACACCCAGGGTTTTGGGTGTTTTCACATAGAAACAAAGCTTGCCGGAACGTCTTCATATACACAAGTTCAAACCACTGAACCCATCCGCACACAATCCTCAGAAGGCGCTCATTATGACTTCCATCGCATACCTCCCAACTGTTTCCGCTCCCGGCAAACCGCAATTCGGTAAGAATAAAGACGACGACGTAGCCAAAACCCTGGCTTTACAAACAGCGCTCAACGCCAACACGCTGGCCGACGACGCGCTGAACCAGATCCGGCAATTGCAAGCCGCCGCCCAAAACGGAGACACCTTTGCGCTTCAAAAAATCCAGACGCTGGCTGAAGATGCCTTATCCCAGGTTGGGAGCATCCATGCCGCCAGCGGCCCCGATGCGGTGGCATCGGCGGAAAACGCCAGGTATATCGCCAATGCCGCTATCCAGAAAACCAGCCAGTTGCAAGCATCTTCCAAATTTGGTTCAAACGGGGTCGGCGAAAGATTAAGGCTGTTGGCATAGAGCCGCCCCTTTGCTCGGTGTCAACTTCCATTCCCCTTCGCTTTGGATTCAAGCCCCGGAGCGAAAGAAGGCCCCTCAACCGGGCCTTTTCTTTTGGGTTAAAAAAGGCCCGGCGCAATTTAACCAACAAACTGGCCGAATCAATTAACACCAGCTCAAAACCGCCAAGACAATCAGATAAACAAGAAATCGTCCCATCCATCCCTTACCAGAAGCGAAATCGCTCCGTCGGCTCAGTGGCCTCCTCTTCCACATCCAAATTACTGTGGATCAGGTTCCACGGCTCTTCATGCACCTCTGCGATCAGTTTATTTTCATAATGCCTTAGTTTTTTCTCTGCGGCTTGCCGGGCTTCCGCATCCCCTTTGGGCGTACCTAACCAGATCCGACGCAACTCAGTGCGTTTACCCAGCTCGTAACCGGTTATCCAGGCGGATCGACCGATTCGAGCGTCCTCAATTTTGGTATGGAACACCCCGTTCCCCTCTTTCGCTTTCATTTCCGCCTCCGTTTTATAGCAGCCCGAAAAGTGAACCGTATCTTGCATCGGGCCCATCTTAAACTGTTGAGGCGCAACGCCCGTCATATAAGTTTTTTTTATTGCAGGACGCATTGGCGAGCCTAAAACTGAAAATATCTGCATCATCATTTCCCTTCCGGTGTATCACCCCTAAAAATTAGAACCAATTGGCTTAAAATGTTGAAAATTCGGCAATTTAACTCTCAACTTACCAAATCACTATCTTTACCGGCATCTGGTTCAGTTTATTTCAAGAATCATCGCGCGTATCCAACAAAACATCCTTAATGCCCCCCAGAAACCAGAAGCTTAACCCCGTTCAATCTATGCCGCCCGCAACAATCATTGTTAGAGGCATATGGGGCATTAGGGCACTTAAATACCGCAATGGCGTCCATGCTTCTGATTGTATTTCTGGTGGTATTCCTCAGCCTCGTAAAACGGCGCGGCGGGAACAATTTCCGTCACTACCGGGCGCTGGAACCGGCCTGATTTTTCCAGCCGTTCCTTGGCGGCACGGGCCTGTTGTTCCTGTTCCGGGGAATGAAAAAAAATGGCAGAACGGTACTGAGAGCCCACATCCGGCCCCTGCCGGTTCAGCGTGGTGGGGTTGTGGACTTGAAAGAACACGTCCAAGAGCCGCTCATAAGAAATTTTTGCCGGGTCGAATTCCACCAGCACCGCTTCGGCATGGCCGGTGGTATCCGTGCAGACCTCGCGGTAGCCGGGATTTTCCACATGGCCGCCCGTATAACCCACGGTGGTGGAACTCACCCCGTCCAGTTGCATAAAAGCGTCTTCCACGCCCCAGAAGCACCCCGCCGCAAATGCGGCTTTCTCTGTCGTCATAACTGACCCTCCCTGCAAACCGAATATATGCGTTTCCCTATCGTACACCCGTTTGCGCCCTTCTGTCAGCCCAAACCGTTTATGCCGCATGTCTTTGTTATATACTGAACATTGGAGGTTCCTATGCCGCAAATCTGGTCAATTTTCATTTCAATCTTCCTGGCCGAACTGGGCGATAAAACCCAGCTTTCCACCGTACTGTTCGCCTCGGACAAAAGCCTGTCGCCGCTTTCGGTTTTTCTGGCCTCCGCCGGGGCATTGGCGCTGTCCAGCCTGCTGGCCGTGTTTTTCGGCAACGTGCTGGGCAAGTACATGCAGTTCATTCCGCTCAAGCTGATGGCGGGCCTGTGCTTCATCGGCATCGGCTGCTGGACGGTTTGGGATCATTTTCAGAAATAGAGCCGCTTCCCGGCGTTCCGGTTGCAAAAATGGCCCAGGTTCTTTATATTTGAACTTTACGGATAGAGATTCGTCCGCAGCGTTTAGTGGTCATTCAAATTCAGTGTTCGCCCGGCTGGCGTCGGGTGGTGCTTCGGCTTTTTCCGCAGGGTGGATAACCGACGGAAAGGGCTTGTGAATCGGCCGAACAGACCCTAACCGCATTGACGCAGTGGCAGAAAGTGTATGAGTTCGACTGAACAGTTAGATAGCCTCCCCTTCACGGTTATCAGCGTGAAAACCGTGAATGACGCCAAGTCCGGCGCGGAAGTGGTCGCGGTGTCTTGCGCGCGGGTGCGGGCCGGGCAAATCTCGGAAACGCTGCACATGCTGCTGAACCCCGGCACCCCGCTGAGCGAGGAATTCACCCGCCGCACGGGCCTGTACAGCCAAACGCTCCAGAACCAGCCTGCGCTGGATGAGGTGTTGCCGGAAATCGCCTCGTTCGTGGGGCGGGATATTATCATCTGGGCCAATTCGCCGCAAAAAAGCAACGCCGTGTATCGTCATTTTCGATTGACCCAGCCGAAAGACCGCCAGTTCCACCTGCAAACCCTGGCTGAAAAAGCGATACCCAATCTGCCTAAACACACCTTGCCCGCCTTGGCGGACGCTTTCGGATTGGAGGAAGCCGGGCTGAACCGCCCGGAAACGGCCGCGATTTTATCGGCCAAACTCTTGCAGAAACTACTCGACATTCTGGAAAAGCGGCACGATATCCAAACATTGCCCGCCCTGCTGGCATTCTGCCCGGCCATTCGCCACCTTCAGCGCAGAACCCGCAACCACCTGGCCTTCGACCGCGACAAGCTCAAGCACTATCCCACCCAGCCTGGCGTGTATTTCATGAAAAACCGCCTGGGGGAAATCCTGTACATTGGCAAGGCCAAAAACCTGCGCAACCGGCTGCGCAGCTATTTCCAGAAACAATCGCGCCTGCCCGCCAAAATTGCGGCCATGATGAAACAGGTGGCCATCATCGACACCATCGTGGTCGGCTCCGAACTGGAAGCGCTGCTGCTGGAATCCCGCCTCATCAAGCAGCACCTGCCGTTTTTCAACAAAAAAATCAAGGACTTTCAGCGCATGGTGTTCATGAAAGTCTCCTTGCAGGAAGAAGCGCCCCAAATCAGCGCCTCGCACGATACAGACGATCCGGGCGCGGCTTATTTCGGGCCGTTTGCGGGAAAATCCATTTTGCGCTACAAGCTGGAAGTGCTGAACCGGGTGTTTAAATTGCGGGATTGCAACGACCGTAAATTCGCGGAACACCGGCAAAGCCCTTGCATGCAATATCATTTGGGCTTATGCAGCGGCCCCTGCGCCGGGCTGATTTCCGGACAGGACTACCGGGACAGCGTCAGCGATTTTTTGCGCTACCTGGAGCAAAAGCCCTCCAACACCATCGATCATCTCGTCGCCAAGCGGGACGCTTATACCGAGGCGCTGAAATTCGAGAAGGCGGCGGCCATTCAGGAGCACCTGGAACTGCTGGAACGCTTGCAGCTTAAAAGCTATGAATTGCTGAAGGCCATTGAGGAACACCATTGCCTGATTGTGCTGCCAGACGCCAACGCGGAGCAATTCCGCATTTTAAGCGTGTTGCAGGGGCAACCGTTCCAGTGGCACACTTATAATCCCAAGCTGAACGATGAAGGCGACCTGACCCAGATGATCAAGGAAGCCTTTCGGCAGATGGATCTGCTGGAAAATGCCAGCCAGCGCGGCCATATCGCCAAATCGCTGTTTGAGGAGGCCCGGTTGATTTCCGCCTGGCTGGACAACCGCACCGACGATGACGGCTTTGTGATTTACCTGAAGCATAAAAGCAGGCAGCAGGTTTTAAGCGAGCTGATGCTGACCCTGAGCGCCCGCCCTTACGCATTGGCGGACTTTACGGAATTCGCGGCAGAAGAAGAAGCCTGGGAGTGGGAACAAAACCTGGAGGCCGAATCCTAAAACACCAGGTTAGCGGGGATGTTGCAGGCGTGTAGCGCCTTTATTCCGCGTTGCACGAAATTTGCACAAAAACCGAACGGAATCGCCATCCGCCAGCCATCAGGGTTGCACGGCGCTTTGCCATAGTAATGGCTATGGACAAGACTTTCAGCGGCTTACCGCTCTCCCTTCGCTTTTCAGCATTATCAACCCTAGCGCTGCGGGCTTACTCGTTCCTGACCTGCAGTAATTCGCCGGGTGGCTGCCTTTCTGCGCCAACGACTGAGCAGAAGGCAGCCCCGGCCTTTTCTTTGCCTAAGCAAAAAGGCCAAAAGTTAAAAGGCTTACTGGGCAGCTTCGTGATTGCCTGCGCCCTGATGATCGCCAGCCTGCCGCAAGGCGCGTCCGGGCCACTGCCTGTGGTTACGGGCAATGCGATGTTCCTCACTGACTGGGATTCCCAAATCACGAGATTCGGCCATCATCGTTCAACTCGTCACACCTTGCCCGGTTATTTCCAGTTCGCTCAATTTCAGGCCATCCGCACTCAAAAACAGTCCATACAGCGACTGAAGCACCGCCTTAATACCTCTCATCCATCTTGCAAAGGAGCCTCCGCATGGTTTTTATGAATCCTGTTCGCGTCGCCGCCCAAAATTTTCGCTGGAAAATGGCGAGTTGTCTGTTACTCGCCAGCATAGCGGATTTCCTGTTTTACGGGCAAAGCCTCATCGGCTGGACGTTAGGGTTGTTTACGTTGCTTGTTTTGCTGGCGTTCCTGCTACATAACTACTCTATTTTTAAAAAGCGTAGCAGCCTTCTATTGGTGGCATTGACCCTGGGTTTGTGCGCGGCGCAGGCGTATAACCCTACCGGACACACCATTCTGCTGGCGTTGGTGGCCATGGCGGGACTAGCCTTACAACGGGAGCCATGGCCTGTCGATGCGCTGTTATGGCTGAGAAACGCAATGTTTTATTTGCTGTTTAACTGGACCCGTCCCATTCGGGATGGCCTGAGCTGGCTGTCCATTCTGCAAAAACGCCCGACCAAACTGCGATTTAGCCCCCATTGGATTATGCCGGTGTTGTTTTCCAGCGTCTTTATTTTTCTGTTTTCCCTGGCGAACCCGGTTATCCAGCATTGGCTGGCCCAAATTCAGTGGAATGTAGTGATCGATTTTTTAAGCCCGCCCAGAAGCCTGTTTTTTACCAGCGTTTTCCTGCTGGGCTGGTCGTTCATCAGGCCGCAAGTCCTTCGTATGAGCCGTATCCCGGACGCTGAAAAATCACCGGCTACCGAACACAGCTTGTTCCGCTTATTGTTCAGCCCGCAATCGGTCAGGAATTCCCTGCTGGTTTTCAACCTGGTTTTTCTGGCGCAGAGCGTCCTGGACGGCCTGTATTTATGGGGACATTACACCCTACCGGACGGCCTAACTTACGCCCAATACGCCCACAACGGCGTTTACCCGCTCATGGCCACCGCGTTGCTGGCGGGCGGATTCGTGCTGCTGGCCCTCAAACCCGGCAGCGACACAGAACGCCACCCCGGCATTCAAACGCTGGTAGCGCTGTGGATTTTGCAGAACGTGTTTCTCACCGTATCCAGCCTGCAACGCACGTTGCTGTATATCGACACCTACTCGCTCACCCACCTGCGCGCGGCGGCTATTATCTGGATTGGACTGGTGGCGCTGGGGCTGGTATGGATGCTGCTGCGCATTATAGGCCGCAAAAGCAACCGCTGGCTGATTAACATCAACGCAGCCACGCTGCTGGTGGTATTATATGCGTGTGGTTTTGTGGATTTTAACGAAGTGATTGCGACCTACAACGTGAGACACTGCCAGGAAGTACTGGGCGCCAGCGCCAATGCCCCAAGGGCCACGCTGGAT
>Ga0157326_1000039_pt1 | contig 11431 bp, 10 predicted proteins | sample MOy2old250510_FD_105391 | JGI IMG/M metagenome (GOLD analysis project Ga0157326, IMG submission 105391) | Arabidopsis rhizosphere microbial communities from North Carolina - M.Oy.2.old.250510 | ecosystem: Host-associated > Plants > Roots > Rhizosphere | place: USA: North Carolina | collected... | reverse complement strand
CGCCGAAGCAGACACCGATAGTCCGGGGACGCAGCTTTCCTATAACCTAGCCCTCGTGTCGGACTATCGCTTTCGCGGCTTGAGCCAGACCAATCGCGCTCCGGCGGTGCAGGGTGGGATCGACGCGGCTTTCAGCTCGGGCTTCTTCGTCGGCACCTGGGCGACGAACATCGCGGACTATGGCGGGTCGAAGGTCGAGGTCGATCTCTATGGCGGCTATGGTGGCTCGATCGGCGGGTTCGACTATACCGCCAGCGTCCTCGGCTATCTCTATCCCGGCGGGAACAGGGTAAACTATATCGAGTTCCAGTCGACTGTCGCGCGAACGATCGGCCCGGTCACCACCACCGTCACGCTCACCTATGCCCCCGACCAATGGAACACGACCCGCGACAATTTCGGTGCGGAGGTCGGCGCGAACGTCGCAGTCATCGGGACGCCGCTGACGGCCTCCTTCTCGGTGGGCCGCGAAAATGGCTACTATGACGAGAAGTGGGACTGGTCGGCTGGCCTCAGCTATCCGTTCGAGGCGCTCGAGATTTCGGCAGCCTATATCGACAGCAATTATGGCGGCGCGCTCGAAGAAGGGCGTAATGGCGGTGGGACAATCGTCGTCTCGGCAAAGGCCACTTTCTAGAAGGAAGCGTCGATGGTGCGCCTGTTTCTCTCGGTCGACATGGCCGGATCCACTCAATTCAAGGCGCGCTTCACCGACGGCAGCAGCTGGCTCGACACCTTCCGCACCTTTTTCACCAACTTCCCCCTGATGCTCGCGGGCCAGGTCGGCTTCGCCTTTCTCGAGGAGGGGGAGACGCCATCGGTCGAGGTCTGGAAGGTCATGGGCGACGAGGTGATCTTCGTTGCGACGCCGGGCAGCGCCGAAGAATTGGTCAACCTTCTTCTCGCACTTTACCGCACCATCATCGCCTATGAGGACCGCTACCTCGGCGATCTGCCGCTGCGCCTGAAGGGCACCGCCTGGCTGGCCGATTTCAGCGGCGCCAATATCGAGCTGGAGATCCCCGAGCTGTCGGGCGGCGAGGGCGTTCGCGCGATCGACTTTATCGGCCCCGATCTGGACCTCGGCTTCCGCGTCACCAAATTCGCGCGCCCGGCCTGCCTGACGCTCTCGTTCGACGTTGCGGACCTCGTACTCGCGGCGAAGAACATCGGCGATACCGCGCTCTACCTGATCGGTGCGGAGGAGCTGAAGGGCGTGATGTTCGGCCGACCTTATCCGATCATCTGGATGGTCGAGGCTGGCGTGGATTTCAACTTCATGCCGTGGGAGGTCGAGCAATGCCCCCATATGGCGCGAGCCGCCTCTATGCCGCCCTCCCCGCTCTCCGATATCGAACGCGCGATCGCCGACATGCGGCTCTACCTGCGCAAGATGCATGGGGTCCAGCGACCGCGGCTCGAACTTGGTCAGCCTAGGGACTGACGACGAGCACCAGGAAGACGAAGAACAGCGACAGGTGCGTCGCGCCTTCGAGCATCGTTGTCCGCGTGCCCGAGAAGGTGAGGATGTTGAGCACCAGCGTCACGGCGAGCAGCACCATATTCGCGCTCGAAAGGCCCAGCACGACAGGTTGATGGGTCAACAGCCCTATGAGCAGGACCGCCGGCACGGTGAGGCCGAGAGTCGAGGTCGCGGCCCCCAGGCAGAGATTGATCGCGCGCGTGAGCTGATTGGCCGCGACCGCCTTGAGCGCCGATATTCCTTCCGGGGTGAACACGATCATCGCGATGACGATGCCCCCGATAGCCGGCGGTGCACCGAACAGGACAATGCCCTGGTCGAGGATCGTCGCCAGACTCTTCGACAGGATGATGATCGGCAGGATATTCGCGAACAGCAGGAGCACGCGGGTCGCCGTGCTCCCCGCAGCGCGGATGTGATGCGGCATCGGACTGCCGACATCCTCGCCGACCTTGGTGTTCGCGGGCACGAAGAAGCCCCGGTGCCGGCCGGTCTGCAGCCAGAGGAAAAGTCCGTAGAGCAGGATCGTGAAGATCGAGAAGAACGCCGCCTGCGATCCCGACAGCATGCCCGTGCCGGTCGAGGTCGTGAAATTGGGAAGGACCAGTGCGATGACGCTGAGCGGAATGATCAGCGCCAGATAGGCGCTCGCACCCTGAAGATTGTAGCTTTGCTGGTGATAGCGCAGCCCACCGGTCAGCAGGCACAGCCCCACCACGCCGTTGAGCACGATCATCAGCACCGCGAACATCGTGTCGCGGCCAAGCGTCGGCACGGCATTGCTGCCAAGCATGACCGCGCTGATCAGCGCGACCTCGATCACCACGATCGACAGCGTCAGAACCAGCGTCCCGAAGGGTTCGCCGAGGCGCTCGGCGATCTCCTCGGCTTCGTGGACGACACCGAAGGCCGCCCAGAGAATCACGCCGAGAAGCCAGATGAACAGCAGGCAGGTGACGACCGGATGCGTGCCCGCCGTCATCGCCGGCCCCGCGAGCAGGAAGATCAGCACGGTGGCCCAGGCGGCGGCGAGGCGAAGCATCGATGTCATCGGTCCGTCCTTAGGCTGGCGGCGCCGCGATGGATATGAGCATGCCGCGTTGCTGGCCTCATGTGCTATGCTCACGATCAATCCATCGGAGCTGTCACGGAGTCTGATGGCGCCGCGCGTGCCGGAAGGCTTTCGCTGCGCGAACCTCCGGCCCCTGAAGGGGATCAATATTGTCGACCCGACCATCTACCTACCCGGCGCAGCCCGAACGGCTGGGCCTCGCCGTGATCGCCGCTTCAGGCGTGCCGCTGCTGTTGCTCGACGATGACTTCGTCGTGATCGCGGCCAGCCGCTCGTTCGGCGCGGTGTTCGATCTGGACATGGCGCAGGTGACGGGGCGATCGCTCGCCGCGCTCGGCTCGGGCGAGTGGGGCAGCGACCATCTGCGCCTGCTGCTGGCGGCGGTGATGGCGGGCGAGGCGCCGCTGCGGCGTCATGAAATCAACCTTCTGCCCAAAGGCAGCCCGAACCGCCGGCTCAGCCTCGATGCCGAAGCGCTGGGCGATGTCGAGGGACGCGGCGGATGCCTGCTCCTCACCATCACAGACCTGACCGGGATACGCGCCCATGAGCGGCAGGAACGCTTGTGGCACGAGGACAAGGATGTCCTTCTCCAGGAATTGCAGCACCGCACCGCCAACAGCCTGCAAATCATCTCGAGCGTGCTGATGCAGAGCGCCCGCCGGATCGAGGCACCGGAGATGCGCGGGCATCTTGAGGATGCGCACCACCGCATACTCGCCGTCGCGGCGGTGCAGAGCCATCTCGCCGCGACGCGAACGGGGGAAGTGAGACTGCGCGCCTATCTGACCACATTGTGCCGGGGCATCGCCGCGTCGATGATCCAGGATCCGGCGCAGCTTTCGCTGCAAGTCGATGTCGACGACAGCGTCGCCGATGCCGACGGCGCGATGAGCATCGGCCTGATCGCCACCGAACTTGTCATCAACGCGCTGAAACACGCTTTCCCCGATCGCCGGCCCGGGCGGATCACGGTCCGCTATCGGACGACGGTAACCGGATGGACCTTGCAGGTCGCCGACAATGGCATCGGCATGGGCAGTAGCACGTCGCTGTCATCCCCGGGCCTCGGCACCGGCATCGTCGAGGCGCTGGCCCGCAAGTTGCAGGCGCGCGTGCTGATCGCTTTCGGCGGCCCGGGGACGAGCATCTCGATCACCCACTGAAGCAGGCTGCCTTAGCCCGCTTCAGCCTGATCGCGGGCGAGCGCGCGCTGCAGATCTTCGAGATCGATTTTGAGCGTCCTGGTCATGCCTGGGCTGCGAATGTGCAACAGCGTCGCGACCCGCAGATAGACCGTTCGGCCATTGCCTTCGATGATCTCCTCGTCGGTCTCGACTTCATAGCGGCCGGCGGGATAGGTTTCGGTCCGACCCTTGAGCGTGAAGGGCGCGCTGAAGCTGACCGTCGCGCTGGTGGTGCGCAGCGCCGTCACTTGCCACCCTGAACGACGTCCACCTCGACCGTCATCGCACTGAGACCGGCGCTCCCGGCGAAGCTGCCGACGACGGGCATCGCCTGCCCGATGTCGCGGGCGACCGCCACCGGAACGAGGTTGAAGCCGCCGACGCTGCGGTTGGTCGGATCGAAGGTGATCCAGCCGGCCCCCGGAACATAGACCTCGGCCCAGGCATGGGTCGAACCGGTGCCGCTGACGCCCGTCAGATGACCGTCCGGATCGTGGAGATAGCCCGAAATGACGCGCGCACCAAAGCCCAGGCTGCGCGCCGCTTCGACGAACAGGACCGCGAAATCGCGGCACGAGCCCCAGCCGCGATCCAGCGTCTGCTCGGGCGACTGAGTGCCTTCGGTCTCGCGCGACTGATAGCTGATCCAGGCGGACACGCCGTTGCTCAGATCCTTGAGGAGCGAAAGCGTGTCGGTCGGATAACCCGCGACGAAAGCCTGTGCCCATGACCGCAGCCGGCCGTTCAGGTCGGGATGGGCCTGGACCGCCAGCGCGCCCAGATCGTTCCATTCCTCATCCGAATAGCGGAATGGATAGGAGATAGCCGAGGCCGCGATGTCGAACACCGGCCAGGCCACGCTCTCCATCTCCAGGTCCGCGAGGCTTTCGATCACCAATGTGTCGCTCGTCCCCACGAACATCGCCGTCGCAACAGCGTTGCCAAGCACATCATGCGCCCAGGTGACGCTGGCGCCCGGCGCGATGTTCAGATCGAACGACCGCAGCTTGAGGTCACAGCTTTCGCGCGGGCGGAGCATGAGCCGATGCGCGCCGAGCGCGACCGGCGCGCCATATCGATAGCTGGTCCGGTGCCGGATGGTGAGGCGGGTCAACCCCGCATCACCATCCGGCGCGGCCGCGATCCGGATTTTCGTTGAACGCCAGGTCGCCGAGCGCGCGCAGCCCGCGCTTTTGGTCCAGCAGTTCGGCGGCGACGTCGCGCGTCCGGGCTTGCCGGTTCTCGCGCTGTTCCGCGAGAACCGCTTCCTCGGCCCAGGCCGCCGCCGCCTTGTCGGCGACGTTGCGGACATTCGCCAGCAGGGAGTTGGCCGAGCGGCTTCGTTGCAGGCTTTCCTGCGCACGGCACAACAGGGATGATGGCTGCATGGCGTTTTCCTTCGGTGCGGTGAGCATTCGGGTTTTGGCGGCCTGGCCGCGCCGCGCTCGCGACGCCCAAAGGCGGTGTGCGCCCGATATGGTGTCGCGGTTGCCACTTTTAAAGGTGGCGCCGTTTGAACGCTTCCGTCCGAAACGCAGTCAGCCCCGATACTGCACGACCAGGATTGCGATGTCGTCGAACTGCGGCGCGTCACCCACGAATATATTGACCCGCTCGGCGAGGTCGGTCGCGATATGATGCGCCGACGGCGCCCTGGCGAGATCGGCCAATGCGGCCCCGATCCGCTCGACCGCGAACAGTTCGTCGTTGGCGGCGGTCGCTTCCGATACGCCATCGGTAAACAGCACCAGCGCATCGCCCGGCGCGAGGCGGACGGTCGCGCGTTCGAATGCGATGTCGTCGAATATGCCGAGCGCCATGCCTTCGGCTTTGGCCAGACGCGACACGCTGCCGTCGGCGCGCAGCAGAAAGGGTGCCTCATGTCCGGCATCGCTATATTCGATGCAGCCGTCGCGCAGATCGATGATCCCGCAAAAAGCGGTGACGAACAGGTCCGCGACATTGTCGCGCACCAGCTCGGCATTGACCCGCGCCATCAACGCCGCGCTGTCCGTCGCCGTCATCGACGCAGCCTTGAACAAGGTGCTGGTCATTGCCATGAACAGCGCCGCCGGCACGCCCTTGCCCGACACGTCGCCGATCACGAAGAACAGCCGGTGATCGTCGATCATGGCATAGTTGTATAGGTCGCCGCCGACCTCCTTGGCGGGTTCCAGCAGCGCGTGGATGTCGACATCGTCACGCTCCGGGAAAGCCGGGAACTCACGCGGCACCATGCCGATCTGGATGTCGCGCGCCGCCGACAGCTCACCCTCGACACGTTCGCGCGCGGCCGTCGCCGCCTCCATCTCGATCAGGTAGCGCTGCAGCCGCGAGATCATTCCCGACATCGCCTCGGCGAGGCGGCCGACCTCGTCCCCGCGCGAGCCGCTGATTTTCTGCATCGCCTCCAGTTCCTGCTCGTTCGACTGGAAACTGCGTTCCTCGATGCTGCGGGTGTAGGAAGTCAGCCGGACGAGAGGCCCGACGATGCGGTTGACCAGCAGCGTCCCTACCAGCATCGACAGCAGGAACATCCCGACGCCGACGAAGATCGATGTGAGCAGCGCCTGGAACAACCGCTGGTCGAGCGAGGTAAGATCGACGTCGGCGCCCAGCACATGGATACGTCCGTCGGACGACCGCACCGGCTTGTAGATCGAGCGGAAGCTGCCGAAGCTGTCCCTATATTCGTCGAAGCGGACCTGTCCGTCGGCGAAGCTCTGGTAGAGCTTGGCCGGCGCGGTGTCATAGCGGGTGAAGAAGCGGGTCTGCCGTCTTTGCTCGATCTCGCGCGCGGTCGCGCTGGTGGCCACGGTATAGATGCGCCCGCCGAAGCGCATGTAACTATAGACATAGATGATGTCCGAGGCGTTGGCGAAGCGCGAGAGCCTGTCCTGCACCCGTCCGAATTCGGCCGGCGAAATCGACTCGGGGCCCTCGATGCGGCCATGATAGCCGCCGGGAATCAGCTCGTGCGTGGCGTTGACGGCGGTCTGCAGCTTATAATCGATGCCCGTGATGATCTCGCGCCGGTCGATCGAATAGAGCATGGTCGAATAGGCGATCGCCGCGACGATATTGAGCGCGAACAGCAGCAGCAACAGTTGCGGTCGCAAGCCGAAGCGGCGCGGCCGGCGCCGAACGCTGCCGCTCATCCTATCTTCCCCCTTGCATCCACCCCTGTTCGCCCCGAAAACCCCATCGACTGGAGGACTATCGCATTGCCCGGCGGGCAGGGGTAGCCCAAAGCAGGCAAGGGGGACAATTGAGAAGGTTGATCGACCGCCTGCTCAGGGTGGCGCCAGGCGAATGGCCGAAGCTGGCGCCGTTCGCGCTGCTGGGGTTCCTGTTGCAGATGGGCCTGGGCATCGGGTTCAGCGCGGGCGACGCGGCGTTCCTCGCCCGGGCGGGCGCCGACAATCTCGCGCTGATATTCATGATGACCCCCGCGGTGATGCTGCTCTACACCGCGATCTTCTCCTATCTGATGGTGCGCTATTCGATCGACCGCGTTGTCGATGCGACCGTTGGCCTGCTCGTTGTCGGCGGGCTGCTGTCCTATGTGGTGCTCGGCCTGGCCTTGCCTGCGGCGTGGGAGCTGCCGGTCTATTTCGGCCTGAAGCTCTATCTGGCGATGTGGTATATCGCGCTCTACTCGCTGTTCTGGAACTACACCGACGCTTATTTCAATATCCAGGACGGCAAGCGGCTCTTCCCGCTGCTCGCCGCGGCCACGGCCTTCGGCACGACCTGCGGCGGGCTTGTCGTCAGCGAACTGGCAGGCACGGTCTCGCTGCGCGGCTTCTTCCTGATCTGGTCGATCATCGCCGCGCTGACGCTGCCGGTGGCGGTGCTGCTGCGCCGGCGCTGGTCGCGAATCTCCGACAGCGACATCGAGGAGGGCGGCGATAGCGTGGTCGAACAGGTTGGACAGGTCGCCACCACCTTCCGCACCTCCCGCTACACACTGGTGCTGACCCTCGTGCTGTTCGTCACGCTGCTGATGACGAACCTCGCCGAGTTCCAATATTCGACCGTTTTCCAGCAGGGCCGCACCGAGGCCGAGCTGGCGAGCCTGCTGGGCAAGCTCTATGCCGCCGCGAATATCTTCAACATGTTCGTCTGCCTGTTCGTGTTCAACCGGCTGGTGGGGCGGATCGGCGTGCGCAACGTCGCGCTGATCATGCCGCTGTCCTATTTCGCGGCGTTCGGATTCCTGTTCGTGACCGGCTCGTTCGAGGGGGCCCTCGCGGCCTTCTTCGCCTATCACGGCATCCTGACCTCGATCGAGTATAACAATCAGAACATGCTGTTCAACGCCGTACCCTCGGCGACCAAGCGACCGGTACGCACCATCGTCGAGGGGATGGCCGAACCGCTGGCCAGCTTCGTCGCGGGCGGCTTCCTGCTGTTGGCGGCGACACGGACCGATATGCGCGAGCTGTCGGGCATCGGTGTGATCCTCGGCGTGGTCCTGCTGCTGATCGTGATCGTGCTGCGCCAGCTCTACCCAGCGGCCATGGCGCGCAACATGCAGGCGATGCTGCTCGATTTCGGCCGGCGCGCCGCGCCGCCGCAATCAACCGACGCGGCCGACGCGCCCATCTCCACCACGACACAGCTGAACCGGCTTCGTTCGCCCGATCGCGCCGAGCGCGAGCAGGCGATAGCGCGGCTCCGCGCATCACGCGATATCGAAGCAGTGCCGCAGATCCTTGCCAGCGCCGCCTGGCTCGCCCCCCGCGAACGCCATGCCATCGAACATCTGATCGCCGACTGGGGCGACACGGCGATCCCACGCATCGCCGCCGAACTGGGCGATCCTGCCCAGCATCATATCTCGCGGGCGTTGGCGGCGCGTGCCCTGGCAAAGCTGTCGCTGCCGCTGTTCGCCTCGCGCCTCGACGGGCTGGTCAAAGGCGAGCTCGACCGCGCCCAGCCTCGCTTCGCGCTTGCCGCGGCGCTCGAGGGACTGGCCGCGCCGACGCACGCGACACGCACCCTCGCCCGTTTTCAACGCCAGCAGATCGCCGCCGCGACCGATTTCGCGATCGAGTTGCTGGCGATCGGCGGCCGCCTCCCCGACTTCGATCTATTGGTGGTGTCGCTGCACTCGCAAAATGCGAAGGTGCGGGCCAATGCGATCGAGGCGATCGAAAGCGGCACCGACCGCGCGACCTTCCTGATACTCGGCGAACTCATCGACGGGCGTCCCCCGGCATCGGCCAGCCCGACACCGCTGCTCGACCGGCTCGACGCAGGCCTCGCCTCGACCAACCCGATCGAGCTTGTCGCGACGGCACAGACGATACGCGATCTCGCCCCACCCGCCGAACTCGGGCCTCGGTTGCGCAAGGCGCTCCGCCCGGACATCGGCCGCACCGCCAGAACCACCATCGCGACCTTGCTCCGGCTCGACGGCGCGCCGGAACATACGCTTGTCGACCGGATCGCCGCGATCGCCCTCGTCCCCGATTTCGGTGCCGCGATGATCGAATCCCAGACACGCCTCGCGACGATCCTGCGCAAGACGAAGCCCGCTGGCGAAGTCATTGCCGTGGCCATGCCCACCGGCAAGCCGCTGTGGCTGGCGCGCGACGAGGTAATGGATCTCGCGCGGCGCTACGCCGATCTCGCCCTGGCGATGTACCGCGCGACCGACAATCGCAGCTATGCGGCATAGCGTCCCCATCCAGACCCTGCTGCTGCGGGTCTTCCTGCCCGCGATCGCCGTCGTGGCGATCGGCCTCGGCCTGCTGACCTATAACCGGCTCTACGCCACAATCCTCGAGGGTTTCGATCGCAAGCTGATCACCACGAGCGCGCTCACCGGCGCGATGATCGACAGCCATGACCATGACCGGCTGATCGCCATCGCGCGCTCCGCGCCCCGAAGCGACATCGCCGAGCGCAGCCCCGAATATCTGCGTCAGGTCCGGCCGATGCGGCGGATCCGCGAACGGCTCGGCCTCACCTATCTCTATACCCAGATATTGGGCGGCGATCAGGACATCACCTACGTTCTCGACAGCACCGAAGGCGACAATCATTCCGCGATCGGCGCCGAGGACGACCTGCCGGAGGAGACGCTGGCAGGGGTTCGCCGTTCGATCGCGCACGGCACGATCCATCTGTCGCCGATCGAATATCAGGAACAATGGGGCCTGCTGAAAACCGCCGCGGCGCCAATTCGCGACGGCAGCGGCCGCGTCGTCGCGACGGCCGGCGCGGACGTGAACGTATCGCTGATTCAGGTCGCGACCCAGAACGCGCTGTTCACCAGCGTGGTGATCGGCATGGCGTCCCTGCTCGCCTGTGTGCTGGCGGTGCTGATGGTCGTCCGCCACATCGCCCGGCCGCTCGATCGGTTGCGGCAGGAGGCGCTGCGCATCGCAGGCGGCGACCACCGTCCGCTCACTCCCTTTGCCGCGCCACGCGACATCGCCCGGCTCCAGGCGATGCTGGCCGAACGCGTCGCCACGATGACCGGCGCCCTGACGGATGCCCGCCGGTCGCTGCTGACCGCACAGCAGCAGGCGGCGACCGCCGCTGCGCACAACCGCCTTCGCGAGGTCGCCGAGGTTCCGGCATTGCGCTTCACCGGCCCGCCCGCCCAGGACAGCGACGCCCTGCTTCGCCGCGCCGCCGCTGCCCGGCTCGCCGAACGCATCGCCGCCGACCCGGAACTGGCCGGCCGGATCGCGGCCTTCGGTCCCATGCTGCGTCTGGCCGATGGCGAGAGTGCGGACGCCGTGCTTCCCGATGGCGGCACGGTCAGGATCGGAGCGGCATCATGATCGACGTGCTGTGCCGCCTGCCCGGCTTCGACGCCCTCGACGCAGAGGCCATCGCCATCATCATCGCGCGTTCGGCCGTGCGGCGGTTCACCCCTGGTCAACTGGTTCTGCCGGCGGGCGAGGTTGCCGAAAGCCTGCTGGCCCGCATCGAGGGCGAACTCGTCGACGCGCGTGGCCGTGCCGCGCCGCCGGTGTTCGACGCGCCGGGGCTGCTCTTCGGCCTGGCGGCGCGTGAAGAACACCGCGCCGGGCCCGACGGGCTGACCGCGCTGGTGATCGCCAAGCCCCATGTCTTCACCATCGCCCGCGAGTTTCCCGAATTCATCGTCTCGCTGATCGGTAACCGGGGGCAAGGGCGATGAGCGTGCGGATCATCCTGATCCTGCTCGCGCTGCCGCTCTTCCTGCTGCTTGCCACCGTCAACGGCATGCTCCTCTACCGCGAGGAGAGCCGCGACATGGAGGAAGGCCTGCGCGGCGAGGCCCTCGCCGCGGCGGTGACGGTGGCCGAGTTCGCCCGCGAAACGCCCGATCCTTTCACCAGTCTGGTCCAGCCGCACCGGCTCGCCGCCCTGCGCGCTTCGACGGGAAATATTCCCGGCCTCAAGGCACTATATCTGATCGAAGCCGGCAGGCCTCCGCTCAGCCTGCTCGACCGGCCGATCGCCCCCCCCCGGATCGTCGCGCCGCCGGACCGACCGCGGATCGTCGGCGCCTGGCGCGACAAGGCGGGTCGCCCGCTGATCAGCGCGATCGCTCCCGCCGGGCGCGGCGCGATGGTCGTGGCGGACATCGACGCCGAACCGCTGGCGCGGATGACCTTCCACCTCAAGCGCCTGTCGATCGCGCTGGTCGCCGGATCGGCGATACTGGCGATCCTGCTCGGGCTG
>Ga0157326_1000038_pt1 | contig 11434 bp, 11 predicted proteins | sample MOy2old250510_FD_105391 | JGI IMG/M metagenome (GOLD analysis project Ga0157326, IMG submission 105391) | Arabidopsis rhizosphere microbial communities from North Carolina - M.Oy.2.old.250510 | ecosystem: Host-associated > Plants > Roots > Rhizosphere | place: USA: North Carolina | collected... | reverse complement strand
GCGCGCGCGAGGTTCTCACCGGCCTCTACAACCGCATCGTACAGGGCCAGGATCTCGATACCGGCGCGGTCGAGGCGGTGATCGCGATGTCGTCCGAACCGACTCTCGACGGCATCATTCGCAACGACGTGTCCGATCCACCCAAGGTGATGATCCGCACCCGAAAGAAGACGATCGTCCCGCGCTCGGCGACCCAGATCAAATATATGGAAGCGCTCAACCGCTCCGACATCATCTTCGCGCTCGGACCGGCAGGCACCGGCAAAACCTATCTAGCGGTGGCGCAAGCGGTGCAACAGCTGATCCAGGGCACCGTCGATCGATTGATCCTGTCGCGCCCGGCGGTAGAAGCCGGCGAGCGGCTGGGCTTCCTGCCAGGCGATATGAAGGAGAAGGTCGATCCCTATCTCCGCCCGCTCTACGACGCGCTGTACGACATGTTGCCGACCGAGCAGGTCGAACGGCGCATCGCCAGCGGCGAGATCGAGATCGCACCGATCGCCTTCATGCGCGGCCGCACGCTGGGTGACGCGTTCGTCATCCTCGACGAGGCGCAGAACACCACACCCGCGCAGATGAAGATGTTTCTCACCCGCTTCGGCCAGAACAGCCGGATGGTGATCTGCGGCGATCCGCGCCAGATCGATCTGCCCGACATCGGCAAGTCGGGGCTGGCCGACGCCGTCGCCAAGCTGGAAGGAATCGAAGGGATCGCCACGATCCGCTTCGGCGCCGCCGATGTCGTCCGCCATCCGATCGTCGGTCGTATCGTCGAAGCCTATGAAGGGCCCGACGACGCATGATCGAAGTCGCCGTGCAGATCGAGCCGGGCTGGGAAGATGGCACCGGCTGGGAGACCCTCGCGACCGAGGCTGTCGCGGCGGCCCTGCGCGTAACGCCGCATGCGGAGATGCTGACGGCCGACTATATGGCCGAAATCTCGATCCGGCTGACCGATGATGACGAAGTCCAGGCGCTCAATCGCCAGTACCGCCAGAAAGACAAGCCGACCAATGTGCTGAGCTTTCCGATGGTGCAGGACGATCTGCTCGCGGGGCTCGACAATAGCGACGATGGCGAGGTGCTGCTCGGCGACATCATCCTGGCGCGCGGCGTATGTGAACGCGAAGCCGCCGAAAAGGGAGTCGCGCCCGCCGAGCACGCCACCCATCTGATCGTCCATGGTACGCTCCACCTGCTCGGTTACGACCATATCGACGACAAGGAAGCCGAGGCGATGGAAGATCTCGAACGCACCGCGCTGGCGGCGCTGAACATCGCGGATCCCTATATCGTCACAGAAAGCTGAGCCGGGCTACTACAGAAGATCATTGCTCAAAGGCCGGTTTTTCGGATAGCGAAATCCCCCTATGAGAACGGCCTGCTAGAAAGACTATGCCCGACGACAGCAGTAGCAGCGCCGCGGACAGCGGCGGACGATGGTGGCGCGGGTTGCGCTCGCTCTTTGTACCGGAGCATGAGCCCAGCCTGCGCGACCAGATCGAAGAAGTCATCGAGGAACATGACAGCGAAGGCGACGGCGGCGATGACCTGTCCTCCGCCGAGCGCGAGATGCTCCGCAACATCCTGCATTTCGGTGAGCGCAATGTCGGCGACATCGGCGTGCCGCGCGGCGACATCGTCGCCGTGCCGGAGACGATCGGGTTCGACGAGCTGGTCGCGCGCTTCGCCGAAGCCGAGCACAGCCGCCTGCCGGTGTTCAGCGAGGATCTCGACCATGTGATCGGCATGGTTCATGTGAAGGACGTGTTTCGGATCATCGCGATCGACGCCCCGCGTCCGGCGACGATCGCGGGCCTGATCCGGCAGCCGCGCTTCGTTCCCTCGTCGATGCGAATCATCGACCTGCTCGCCGAAATGCGCGAGACGCGCACCCATCTCGCCATCGTCCTCAACGAATATAGTGGCACCGACGGGCTCGTGACCATCGAGGATCTGGTCGAGGAGATCGTCGGCGACATCGAGGACGAGCATGACGAGGAAGAGGACGAACTGCTGATCCCGCTCGGCGATTCGCTCTGGTCGGCCGATGCGCGCGCCGAGCTGCAGGATGTCGCCCGGCTGATCGATCCGCGCCTCGCCGATATCGACGATGACGTCGAGACGCTAGGCGGCCTCGCCTCCGCATTGGCCGGACAGGTTCCGGCGATCGGCCAGATCGTCGAGCATCCGAGCGGCTGGCGACTCGAGATTGCCGATGCCGACGAACGGCGGGTGAAGAAGCTGCTGCTTCATCCCCCGGCGACCGAGGAAAAGGCGGAAGAGTAGACGAAAAAGGACGCCGCGCATTATAGCAGCGCACCTGTGCCTTGGTGGAGAGCTGGAATGACGACCAAGAAGAAACTGCTCATCACCCTGCCGATCCTCATCCTCATCGCCGCGCTGGCGGGGGGCTATTGGCTGTTCACCCATGAAAAGGCCGAAATCGATTTCGCGGCGACGCTGGGGCCTCGACCCACGATCGGTGAGCCGGACGAAACGCTGCTCCCGACGATGAACGTCGCCAAGGCGGTCGGCTGGAAGGCTGGCGAGAAACCGGTCGCGGCCGGTGGCCTGGCGGTCGCGCGCTTTGCCGAGGGTCTGCAACATCCGCGCTGGCTATATGTCCTGCCCAATGGCGACGTGCTGGTCAGCGAGAGCAATTCGCCGCCGCGCGACGAGAAGAATGGCGGCGGCGGCGTCACCGGCTTCGTCATGAACAAGCTGATGGCGCGGGCCGGCGCGGGCGTCCCCTCGCCCAACCGCATCATTCTGCTGCGCGATGCCGACGGTGATGGCCGCGCCGAGCTGAAGACGGTGCTGATCTCCGGACTGAACTCGCCGAGCGGAATGGGCTGGCACGATGGCCAGCTCTACATCGCCAATACCGATGCACTGGTCCAGGTGCCCTTCACGCCCGGCCAGACCAGGATCGATGCCAAGCCGGTCATCGTCGCCAAATATCCGGGCGGCGGAAATCATTGGGCGCGCAACCTCCTGATAGCGCCTGATGGCAAGTCGATCTTCGTCGCGGTCGGCTCGTCTTCCAACATCGGCGAGAACGGCATCGACAAGGAGGAGAATCGCGCGAGGGTTCTGCAGATCGAACTGCCCACGGGGAGCGACCGCACCTTCGCCTATGGCCTGCGCAACCCTCAGGGACTCGCCTTCGAGCCGACCACCGGCGATCTCTGGACCACCGTCAACGAACGCGACATGCTCGGCTCGGACATGGTCCCCGACTATCTGACCGAGGTGCAGTTCGGCGGTTTCTATGGCTGGCCCTGGTATTATTGGGGCGGCTACGTCGACAAGCGCGTTTCCGAACCCGAACAGGATATGCAGTCCTATGTCATCCGCCCGGACTATGCGCTGGGGCCGCATGTCGCAGCATTGGGCCTGGCCTTCGCCCAAGGCGCGATCCTTGGCCCCGATTATGCGAGCGGGGCCTTCATCGCCGAACATGGGTCGTGGAACCGGCGGCCTAGATCGGGTTACAAGGTAGTGTTCGTCCCCTTCGCGCAAGGAAAGCCCATCGGCAAGCCGCGCGACATACTGACCGGCTTCCTGTCCGCCGACGAGGAAGCGCGCGGCCGACCGGTCGCCGTGGCGATCGGCAAGCGCGGCGGACTGCTGGTCAGCGACGACGTCGGCGGTGTGATCTGGCGAGTGACCGCCGCGGCCCCAAAGAAATAAGGGCCATCTTCCGCCGGCGGAGCCGGGCGACGCAGCCTTCAGATCAGCTGGCTGAGCTTCGACGGCGCCGGAAAAGCGCTGTCGCGCGTCTGCGGCTGGATCGCGGGAGCCTCGAAACGGTGCCAGCCGCCCGCCGATAGCCGTTCGAGCGGCTGGAATCGGGTCTTGTATTGCATCCGCGGCGAGCCATCGACCCAATAACCAAGATAGACATAGGCCAGACCGCTCTCGGCGGCGCGGCTGATATGATCGAGAATGATGAAGGTGCCGAGGCCCGGGCGCGCCTCGTCCTCGGTCTCGAAGAAACTGTAGACCATCGACAGGCCGTCCGACTGGGCATCGGTCAGGCAGGCACCGATCAGCTTGCCGGGACGGCCATCGATCGAGGCCTCGCGATATTCGATGATATTGGTCTTGACCGGCGTCTGCTCGACCATGTCCGCGAAATCGAGTTCATCCATCTGCGCCATCCCGCCGCCGGGATGCCGCGACTTCAGATAGCGGCGCAGCAGCGCGAACTGCTCCTCGGTAGTCCAGGGTTTGCAGACGCTGATCTCGAGATCGGCATGCCGGCGCATCAGCTTGCGCTGACTGGCGTTGGGTTTGAACTCACCTGCCACGACGCGGACCGAGACACAGGCCTGGCAGTCGATGCAGGTGGGGCGATAGGCGACACCCTGGCTGCGCCGGAAGCCGATCCGGCCGAGCGCGTCGTTGAGCTCTCCGGCATTGGGGCCCGCCAGCTCGGTAAACACCTTTCGCTCGGTGCGGCCGGGCAGATAAGGGCACGGACCGGGGGTCGTTACGAAGAAGCGCGGAAAGCGAAACTGCGCCGTCATCCCAATCCAAGCCCCATAGCCACCGACCGCTCATCGGCCAGTATGAATATGCCTACGCATGAACGTCATGAAAAGAGCATTAACCTTGAATATTTTTGAAGCTTTTACCTGTTCGGCGACTCGCGCGCAGGAGAGGTCAGGCCGCCTCGATGGGGGTGACGTCATAGCCTTCGTCGCGCAGCGCCTTGAGCAGGCGCTGAAGATGCTCGACTCCCCGCGTTTCGCACTCGATCTCGGCAATCAGGCCCTTGGCGGGCAAGGTCGTAAACACGCGCTGGTGATAGACCTCGACGATATTGACCTGCTGCTCGTCGAACACGCGCGCGACATGGAACAGCGCGCCCGGTCGGTCCTGCAGCCGGATACTCAGGCGCGCCAGCCGGCCGAGGCGGGCGAGATCGCGCATCAGGACATTGGCGAGCAGCCGCGTATCGATATTGCCGCCGCACAGGATGACGCCGATGGTGCGTCCCCGGAACATCCTGGGATGCGCGAGCAGCGCAGCGAGGCCGGCGGCGCCCGCGCCCTCGACCACGGTCTTTTCGATCTGCAGCAGCATCGACACCGCGGTCTCCAGCTCGCGCTCGGCGACCAGGACGATGTCGTCGACCAGCGCACGGACGATTCCCGCAGTGATCGTTCCGGGATGCTTGACCGCGATCCCCTCAGCCAGCGTATCGCCGTCGCAGGGCAGCATTAGTCCCTTCATCTTGGCGTACATCGAGGGGTAGAGCTCGGCCTGCACCCCGATCACCTGCATCGGCTTGGCCGCCGCGCGCGCGACCACGGCGGCGCCCGAGATCAGCCCGCCCCCGCCGATCGGCACGACCAGCGTATCGAGGTCGGGCGCATCCTCGATCATTTCGAGCGCAACCGTACCCTGTCCGGCGATCACGTCGGGATCGTCGAACGGATGGACGAAAGTCAGCCCCTCCTTGGCCTCCAGCGTACGGGCGGCCTCATAGGCGTCGTCGAAGCGTTCGCCACTCAGGATCACGCGCGCGCCATGGCCCTCGGTCTGCTGGACCTTCACCGTCGGCGTGGGCTTCGGCATCACGATCGTTACCGGAATGCCAAGCCGCTTGCCGTGATAGGCAAGGCCCTGGGCGTGATTTCCCGCCGACGCGGCGATCACGCCTCGCGCCCGCTGCTCGTCCGAGAGGAGCAGCAGCTTGTTGAGCGCGCCCCGCTCCTTATAGGCGGCGGTGAACTGCAGATTTTCGAATTTCAGCCAGACATCGGCGCCGGTAATGTCGCTGAGCGTGCGGCTCCGCAGGATCGGGGTACGGACGATCGAAGGCGAAATCCGCGCATGCGCCGCGCGGACCTCATCGATGGTGACAGGGACGCCCTCGGCGCCGCTTTGTTTGTGCACGCTAGCCATAATGCGCGGGCCATAGCGGATTGCGGAGCAGAGTCCTAGCGCGCCGGAAAAATCCACCTTATGCGGAAGGCATGGCAAAACTAACCTTCCTTGGACTGGGCGCGATGGGCGCTCCCATCGCACGACATCTTGCGGCTGCCGGCCATGATGTCACCGTCTACAATCGAACTCGTCAGAAGGCCGACGCCTGGGTCGAACAGCATGGCGGCCGCGCCGCCCCAACCCCGGCCGCCGCCGCCGAAGACGCCGATGCCGTCCTGTCCTGCGTCGGTGCGGACGGCGACCTCGAAGCAGTCACCCTGCGCAAGGACGGCTGTTTCGCGGCAATGAAAAAGGGCGCGCTGTTCATCGATCATACCACCGCGTCGGCCAGGATCGCGCGCCAGCTCGCTGTCGAAGGACGCGATCGCGGGCTACTCGTCGTCGACGCGCCGGTGTCGGGCGGCCAGTCGGGCGCGGAGGCGGGGACGCTGTCGATCATGTGTGGCGGTTCGGACAGGGCCATGGCCGCCGCCACCCCGCTGATGCAGGCCTATTCGTCGCGGATCGTTCATATCGGCGGCCCCGGCGCGGGACAGACCACCAAGATGGTCAACCAGATCTGCATCGTCGGCGCGCTCCAGAGCGCGGCCGAGGCGCTGCGCTTTGCCCAGAATGCGGATCTCGACCTCGACAAGGTGTTCGAAGCGGTTTCCGGCGGCGCGGGCGCGAGCTGGTATATGGTCAACCGCTGGAAAACGATGGCCGAGGACAGCTATGACTTCGGCTTCGCGGTCGACTGGATGCGCAAGGATCTCGGCATCGCGATCGAGGAAGCACGCAGCAACGGCGCCGCGCTCCCCTTCGCCGCGCTTGCCGACCAATTCTACGCCGATGCCCAGGCGATGGGCTGCGGCCGCCAGGATATCTCCTCGGTGGTCAAGAGGCTCCCCAAGGGATGATCCGTCACTGGCTTGTCAGTCTCGCCCTCTTCGCCAGCCCCGCTCTCGCCGACGGCCTCGTCGAAAACGCCAACGGCTACACCTATGACGGCAGAGGCCAGCTGGTTCGCTTCAACGGGCTCTTGATCGACGATCAGGGCAAGGTCGCCAAGCTGCTCGACCGCGACGACAAGCGGCCCGAGAAGCTCGACTACCGGCTCGACGTCCGAGGACGCACGATCATCCCCGGGCTGATCGACGCCCATGGCCACGTCATGGCGCTAGGCGCGGCGGCGCTGTCACTCGACCTCTCGTCCACCCGCAACCTTGCCGAGGCGCAGGCGCTCTTGCGCAAATATGCCTCCGATAGGCCGACTCCCTTGTGGATCCGTGGAGGCGGCTGGAACCAGGAACGCTGGGCGCTCGGCCGCTTCCCGACCGCCACCGACATCGATGCGATTACGCCGGGCCGTCCGGCGGTGCTCGACCGGGTCGACGGCCACGCCGTCCTCGCCAACAGCGCGGCGATGGCGGCGGCCGGAATCAACGCCAAGACTAAAAATCCTCCTGGCGGACTCATCGAGCGCGACGCGAAAGGCAATCCCACCGGTGTCTTCATCGACGCGGCGCAGGATCTGATCCTCAGCGCCGTCCCCGCGATGCTTCCGCGCGATCGCGACGCCGCTCTGGCCAAGGCGCAGGAAATCCTGCTCGGCTACGGCGTCACCGCGACCGCCGATATGGGCACGAGCGTGGACGACTGGCAGGTGATGCGCCGCGCCGGTGACGCCGGGCGGCTGCGGGTGCGAATCATCTCCTATGCCAGCGGCGTTCCAGCTCTACTGACGGTCGCGGGAACCGGGCCGACGCCGTGGCTCTACGACGGCAAGCTGCGGATGGTCGGGGTCAAGCTGTATAGCGATGGCGCGCTGGGCTCGCGCGGCGCCTGGCTCAAGGTGCCCTATGCCGATGCGCCGGGACAGAAGGGGCTCCAGTTTCTTGACGACGCCAAGCTGCGCAACCTGATGAGCCGCGCCGCGATGGACGGTTTCCAGAGCGCGGTCCATGCGATCGGCGATGCCGCCAATGCGCAGGTGCTGGGGGCGATAGAGGAGCTGGCCGAGACCTATAAGGGCGACCGGCGCTGGCGGATCGAACATGCCCAGATCGTCGATCCGGTCGATCTGCCGCGCTTTGGCCGACATGGCATCATCGCTTCGATGCAGCCGGTCCACCAGACATCGGACCGCACAATGGCCGAGGCGCGGCTGGGGCCGGAACGGCTCGGTGGCGCCTATGCGTGGAAGACGATGCTCGACAACAAGGTGCCGCTCGCCTTCGGATCGGACCATCCGGTCGAGAGCCCCAACCCCTTCCCCGCCCTCGCCGCCGCGATAAGCCGGCAGGACGCCGCCGGCCAGCCGGCGGGCGGATGGCAGCCGCAGCAGGCGGTCACCCTGCCAGAGGCCTTCCGTGCCTTCACCGCGACCGCCGCCTTCGCCGGCTTCGCCGAAGACCGGATCGGCACGCTGGCTCCGGGACGGATGGCCGATTTCCTGATCCTCGACCGCGACATCTTCACCGCAACCGCCCCCGATATTCGCGCGGCGAGGCCCCTTGAAACCTGGATTGGGGGCAAGCGGGTGTGGGTGGCGAAATAGCGTCATCATAGTGTCACCCGAGGCAGGCATCGCACCATCATGCTAAAACCGATCCTGATCGCAGCCGCGATCTTCGCCGCCGCCGCAACCCAGGCAGCGCCGCCGCCAAGGCCCAGGCTGATCGTCGCGATCTCGGTCGACCAATATTCGTCCGAAATCTTCAGGCGTTACCGCGCGACCTACACGGCCGGGCTCAGGACGCTGGCGAATGGCATCGCCTATCCAACCGGATATCATGCCCCGACCCTGGCGGGCGTCGCCGAAATCATCCCGCCGGCGCCGGTCGATGGCCGCTGCCTCGATCTCGGCGGCAACTGCCGCAAATAGGCTGGCAAGAGGCCGTTCCGTTACGAGGTCATCCGTATCGGGACATGCCGCGTCACCCACTGGGGATGACCGTCCGGCGACAGGGTTATGTCGGCAATAGCGATGGGATCGCCGCCGGTCTCGATCCAGCCCGCGCCAAGGCAGAGATCGCAGATCGCGCGTTTGCACCGGAAGCTCACCAGATCGATTTCGGTGTTCCATTGACCATGGCCCTGGCACACCGGGCAAGGCGCATCGAGCATGCCGTTGCGAGGCTGCAACGGTATGATGTCGAAGGCATGCGGAGCGTCTGGACCAAGTGGGTAGACGATATGGCTGGCGTGGGGCATCACGAAGACCTTCCGAACCTCCCAACGCGCAATGGCTTTGCCGGGTCCGTGCGGATCGCGCGCCACGTGCCAGCGAACCGGCCTTTTGCTATCGATGCGCGATGGCCCGGAAGAAGCACTATCTCACCGCCACCTTGCCCGACGGCTATGTAAAGACGATCGGTCCGACGGCGCTCGACTTCACCCATTATTGGCGGGTGGTCGCGCATCTCCCCACCGGCAAGACCGAGGTGTTCTGGGGCCACAGCAAGTCGCTGCGCGAGGCAAAGGGGAAGCAGGCCGCGCTGATCGAAGCCGCCGGCATGCGCGGCTGGAGTTCTTATGATTTCGACGTGGTCGAGCTGGAAAAGACGACTGACGCCTAGCCCGCGATCCTCGCGACCAGCCGCCCGGCATAATAATATAACCGCCCCTTCACTTTCTCGGCAAAGCTCGGGGGGCCAGCGTCGACCAGCAGCAGCGGCGCGATGCGCTTGCCGAGATGGTTGCGCAGCAGGCGCTTCGGGCTTCCGCTCCAGTCGGCGACCAGCGCGCTTGGCCAGCCGGCGCTGCGAACCTGATGCGCGCTGTTGCCGGCGACCAGCAGGCCCGCCGAGCTGTTGGGCCGCCCCTCGGCCGCCACCGCGATGAAGGCCGCGTGATTTTCCTTGTCGGCGCCCTGGACGAATATGGTGCGCAGGATCCGCCCGGTCGCGCCCTCGGGCAGGTCGATCATATAGTTGGTCGTGCGGCCCGCGCTGTCGTCGAAGCTGCAGTCGCTGACCTCGATGCGTGCGGAACGGCTCTTGAGATAATGGCCGCCGCGCCCCTGCTCGAAACGGCTGCGCCGCACGGTGACCGAGCGGAAAGCGCCGAGATAGACCGAATGCGCGCAGGCGAGTCCGCGGTCGCAGCGGCCGAGGCCGGCAAAGGTCGAGCTATCGATCAGGATGTCGGCGGTGGGATCGTCCCCGCCGCCCAATATGCCTTCTTCGGAATTGCGAAAGGCACTGCGAGTGACGCTGAGCGGCCCCTTCTCGATGCGAATACCCGCGCCATTGCCGTCCGGTACACGCAGATTGCGAAAGACCAGGCCATCGACCGCCGCAGCGCGCCCGCGCAGCACGAGCACCGCCTTGCCTTCGCAGATCCCACCATCGAAGATCGCAGTCAGCGGCTTTTCCGCACGATAGGTGACGCGCCCGCCGCTCTGGACCGCACAGTCGCCATAAACACCTGGCGCGATGCGGATCGTGCCATCGCCGTCACCGATGGCGAGGACGGCTTCGGACAGGGTGGAATAGGATCGGCCGGTCGGCTCGACGGTGAAGGGGGCGGCCGACAAGGGCACCGACACGAGGGTGAGCAGCAGCGAGATCAGGAAGCGCATCCAGCCTCCTACCATGAGGCGATGACCAATTTCTTATCGCTAATCCAGATTGGGCCGCAGCCAGCGTTCGGCAGTCTGGAGATCGACCCCACGCCGTCCGACATAGTCCTCGAGCTGGTCGCGGCCGATGCGGGCGACGCCGAAATAGCTCGCCTCGGGATGGCCGAAATAGAAGCCCGAAACCGCCGAGGTCGGCAGCATCGCGAAACTCTCGGTCAGGGTAATACCGGTTGAATCGCCCGCCTCGAGCATGTCGAACAGGATCGGCTTGTGGCTGTGATCGGGGCAGGCCGGATAGCCTGGGGCCGGTCGGATGCCGCGATATTGCTCCGTGATCAAAGCCTCGTTGGTCAGCTGTTCGCCCTCGGCATAGCCCCACAAGGTGGTGCGGACATGAAGGTGGAGCCGCTCGGCGAACGCCTCGGCCAGGCGGTCGGCGAGCGCCTTGAGTAGGATGTCGCGATAATCGTCATGGTCGGCCTTGAACCGAGCGATGTGCGGATCGATGCCGTGGATGCCGACCGCGAAGCCGCCGAACCAGTCATTCTGGCGATCGATGAAGTCGGCCAGGCACATGTTCGCCCGCCCTTCGCGCTTCTTGATCTGCTGGCGCAGGAAGGGAAGCCGCACCTCGCCCGCCTCGGTCTGGACGAGGACATCGTCGCCCTTCGCATGTGCAGGCCACAGCGCCGCGACCCCCTTCGCGGTCAGCCATTTCTCGGCGATGATCGTGTCGAGCATATTCTGCGCGTCCTCGAACAGGCCGCGCGCGCTCTCTCCGACGATCGCATCGTCGAGGATCGCCGGATAATTACCCGCCAGCTCCCAGGCGCGGAAGAACGGCGTCCAGTCGATCAGCTCGCGCAAGTCCTCGAGCGGCCAGTCGGTGAAGACATGGCGGCCGGGCTG
>Ga0157326_1000037_pt1 | contig 11556 bp, 14 predicted proteins | sample MOy2old250510_FD_105391 | JGI IMG/M metagenome (GOLD analysis project Ga0157326, IMG submission 105391) | Arabidopsis rhizosphere microbial communities from North Carolina - M.Oy.2.old.250510 | ecosystem: Host-associated > Plants > Roots > Rhizosphere | place: USA: North Carolina | collected... | reverse complement strand
AGCGCGGCGGTCAGCCGGATGATCGGCCCCTGCCGCTCGGCCAGCCGGGCGCGTTGTCGCACGCGGAGCCTGTCGACGATGCCGATATGCGCCTGCGCGGCGGCGATTCGCGCCTCGGCGGCCTGGATAGCGGCGGCGGCGGCGGCCTGCTCCGCGCGGGCGCGCTCGGCGGCGCGGGTCATCGCCCGCGCCTGGCGTTCGAGCCCAGCGGCGCGGCGTTCGGCGGCGACGGCATCGCGCCTGGCGGAAAACAGCGCGCGCTGCTGCTCGGCGACGGCGGGATCGCGGTCGAGCGCGGCGGCGGGCGTGGTGAGCATTACCGCGAGCGCGACTATCAATCCTCCCTGCGCGAAGCGTGGGGAGGGGGACCAGCGTAGCTGGTGGAGGGGCGGAGCAGAACCGTGCGTTCGGAAAACCCCTCCACGACCCTGCGGGCGCGTTGGCAAGATTGTGCTCCCAGCACAATCTTGGCTTGCCGGGGGCAAGCCAAAGCCAATGCCCTCCCCATGCTGCGCATAGGGAGGATTTTTAAGGAAGCGCCACCCCATCATCCTTCCCGATGATAGGGATGGCCGGCCAGGATGCTCGTCGCGCGCCAGAGCTGTTCGGCGAGCATCGCGCGGGCGAGCATGTGCGGCCAGGTCGCCTTGCCGAAGGCGAAGAGCAGGTCGGCGTCGCGGCGTTGGGCTTCGTCGAAACCATCGGCGGCGCCGATCAGGAAGCGGCATTCGCGCCGGCCGTCATCGCGCCAGCGGCCTAGCCGCTCGGCAAAGGCCAGCGAGCCGAGTTGCTCGCCCTTCTCGTCGAGCATGACGACGACGGTGCCGGGATCGCGCGGTGGGACCTTGCCGCCGCTGTCGGGCAGTTCGGTGGTACGCGTCGGCCAGGCGATCCGCTTGAGATAGCGATCGACCAGTTCAGCCTCGGGGCTGCGGCCGATCTTGCCGCGCGCGACGATATGCAGCAGCAAAGCGTTTCGACTCCCTGCCGCCGGCTAGCGGTCAGGCCTGCGCGGCGACAGGAGCAGCCGGCGCGTCGCCGAAATTCCACATCCGCTCGAGATTGTAGAAGCTGCGCACCTCCGGCCGGAACAGGTGGATGATGATATCCCCGGCGTCGATCAGCACCCAGTCGGCAGTCGGCAGCCCCTCGATGCGGACGGCCCGGCCGGTCTCGCTCTTGATCTTGTCGGCAAGCTTGGTCGCCATCGACGCGACCTGACGGGTCGAGCGACCCGACGCGATCACCATATAATCGGCGATGGAGGACTTGCCCGCGAGCGGGATCGAAACGGTTTCGACGGCCTGGTCGTCGTCGAGCGATTTCAGCACGAGCTCATGGAGCGTGGCTGAAGGGTCGGCATCCTTGGCGCCTGAAGAATCTTTCGGGGCCTTGATGCTGTCTGGGGTGGTCAATGTACCTCCTTCATGGAAGCGGCCGGCGCGTTATACGATCGCGCAGGCCTGTGTTGCTGTAGGAACGATGCCAGCTAGGGTCCTTGGCCCGGAGCCGCGTTGCGGAACCGCGATCAGGATAAAAGTGCAACAGCACGAGCGCTGGCGGTCTCCATGCCGTCCAATTCTTCGCCTTGGCCACGGGCCGGACGAAACGCCGCAACCAACCCATCGCCCTGGAGGCGCGAGCACCCCCATTATAGCCCGGACGGGCGACCACGGCAATGGCGACGCTGCGCGCTATACCGCGCCAGTCGCGCCACTTGTCGAATTGCGCCAGATTGTCGGCCCCCATGACCCAGATGAAGCGACGATTGGGATAGCGGCGGACCAGCGCGCGCAGGGTGTCGGCGGTGTAGCGGGTGTTAAGCCGAGCCTCGATCGCGGTCGGGCGGATCGGCGCGCGGCGCGCCATGCGGTTGGCCGAGGCGAGCCGCGCTGGAAGCGGCGCCATGCCTTTCGCGGGCTTGAGCGGGTTGCCGGGCGAGACCAGCCACCACATTTCGGCCAGCCCCAACGCGCGGATCGCGAACCGGCTGATATGCCGATGGCTGTAATGCGCGGGATTGAAGCTGCCGCCAAGCAGGCCGGTCGGGATCATGGGGCGGGTTTAAGGAATGTCGAGGCGGAGAGGAAGGCCACAATCCCCTCCCTTGGCAGGGAGGGCTGGGGGGTGGGTCACGCTCTCGTCTGGGCGAAACAATGTGCCACTTCGATCGGACCAACCCACCTCCAACCCCTCCCTTGGCAGGGAGGGGAGCTAGAAAGGCAATAATGCCTCATACACGTCCAGCCCCGGCTTCCCCGGCCGCGCCACCCCGCTTCGCAACAGAAAGGCGTCGGCGACGATCTCGGCCTGCTGCTCGACGCCGTAGCGCGCGAAGATTTTGCCGGGTTCGATCGCATAGGCATAGCGGCAGAAGGGATGGCGCATCAGCGGCAGATACCAGCGGCCGCCGCGCTGCGCCTGCCAGACATGCGTCATTTCATGGAGAAACAGGGCCTGCATCGCGAGCCCGGCGGACGCGTAGCAGGCGCGGTAGAGCGGACCGCCGGGGTGGCACCATATATCGCCGTCGGGCGCCATCAGCGCGTTCTTCGACTGGAACCACCACCAGCGCGCCTGGCGGACCGCGACGCGGTCGAGATCGATCGCATCGACGAACATCGCGGTGGCGAGCGATCGTTCGGGCAATGTCAGCGCACGGTGGGTCATGCTGCCTATATAGGATGTGTGGGAAACATCGCCCGCATCGCCGCGTTCGCCACGCTTCATTCCCAATTCACCAGCGCTTGGGCATAAGCGCGACCGAAACCACCAGAATAGGAACGCCATGCGCTCGCTCATCGCCTTGCTGATCCCCGCCGCGATCGCCATCGCCGCCCCCGCCAGCGCGGAGACCGACTCGCTCGCCCACGTCCAGACGCATCTGCGCGGGATAAGCACGATGACCGCCGATTTCGTCCAGACCGATCGCCAGGGCAAGTCGCTGGGGGGAACGCTGAGCCTTCGCCAGCCGGGCAAGATCCGCTTCCAGTATCAGAAGGGCGTGCCGCTGCTGATCGTCGGCGACGGCAAGGCGCTGACCATGATCGATTATTCGGTGCGACAAGTCTCGCGCTGGCCAGTCGGCAATTCGCCGCTGTCGGTGCTGATCGACCCACGCAAGGACATAAGCCGCTTTGCCCGCGTCGTGCCGTCGCCCACGCAGGGTACGATCCAGATCGAGGCGCGCGACCCCAAGCATCCCGAGTTCGGCACGATCACGATTCTCTTCGGGCGCGGCGACGGCCCCGGTGGGCTCAGCCTCCAGGGCTGGACCGTGCTCGACGCGCAGAACGGACGGTCGACGGTGCGACTGACGAATCAGCGCTACGGCGTGTCGATTTCCGACCAGACGTTCAAATGGAACGACCCACGCCCGAAGGGGCCGCGCAAATGACGGCGCTGTTCATATAGGCGACAGGTTCGGGAGCCTAAACCCTCTCAAGCGGTCGCAGTCGTTCTCGGGATTCCCCCCTGTTGCTCGAGAACAAGGATTGCGCCCCGCCTGCGTGACGAACGTCAGGTCGGCCCTCGCTCCACGCCCCCGGAGCGAGGGCCATTCCATTTCTGGGAAACATCCGCGACATCGCCGCCTTCAGGCGCGAACATCCAGGCGCCCTCAGGCGTGAAAATCCGTCTGCCATTTTGGAAAATGGTCGGGGAGACAGGATTCGAACCTGCGACCCCCTGGTCCCAAACCAGGTGCGCTACCAGCCTGCGCCACTCCCCGACGCGGCGCCGCTATAGGCAGATGTGACGGCGAGTACAATTGCTGGTTTCGTCGCGGTGGCCTGATAGACAGGTGACCGCCCGATAAAGGCGCATCGAGCAAGGGTGCCTCATGAAACTCTACAGCTATTTCCGTTCATCGGCCGCGTACCGCGTGCGAATCGCGCTCAACCTCAAGGGGCTCGCCGCGGAGCAGGCGACGGTGCATCTCCTTCAAAAGGAGGCGCCGACGGCCTATCGCGCCGAGCATAATCCGCAAGGGCTGATTCCCGCGCTCGACAGCGACGATGGTTTCCTTGTGCAGTCGCTCGCGATCCTGGAATATCTCGAAGAGCGCTATTCCGATCCGGCATTGCTGCCGCAGGGTCTCGCCGCGCGCGCCTATGTCCGCGCGGCGGCGCTGCTGATCGCCTGCGATATCCATCCGCTCGCGAACCTGCGCGTGCTGCGCTACCTGAAACATGAGCTGGGACAGGAGCAGGACGCGATCGACACCTGGTATCGCCACTGGGTCGAGGACGGCCTTGTTCGGCTTGAGGCGTTCGTCGTGAACGAGGGACGTAGCGGCCGCTACATTCTCGGCGACAGCCCCACCATGGCCGATTGCTGCCTGGTCCCCCAGATGTTCAACGCGCGCCGGCTGAACTGCGACACCACCGCGTTTCCGAGGCTGGTCGCGATCGATGCGAATTGCGCCGCGCTCGACGCCTTCCAGCGCGCCCACCCGTCGGTACAGCCCGACGCGGAGTGAGCCTGCTTTCGATCGGCGCATCGTCGTCCGGAACCCGCGATAGCGGCCGTGGGTTTTGCCCGGATTGCGGAGAGGAGTGACATGCGATGACCGACCGGAAACTGCAGGGCGAAGGCAATTATGACGCCGCCCGCCAATATGACGCCGAAACCACCGCCCACGCGCAGGACAAGGCGAAGGTGAAAGCCGAGGCCGAAGCCGCGAAACAGGCGCTCGATGGCCCCGAAGGCGCCGACCTGAAAGCCGCCGAGGCCGAGGGCAAGCGCCACGCCAAGCGGTGAGGTGGACGGCGGCGACAGGTCAGGCATGAAATGGTCGGGGAGAGAGGATTCGAACCTCCGGCCCCTGCCTCCCGAAGGCAGTGCTCTACCAGGCTGAGCTACTCCCCGACGGAGATCCGGTCGTTTTCCAGGCTTCGGGAGCCGACCGGATGGAGCCAAGTCGGGGCCCTATAAGGGGGCGGCCGATTCCATGCAAGGGGCGCGCGCGAGACTTTTCATCCGACTTGTGCGGTCATGCAGAGTGTCAGCACCCGCGCAGCCGATGCCCAGCCTCAGAACCGAATCTTCATGCTGCAACCGCAAAATAAAAGGCCCCGCCATGCACTGGCGGGGCCTTTAATTTCGTCGATCGCCTCTCCGCGTGGGCGACGGTTTTCGGCTTCAGGCCACCTTGGCCTGCTTCGCCGCCTCGATCGCCTCGAGGACGATCTGCCGGGCTTCGTCGGCACCGCCCCACTTGCCGATCCGGACCCATTTCTTGGGTTCGAGATCCTTATAATGGGTGAAGAAATGCTCGATCTGCTGCATCACGATCTGCGGCAGGTCGTCCTTCTCGTCGACATTCGAATAATAAGGGAAGGTGCCGTCGACGGGCACGGTGAGCAGCTTCTCGTCGCCGCCGGCCTCGTCCTCCAGTTTGAGGACGGCGATCGGCCGCACCCGGACGACGCAGCCTGGCACGAAGGGCGAACGCGCGACCACCAGGGCGTCGAGCGGATCGCCGTCGGGCGACAGCGTGTGCGGCACGAAGCCGTAATTGCACGGATAGCGCATCGGCGTGTGGAGGATGCGATCGACGAACAACGCGCCCGACTTCTTGTCGAACTCATATTTCACGGGTTCGCCGCCGACCGGCACTTCGATGATGACGTTGAGACTGTTGGGCGGATCGTCGCCCACGGGGATGAGGTCGATATTCATGGCGCGGCCTTTATGCTGCACTGCGAGCAATGCCAAGCCTCAATGCTGCCGATCCGGCGGATTCCCGCGATGGGAGGCGTTCGCGCATGGCAATCTTTCCTCCCGCCGCAATTTTGCTTTAAGGGCGCGACGATGAGCAAGATCGAAACACCGCGCCCGATCCGAGGCACGCAGGACATGCTGGGCGAACAGGCGCTTCGGTTCGGCCATGTCGTCGCGACCTTCGACCGCATCCGCCGCCTCTACGGATTCGGCCGCGTCGAGGTGCCGGTGTTCGAGCCGACCGCGGTGTTCGCGCGCTCGCTCGGCGAGACGACCGATGTCGTCTCCAAGGAAATGTACAGTTTCGAGGATCGCGGCGGCGATTCGGTGACCTTGCGGCCCGAGTTCACCGCGGGCCTGTGCCGCGCCTATCTGACCGAGGGCTGGCAGCAGCATGCCCCGCTCAAGATCGCGACCGATGGCCCGCTGTTCCGCTATGAGCGCCCGCAAAAGGGCCGCTACCGCCAGTTCCACCAGCTCGATGCCGAGGTGATAGGCTCGGGGGAACCACTAGCAGACGTCGAATTGCTGTGTCTGGCCGATCAGCTGCTGCGCGAGCTGGGCGTGTCCGACGGGGTGACGCTGACGCTCAACACGCTGGGCGACGGCGCGACGCGCGACGCGTGGCGCGCGGCGCTGGTCGCGCATTTCGAGAAGCATCGCGGCGAGCTGTCCGAGGACAGCATCGACCGGCTCGATCGCAATCCGTTGCGCATCCTCGATTCGAAAGATCCGCGTGACCGCCCGATCGCCGACAGCGCACCCGAGATCGACGCCTATCTGTCGGCAGAGGCCGGAGCCTTCTTCGAGGCGGTGACGAAGGGGCTGGAGGCTGCCGGCATCGCGTGGACCCGCAATGCCCGGCTGGTGCGTGGACTCGATTATTATCGCCACACCGCCTTCGAGTTCGTCACCGACCGTCTCGGCGCGCAGGGCACGGTGCTCGGCGGCGGGCGTTATGACGGGCTGATCGAGGCGCTGGGCGGGCCGCCGACCCCGGCGGTCGGCTGGGCGGCCGGAATCGAGCGGCTGGCGATGCTGATCGATGCCCCCGACCCCGAACGGATCGACGTCGCGGTGGTGCCGATGGGCGAGGCCGCGCAGGGCGTGGCGACGACCATCCTCGCCGACCTCCGCCGCGCCGGGATAGCCGCCGACATGGCCTATAAGGGCAATATGAAGAAGCGGATGCAGAAGGCCGACGCCTCGGGCGCGCTGTGGGCAGTGATTATCGGCGACGACGAGGTGGCGCGCGGCGAGGTCGGGCTCAAGCAGCTGTCCGACCAGACCCAGCGCTGGGTGCGCATCGACGCGCTCGTCGAAACGCTCACGTCCAGGCGCTGAGGCGATGGCGGGAATTACATCGGCGCGGATCGCGCAGATCGAGGCGCGCCGCGACGAGCTGCAGGCGCTGATGTCGCGCGGCGACCTGCCGTCGGACCAGTTCGTCCAGCTCTCCAAGGATTATGCCGAGATCGAGCCGGTCGCGGTCGCGGCTGGAGAAGTGCGTCGGCTGCGCGCCGAGCTCGAAGTGCTGCGGGGCCTGGCCGAGGACGACGGCAGCGACGCCGATATGCGCGAGATGGCGGCCGAAGAGCTGGAGGCAATTCGCGGCCAGCTCCCGGCGGCCGAGCGCGACCTGGCGCTCAAGCTGCTACCGCGTGACGCCGCCGACGAACGGTCGGCGATGCTCGAGATCCGCGCCGGGACGGGGGGCGACGAAGCCGCCTTGTTCGCGGGCGACCTGTTCCGCATGTATCAGCGCTATGCCGAGGATCGCGGCTGGCGGGTCGAGTTGATCTCTGCCAGCGCCGCCGACATGGGCGGCTATAAGGAGGTCGTCGCGGGGGTGACCGGCGCGGGCGTGTTCGCGCGGCTCAAGTTCGAGAGCGGCGTCCACCGGGTCCAGCGCGTGCCGGTCACCGAATCGGGCGGGCGCATCCACACCTCGGCGGCGACCGTCGCGGTGCTGCCCGAAGCCGAAGAGGTCGACGTCCAGATCGACGAGGCCAAGGACCTTCGGATCGATGTCTATCGCTCGTCGGGTCCGGGCGGCCAGTCGGTCAACACCACCGACAGCGCGGTGCGCATCACCCATCTTCCCACTGGCCTGGTGGTAATTCAGCAGGACGAGAAGTCGCAGCACAAGAACAAGGCCAAGGCGCTGAAAGTGCTGCGTACCCGCCTCTATGAACAGGAGCGCGAGCGGCTGGCGAGCGCGCGGGCGGGCGCGCGCAAGTCGATGGTCGGCTCGGGGGACCGGTCCGAGCGGATCCGCACCTATAATTTTCCGCAAGGGCGCGTCACCGATCATCGCATCAACCTGACCTTGCATCGCCTTTCCGAGATTCTCGAAGGCCCGGGACTCGACGAACTGGTCGGCGCGCTGATCGCTGAGGACGAGGCCGAGCGGCTGGCGCAGCTGGATGGCTGAGAGCGTTCGTGCGGCGATCGGCCGCGCGACCGCGCTGCTGAGCGGCAGCGACAGCGCACGGCTCGACGCCGAGCTGCTGATGGCGCATGCGCTCGGCGTCGAGCGCGGGGTGATGCTGCTCGGCTGGCTGGACATGGCGGCGCCCGAAGGCTTCGAGCCGCTGGTCGCCCGCCGCGCCGCGCACGAGCCGGTCGCTTATATAATAGGCCATCGCGATTTCTGGACGATCAGCCTCGATGTCGGCCCTGGCGTGCTGATCCCGCGTCCTGACAGCGAGACGCTGATCGAAGCGGCGGTCGATTATTTCGGCAAGGCCGGTCCGGCGCGGGTGCTCGATCTCGGCGTCGGTTCGGGCGCGCTGCTGCTCGCGGCGCTCGCCGAGTGGCCGAACGCGACCGGTCTCGGCGTCGATCGATCGGCGACGGCGGTGCATATCGCGCTCGGCAATGCCGCGCGGCTTGGCCTGCTCGGCCGCGCGACGATCCGGCTCGGCGATTGGGGCGACGGGATCGACGAGCGTTTCGACCTGCTGCTGTGCAACCCGCCCTATATCGAAGGTCACGCCGCGCTGGCGCCGGACGTGGCGCTATATGAACCGGGCCTGGCGCTGTTCGCGGGTCCCGACGGGCTCGATGATTATCGTCGGCTGGCGCCGGAGCTCGCCCGTCTGCTGGCGCCGGGGGGTCTTGCCGCTATCGAGATCGGCGCGGATCAGGCGGCGGCGGTCCTGGCGCTTTTCGCCGCTGCGGGACTCGACGGCGCGGTCCGGCGCGACCTGGCCGGGCGCGACCGGGCGATAATCATACGAGGGTGAGGCTTTTGTCGCGGCTGCGCATATTATGCTTGGAAATTGCGGAGCGACCTCCTACATCGGGGACCATGGAACGGGCATGGGATGCGTACGCGCACCTGCCCGATGCTACGACCTCCAATGGCAGGGGCGCCGACTAGGTGACCATGACGTGTGGCGGATGCGGGCCTTTTCGGCTCCGCGCCTGTGGCGGCGTGCATCTTACTAATAGGGGCGATTCGGCTCCTGAAGGCTCCGGGGTGGTCCCGGTGTGGGGAGTGGTGAACCGATACCACCAGTGACGAGGACATCGGAACGTTGATCAATAATCGGCAGAACGGCCGCCGTCGCGGTCGTGGCGGTGGTCAGGGCGCGCCCAGGCCCAATGGTGCGAGTGGCGGCCAGGATCGCGGCAATCGTATCGATAATCGTGCGCGCGGCAACGCGGCCCAGCTCCATGAGAAATACAAGACGCTGGCGCGCGATGCGCAGATGCAGGGCGACCGCGTCAACACCGAATATTATCTCCAGTTCGCGGATCATTATTTCCGGGTACTGAGCGAAAGCCGCGCTCGTTTCGAGGAGCAGCAGCCGCGCCCGCGTCGCGACGATTATCAGAATCAGTCCGACGATGATTATGGCGACGAGAGCGACCGCATCGGCAATGACGAGCAGCGCCCCGCGCCCGAACCGATCTTCGCCATGCGCGAGACCAACGCCCAGCGCGACTTTGGCGACGGCGACGCCCCCGACGGCAACCGCGCCGAACGCTCGGAGCGGCCTTATCGCGCCGAACGGCAAGAGCGCCCCGAACGTCCGCAGCGCGTCGATCGCCAGGACCGCACCGAACGCGCGCCGCGCCCGGATCGTCCGCATCGTGCCGAGCGCGACGAGCGTCCGGAACGCGAGGAGCGACCGCAGCGCTTCGATCGTCCCGAACGTGCCGAACCGCTCGCCGAGCGCCAGGAACGTCCGGCCCCTGTCGAGCGTGGTGACGAGGACCGTCGTCCGCGCCGTGGCCGCCCGGCCCGAGCCGAGCGCCCGGAAGAGGCTGCCGTCGAGCCGATGCCCGTCAGTGTCGAGGTCGAGACGGCTGCGCCGGCTGAGGACGCGCCGGTTGCGCGCCGTCGCGGTCGTCCGCCCAAGGCCAAGCCCGTCGAGCAGATCGAGGTCGATCGGCTACCGCCTTCCTTCTCGCTGAAGCCGACGCCCAATGATGCCGATGCCGATGCGGAAAAGCCGCGAACCCGGACGCGCAAGCCGCGTGGAGAGCCTGCGGCAATCTGACGCGCGGCGATATATCCGAATGCAAAAGGGGCGGCTTTCGGGCCGCCCTTTTCATATCAGCCTTCCGCGTCGTCGCGCCGGCTGACATCCTCGTCGCTTCGGGTTACATCCTCGTCGTGGCCGCTGCCCGAGCTCAGGAAGATGAGACCCATCAGCGCGCCCGCGAGCAGCACCGATAAGGCAACCCCGGCGGTCGTCGCAATCACCACCGCCGCGGTGAGCGGCGATCCGTCCGCCTTGAGCCAGAGCAGCGCCACCGCCACGCTCAGCACCGCCGTCGCGATTACCCAGCGCATGATCCAGCGATAGCGCGTCCAGGCATGAGCCGCGGAAACCGGATCGGACAAGCGATTACGTATTTTTGTCATGGCTTTCCTTTGCGCCAGGAAAGTGGGAGTATCAAGCTGTGGAGACCCGTCATTTCCGGACTAGCGGCCGGATGCAGAACCAGGCTCCTCGATGTGGCCTGGCGGTCGAGCAGCCGGGATTTGGGAAGGAGGCCGATATGACCATCGCGGCAATACTTCATCGACGTAGCGACAACAGCATCATCAGCGTGGCCCCCGACATGCCCGTGCAGGAGGTGCTGGCCCTGCTCGCCGACAAGCGCATCGGCGCGGTGCCGGTGATCGAGGATGGGCGGCTGGTCGGCATCATGTCCGAACGCGACATGATTTACGGCATCCGCCGCGACGGTCCCGCTTTTCTCGACCGGCCGGTGCATGAGGCGATGACCAAGGCAGTGATCACCGTGGAGAGCAAGACCTCTCCGCTCGAGGCGCTGGCGATGATGACCCAGCGGCGCATTCGCCACCTGCCGGTTGTCGACGGCGATGCGCTGGTCGGGTTCGTATCGATCGGGGACCTGGTCAAGGTGAGGATCGAACTGATCGAGAACGAGGCCGCCGCGATGCGCGAGTATATCCAGACTGCATGAGGAAAAGCAGGCAGTTACAACGGGTTGATCATCATGGCGGCGGACCATGCCCGATTCGGCACATGGGGTTGATTCGCGATCGGTCCTTCCCATATCGCTGATCGGGGCAACGCGAAGAGCCCGGAAAATCGGGCTCAAATCGCGGTGTCGTTTTTTTGTAATTTTGTTGTTGACCGGTGGGGGCCTCGCCCATAGAAGCCCCTCCACCGACGGCGGCGACGCGGTTTAAACCGAGCCTCCACCGTTACTTTCCTGATCGTTAGATCGATCACCCGAAGAGATTATCTTTTGGGGGAGGGAAGGTTTTTCGGGTCTTTCTCATTGTTGGAATGATGAAGGGACATGTGGGCGGCGGCTCCGGGTCTGGCGATTTTCAAGGTCGTT
>Ga0157326_1000036_pt1 | contig 11636 bp, 12 predicted proteins | sample MOy2old250510_FD_105391 | JGI IMG/M metagenome (GOLD analysis project Ga0157326, IMG submission 105391) | Arabidopsis rhizosphere microbial communities from North Carolina - M.Oy.2.old.250510 | ecosystem: Host-associated > Plants > Roots > Rhizosphere | place: USA: North Carolina | collected... | reverse complement strand
TCGTACAGAGTCTCTTCACGGGCAAGCTGATCCGCATTCTCGCGACAGGCGCGCGCATCACCGATCTTGCCGAGGTGCGGAGCAGTTTCGCCACCATATTGTGCGCGGTCTCGGCCACACGCCCCGGGACGAGGCCAAAATGGTACGATGGGTAAAGATGACCGACCACTTCCATCTCGACTCTGAAACCGCGGCGGCCAGATATTTCGGTGGCACGATCGCGCATGGCTTCCTCCTTCTCTCGATGCTGAGCGCGATGCTCTGTTCGGCGGTCCCGATGATCGAGGGCGGGACGATCTCGGTCGATTATGGATTGAATGCGGCGCGCGCTTCCTGGCGGCGGTCCGCTCGAGGGCGAGGAAGCCCGCGCTGGTTGCGGAGTGGCTGGCGCTCTATTTTCTCTAACGGGCGGCTGCGCGGCTGCGGGGGATTCAACAGCCGTCGAAGCTGTGTTAGCGATGGCGCATGATCAAACCGTCCGCCGCCGCCTCCCATCCAGACGAGCAACCCGGCAGCCGCCGCCGGGAGATTCTCGAAATAGCGGCGCAACTGTTCGCACGGAAAGGCTATCGCGGTACGTCGATGCGCGACATAGGCGAGCAGGCGGGCGTGCTCGGGGGGTCGCTCTACCACCACATCAAGTCGAAGGACGCGCTGTTCGTCGAGCTTCACAACGCGGCGCTCGACGAGGCGGCGGCGAAGATCGCCAGGGCGGTCGATGCACGGACCGACCCCTGGGCCAGGCTGGAGGCGGCCTGCGCAGCGATGCTGGAAACCCAGCTTGCACCCGACTCGCTGACGGTTCCCCTGATGAACGACTTTCGGGAGGTCTCGGATCCCGTCCGGGTGCAACTGCTGGCCCGGCGGGACCGGTTCGAGGAGCTGTTTCGCGCCATCGTCGATGCGCTGCCCCTCCCGGCGAAGATCGACCGGTCGATCTACCGCAATCTCCTTCTATCCCAGTTGAACGCCGCCCCGGAGTGGTACCGTGCCGGCCGTCTGACACCGGCCGAGATCGCAGAGCAGATCGTCGCAATCTTTCGACACGATCGGCGGCTTGATCCGAACGCGCAGAGCTGAGGAGATGCACCAGTGGCCCTTTTCATCTTTCATTTGTAACAGATGTTTGGTATCGAGGCGGCAAATGCCGGAGACCTGTTGTGCAAACCTATATCCCGCCGATCGATGATTACCGCTTTCTGCTGACCGAAGTGTTGGACTTCGATGGTGCAATGGGCGAGCTTGGCAAGGAAGTCGACAGCGAGCTGGCCGCCGCCGTGCTTGAAGAGGCGGGCCGTATGTGTGCCGAGCGTTTACATCCCATCAACCGTGAGGGCGATGAGCATGGAAGCCGTCTCGTAGATGGCGAGGTCCAGACCCCACCCGGCTTTGCCGAGGCCTATCGCGCCTTCGTCGAGGCGGGTTGGCCCTCGCTCTCTGCCGATCCGGCACATGGTGGGCAGGGATTGCCCTTCATCCTGCAACTCTGGCTCGACGAGATGATATCGGCCACGAACATGTCCTTCGGACTGTTCCCGGGCCTGACCCGTGGCGCGTGCGAGGCGATTGCCGCGCATGCGAGCGATGCGCTCAAGTCGCTGTGGCTGCCGCGGATGGTGAGCGGCGAATGGACCGGCGCGATGGCGCTGACCGAGAGCAGTGCCGGAACCGACCTGGCCCTCCTCAAGACGAAGGCCGAACCGAAGGACGACGGAAGTTATGTCGTCACGGGCAGCAAGATCTTCATCTCCTCGGGCGAACATGATTTTGGCGGCAATATCATCCATCTCGTATTGGCACGCCTCCCTGGCGCGCCGGCGGGGGTGAAGGGCATCAGCCTGTTCCTAGTCCCCAAATATCTCCCCGACGCCAATGGCGGTTTCACCCAGCGCAATGCGATGTCGGCCGGTGCGCTTGAAAAGAAGATGGGCATTCACGCCCAGCCGACCTGCCTGATGAATTATGATGGCGCGACCGGTTGGCTGGTTGGTGAAGAGCACCGGGGCCTCGCCGCGATGTTCACGATGATGAACTCCGAGCGGCTGATGGTCGGCATCCAGGGGCTCGGCATCGCCGGCGGCGCCTATCAACAGGCTGTCGGCTATGCGCGCGAGCGGCTTCAGGGGCGTAGCGCCGATGGCGCGCGCGGGCCGGTCGCGATCATCGAGCATGCCGATGTGCGGCGGATGCTGCTCAATATCCGTGCTTTTGTAGAGGCGGGCCGTGCACTGGCCGGCTGGGTCGCGCTCCAGCTCGATCGTTCGCGCACCCATCCCGATGCCGGGGAGCGGGCGAAGGCGGACGGGCTCGTCGCGTTGCTGACGCCGGTAGTGAAGGCATCCTTCACCGACATGGGCTTTGAGGGCGCCGTTCAGGCGCAGCAGGTCTTCGGCGGTCATGGCTACATTCGCGAATGGGGCATGGAGCAATATGTTCGCGACGCACGGATCGCGCCCATCTACGAAGGCACTAACGGCATCCAGGCAATCGATCTTGTTGGGCGAAAACTCCCGCTCGGCGGCGGCGCGGTGGTCGAAGGCTTTTTCGGCATGATTGCCGCCGATCTGGACCGGTCCGCCGATAGCGCTATTGCAGCGGGCACACGCGCTGCGCTGTCGTTGCTGCGCGAGACGACCGCATCGCTCCGGGGCGCGGATGTCGACGCCGCCGGAGCCGCCGCCGTCGATTATCTACGTCTGTTCGCACTGGTGACGCAGGGCTGGATGTGGACGCACATGGCCGAGGCCGCCGCCAAGGCTGATACCCCGTTCCATAAAGCGAAGCTTCAGGTCGCCGACTATTTCGCCCAGCGCGTGCTGCCGCAGTCACAGGGTCTGGCAGCCAGCGTCGCCGCTGGTGAAGCATCGATCATGGCATTGGCGGCCGACGCCTTCTGAGCTTCGGCCTGGACTACGGATCGCCCGGCAGGTTTTGCGGGGCGATCATGTTGGCTGCGGAAATTATTCCGCGGGGCCGTTTGAGAGGGGCGAGTAATTCTCCCCTGAGCGTCGACGGCGATTGACGACCAGCTGATCATGCAGACGGTCGACCACCCTGCTCGCGGTAGTGACGAAAAGCGCGGGGATGATTGCATGGATGACACAGGCTAGACCGGCCAGCATCATCGAGATGCCGAAGCCTGACGCTGCGAAAAGATGCTCGCCATAGCTTTCGCCGACGGCGCGCGGGTGATCGCGAAACAAGCGGTTCAACATCAACGATGGCCTCCCTGGAATGATGCAGCATCATAGCCTCTCGAGCCTGCGGTCTTTTTCTTTTCTCATCCCCAAAGATCTTCTATTGGAGATAAAAGTTCTCGCCTGGAGCTGATGATGGAGAATATTGTCCTCGATTCAATCGATCGCAAAATATTGACCATCCTTCAGGCCGATGCGACCGTAGCGATGTCCGAGATCGCCGATCGCGTGGGACTGTCGCAGACGCCGTGCTGGAAGCGCGTCAAGCGGCTTGAGAAGGACGGGGTGATCGATCGCCGGGTCGCTATTCTCAATCGGGATCGCCTCGGCCTTGGCGTCACCGTCATCGTCGCGGTTCGCACGGCGCAGCATAGCGACGAATGGTTGCAGCTATTTGCGGATGGCGTGGCGAAGATCCCGGAAGTGGTCGAGTTCTACCGGATGAGCGGCGATATCGACTATCTTCTGAAGGTGGTTGCGCGGGACATCGCCGATTACGACCGAATCTACCGCAAGCTGACCAAGGTCGCGCCGCTGCACGATGTCAGCTCCTCCTTCGCGATGCAGGAGATCAAATCGACGACGGCACTTCCGCTCGGTACTTAGCTGGGCTTTATCCATTCGATCGAAAAAGAGCCTTCGAACCGCCTCGTATGTGGGGATTGCTGTCGCATTCGCCTGCCACCTCGACCAGCGTCTTGGTAAGCGCGGGACCGATCCTATTCGCGGCTTCGGGCCGGTCGATCGTGAGATGCGCAACCGCGCCATCGCGTTCGAAGAGGAGGGCGGCGCTCATCGCGCTGCCATCCGGATCGCGCCGTCGAGGCGGATGACTTCGCCGTTCAGCATCGGGTTACGGACGATGCTTTCGACCAACTGGGCATATTCGCTCGGATCGCCGAGGCGGCTGGGGTGAGGAACCTGCTGGCCGAGCGAATCCTGCGCGGCCTGGGGCAAGCCCTTCATCATCGGGGTCATGAAGATACCGGGAGCGATCGTCATCACCCGAATCCGATGCTGCGCGAGATCGCGGGCGGCGCATAGGGTGAGGCCGACAACACCGGCCTTCGAAGAGGCATAGGCGGCCTGGCCAACCTGCCCGTCATAGGCGGCGACCGAAGCAGTGTTGACGATTACGCCACGTTCCTCGCCAAGCGGATCGGCGGTAATCAACCGGGCAGCGAATTTCGACAGGACATTGAAGGTGCCGATCAGGTTGATCTCGATGACCTTGCGGTAGAGATCGAGCGCGTGCGGGCTGCCATCCTTTGCGACAATCCGCGCAGGTGGAGCGATCCCCGCGCAGTTGACGAGCAGGCGGGCGACGCCATGAGCTTTTTCGGCTTCCTCGAGCCCCGCAGCGACACTGGCATCATCGGCGACATCGACTGAAACGAACCGACCGTCGATCTCGGCCGCAGTCTTCCCACCCTCATCGGCGTTGAGGTCGAAGATGGTTACTTTCGCCCCGTTGGCCGCGAGCATGCGGGCGGTTTCGCCGCCCAGGCCCGATGCGCCGCCGGTGACGACGGCCGATATGCCCTTCAGATCCATGTCGCTTTCCTTTTCAGACCAGTTCGACCGCAAAGGCGGTGGCTTCGCCGCCGCCGATGCACAGGCTCGCGACCCCGCGCTTGAGCCCGCGCGTTTCCAGCGCGCCAAGCAAAGTCGCGATGACTCGCGCGCCGCTCGCGCCGATCGGGTGGCCGAGCGCACAGGCGCCTCCGTTGACGTTGAGCTTCTCGGCCGGAATATCCAGGTCCTTGGCGGCGATCATCGCAACGACCGCGAACGCCTCATTGATCTCGAACAGGTCGACATCATCGACCGACCAGCCCGCCTTGGCCAGGGCCTTGCGGATCGCCGGAACCGGCGCGGTGGTGAACAGACCCGGCTCATGGGCGTGCGCGGCATGCGACACAACTCTGGCCACTACGGCTATGCCGAGCTCCCTCGCCACGCTTTCGCGCGTCATCACCAACGCCGCTGCGCCATCTGAAATGGACGATGCGTTGGCAGCCGTAATCGTGCCGTCCTTGGCGAAGGCGGGCTTCAGCGACGGGATCTTGTCGGGGCGCGCCTTGCCAGGCTGCTCGTCCTTGTCGACGACGACGGTGCCGCCCCGCGTTTCGAGCGAAACGGGGACGACCTCGCGGTCGAACGCACCGGTGTCGATCGCAGCATTGGCGCGGCTGAGCGAACGGATCGCATAATCATCCTGCGCCTGCCGGGTGAATTGATAATCGCGCGCCGAGTCCTCGGCGAAGGCGCCCATCAGCTTGCCGGAATCATAGGCATCCTCGAGGCCATCGAGATACATCGAGTCCTTGATGACGTCATGGCCGATGCGCGCGCCGCCGCGATGCTTGGCGAGCAGATAGGGGGCGTTGGTCATGCTCTCCATGCCCCCCGCGACGATGATGTCGGCGCTGCCGGCGGCGAGCGCGTCATGCGCCATGATCGCCGCCTGCATGCCCGATCCGCACATCTTGTTGACCGTGGTCGCCTCGACCGACGTGGGCAGGCCCGCGCCCAGCGCGGCCTGCCGCGCCGGCGCCTGGCCGAGACCGGCGGGCAGCACGCAGCCCATGAAGATCTGCTCGACCTTGCCGGGGTCGATCCTGGCGCGCGCCACCGCGGCCTTGACCGCGGTTGCGCCGAGCTGGGTAGCCGATGCACCTGCCAGAGCGCCCTGGAAGCCGCCCATCGGCGTGCGGGCATAAGAAGCGATGACGACGGGATCGTTGATCATGTTCCGTTCCTCAATATCTGATCTTGCAGAGCGCGGGCGATCACCATCCGCTGGATATCGGACGTGCCCTCGTAGATTTGGCAGACGCGGACATCGCGATAGATTTTCGCGAGGCCGAACTCCTCAAGATAGCCATAGCCGCCGAGCGTCTGGATCGCGCCGGAAACGATACCCTCGGCGGCCTCGGACGCGAACAGCTTGGCCATCGACGCTTCCTTCAGGCAGGGCAGCCCGGCATCCTTGCAGCTCGCGGCATGAAGCACGAGATGTCGGGCGGCTTCGAGCCGGGTTGCGAGGTCGGCGAGCCGGAAGCCTACAGCCTGATGTTCGATGATCGGTTTGCCGAAGCTGTGGCGGTCGCGCGCATAGGCGGTCGCGATTTCGAGTGCGGCCTGCGCCATTCCGACGCATTGCGCTGCGATGCCGATACGGCCCTGCTCCAGATTGGCGAGCGCGATGCTGAGGCCGCGCCCCTCCTCGCCGAACAGCAGCTCGTCTTCGACGAACAGGTCGTCGAAGCGGATCCCGCACGTATCCGACGCGGCCTGGCCCATCTTGTGCTCGACCTTGTCGACTGAATAGCCGGGCGAGTCGGTGGGAACGAGAAAGGCCGAGATGCCCCTCTTGCCAGCTTCGGGATCGGTCACCGCGAACACCATCGCCACTCCGGCGGTCTGGCCCGAGGTGATGAACTGCTTGGCTCCGTTTAGCTTCCAGCCGCCTTCGATCCGCGTCGCGCGGGTACGCAGCGCTGCGGCATCGGATCCGGCGTCGCTCTCGGTCAGCGCGAATGCGCCGATCATCCGGCCACCGATCAGCTCAGGCAGGAAGCGGGCCTGCTGCGCGGCGCTGCCTTCCTTGAGGAGGCCCCCGACCAACAGGCTGTTCTGGATCGAGATGACGGTCGACAATGGGCCATCGGCCGCGGCAATCTCGATAAGCGACAGAGCATAGGAAACATAGTCGGCGGCGGCTCCACCTACCGATTCAGGCGCAACCATGCCCAGCAGGCCAAGACCCGCCAGCTCCTCGAAAAGCCCGTCAGGATAGCCCTTCGCGGCCTCGAAATCCAAGCTTCGCGGACGGATCTGCTCTTGCGCGAAGGCGCGCACCGCTTCCTGTATAGCGGCCTGTGTTTCCGAGAGAATCATTGCGCCTCGATTTTTCTACCCATGAGTATATTGTGTGCCAACGGGTTTTATGTCAACCTGCCGCCAGCCGCCGATGGGAAATGAAGTGAAGTTCGAAACAGAGGCGTCACCCTTCAGCACGCGCGAAGCAAAGATCGAGGCGCGATCGGCCAAGCGTCTCGCGGTGCTGCGGGCAGCAGTGCGGATGTTCAACGAACGCGGCTATCATGCGACGCTGCTCGAGGACGTCGCGGCGAGCCTCGGCATCTCCAAGCCAACCATCTATCATTATCTCGGCAACAAGGAGCAGGTCCTGCTCGAATGCATCTCGATCGGCTTGGGGCAGTTTCTCGATGCGGTTGGTGATGCGCTGCAAGCGCCAGGCACTGGGCTGGAGCGGCTGCGCCACTTTCTCCGACGCTATGCCGAGATCAACATGGACGATTTCGGCCGCTGCGTGATCCGTACCGGGGTCGAGGCGCTTTCGCCGGCGGGCGCAGCGAGTCTGCGCCAGCGCAAACGCCGGATCGATGAGGCGCTACGCGGGCTGATCGAGGCGGCAATGGCCGATGGATCGATCGCACCGACCGATCCCAAGATCCTTGCCTTCACACTGGCGGGCGCGCTCAACTGGCCTGCGCGGTGGCACGTGCCAGGTGGCGAGCTGAGTGCCGAGGCGATCGCCGCCCAGATGGTCGACATCCTGACGGCGGGCCTGGCGCCGCGCGTTTAGGTCTTTCCCACGAGGGGGGGAGGGGCTTAAAAAAGTCCCGCCAGCAGATAGAATCCCGCGCCGATGGCGGCCGCGGCGGGGAGGGTGAGGACCCAGGCGACGACGATGCTGCTTGCGACGTTCCAGCGCACTGCCGACAGCCGCCGCGACGAACCCACCCCGACGATCGCTCCGGTGATCGTGTGGGTCGTCGACACCGGTATGCCGAGCAGGGTGGCGCCAAACAGGGTTATCGCGCCGCCTGTCTCGGCGCAGAAGCCTTGCGCAGGGGACAGCCGGGTAATCTTCGATCCCATCGTGTGGACGATCTTCCACCCGCCCAAAAGCGTCCCCATGGCGAGTGTTATATAGCAGGCGATCACTACCCACATCGGAACGTAGAAGTCGGCGCCGAGCATGCCCTGCGAGTAGAGCAGCACGGCAATGATCCCCATCGTCTTCTGCGCATCATTGCCGCCATGCCCTAGCGAATAGAGCGCCGATGAAACGAGCTGCAGCCGTCGGTATCGCTTGTCGGCGACGCTCGGTGAGGTGCGCACGAAGATCCAGCTCGTGATCAGGACCAGCAGCAAGGCCAGCGCCATGCCGATCGTCGGTGACAGCACGATCGCAAAGCTTGTCTTCAGCACCCCGTGCAGCACCACGGCGTCGATACCGGCCTTGGCGATGCCCGCGCCCAGCAGTCCCCCGATCAGGGCATGGCTCGACGATGACGGGATGCCGACGATCCAGGTGATCACATTCCAGCTGATGGCGCCCATCAAAGCGCCGAAGATGACCTGAGGCGTGATGAGGTCCGGATCGATGATGCCCTTGCCGATCGTCTCCGCGACATGCACGCCGAAGACGAAGAAGGCGAAGAAGTTAAAGAAAGCCGCCATCATCACCGCGTGATGCGGCTTGAGCACCCGGGTCGACACCACGGTGGCGATCGAGTTGGCGGCGTCGTGCAGGCCATTGAGGAAATCGAACGCGAGCGCGACTCCGATCAGTGCCAGCAGCAATGGAAAGGCGAGGGTGGGCTCCATCGTCAGGCGTGATCGAGCACGAGGCCCTGGATCTCGTTGGCGACATCCTCGAACCGGTCAGTGATCTTTTCGAGATGGCTGTAGATTTCGCGGCCGATGATGAAGGCCATCGGAGACTTGTCGCCTTTCGCCTTGAACAGCAGCTTGAGCCCCGCATCGTGGATCTCGTCGGCATGTCCCTCGAGCTTGACGATCCGTTCGGTCAGGCTGTGCAGCCGCGCGGCGTTCCGGCCGAGATCGCGCAGCAACGGCATCGCATCGGCGGTGATCCGGGCGGCTTCGACGATAATTCCCGCCATGTCGCGCATCTGGGGCTCGAACTCCTTGAGCTCATAGAGGGTGATCGCCTTGGCGGTCTGGTTCATCTGGTCGATCGCGTCGTCCATCGATCCGATCAGGCTGGTGATCGCGGTGCGGTCGAACGGGGTGATCAGCGTCTTGCGGACATCGGTCAGCACATCGCGGATGATGTCGTCGGCCGCATCCTCGCGATCGAAGATCTCCTGACAATGGACCGGCATGTCCGGCCCGCCCTGCAGCAGCTTGCCAAGCGCATCGGCGGCGGCGACGTTCAGCGCCGCGTGCGCCTCGAACTGTTCGAAGAAGTTGCCCTGCTTGGGGAGCAATGCCTGAAACCAGCGCACTATGGTGAACCTTTCTGCCGTATGGCGGCGGGCGGCCGTAACGAAGCGTTCGGCCAGACCCGGATTCCAGACCGGAGGCTGGAAAGTGGAGAGGATGTTCTTGAGCTCGGGCTCGTCGACCGCGGCGGCGGCAGCGGCGAGCGTGAACCAGCGCAGATCGCGCTCCCCCTGCTCGGGCCATGAGTCGAGCTGGCTGGTCACCGAAAAGGGAAAGATGTCGACAATCGCTGGCCGCGACGTGCCATCCTTGCGGTTCTTGCGATAATGATAGGTGCCGATCGCGAAGGGGCAGGCGATGCCGACCAGTCCGGCTTCCTCATAGGCTTCGTGGCTGGCGGCCTCGTGGCTTTTCAGCCCCTTGATGCGATTGCCTTTGGGCAGCACCCAGCGCCGCGTATCCCGTGAAGTGATCAGCATGACCTCGATCAGGCCCGCATCGGTGGTGCGGTAGGGCAGGACGGCTATCTGGCGAATGTTGCGAATCCCCGGTTCGTGGTCCTCACCTACAAATGTGACAGTTGGGTTGCAATCGAACAGTCGCCGACTCGGCTGGGCGAAGGCGCAATTCCTAACGCCTGTCGTTCGTCGACTCCCGCGAGATGTTCGTCGCTCCGTCCGCCGCTTTGTGGAGACGACGGCGCGGTCGGTCGAAGCCCGGATGCAGGACGGCGGCGATGGGCATAGTTGGTTTCTCAACGGCGGCCCGACAGCGAAAGGCCGGGCAGCCGCCAGACAGATTTACCGGACGAAGGCCGCCACCCCCGTCCGGACAACGACAGGAGATTTTGACATGCCCCGCTCGACCACTTTCATCGCCGCCCTTGCCGCTGCCGCCGCGACCACCGCGACTCTCTCCTTCCCCGCTTACGCCAGTGAGATCACCAGGACCGCCGAGGTTCACTATGACGATCTCAATCTCGCCAGCAAGGGCGGCGCCGAGGCGCTGACCGTTCGGGTCCAGCGCGCTGCCAAGCGCGTCTGCAACGTCGCCGGTGACCGCTCGCTCGAAGCGGCGGTGCAGTCGAAAGCCTGCGCCAAGCTGGCGATCGCCCGGGTGATGCCGCAAGTGGAGCTGGCGCTGGCCAATGCCGGCACCCAGCTCGCCGAAAACAGCCGGTTCTCTATCGCCGCCAAGTAACCTCCACCTCCCAGCCTCCCGGGGTCCCCCCCTATCCGCCCCGGGAGGCACCCCACCGCACGGACAGCTCTCACGCGGCCGGACTGGCAATTTCCACCGCGTGGGACGCACCCTCGGGTTCCCTTGCCCGGGGGTGCTTTCTCTCTTCTCGATCGACCTGCGCAGTTTCTCACTTCGCATCTGCAACGGAACCTGACGCCGCTTCCGGGCGTCCTTTCTTCGACCCGCCCCGGCAAATGCCCGGATGGTCAAGGAAGAGCTTGATCTGGTTCCCGTAATTGCAACGAAGGAAAGAAATGCTGTCCCGCACCAACCAACCGGTGCTTTCGCCGCCGCCCGCGATCGATAGGTCGCGCCACAGCCTGTTCGTTGATTTCGACGGTACTTTGGTGCCGCTCGTCGATCATCCCGATCTGGTGCGCGCCGATACCGAACTGCTCGATTTGCTGGCCGCGCTCGCAATTCGTTTTCCCGGCCGTCTCGCGCTGGTCAGCGGACGATCCATCGAACAGCTCGACCGGATGATCGGCCCGATCACGCAGCGCATCGCGGTAGCGGGAAGCCATGGCGCCGAGGTGCGCCGCGACGGCCAGCTCGTGCAGCCGCCGCGGCCGGAAGGGCTCGATGCGGCGATCGTCGAGGTGCGCGCTTATGGCGCGGGCCATCCCGAAATGATCATCGAGGAAAAAAGCCATGGCGTGGCGATGCACTATCGCGTCGCGCCGATCCTCGAGGAACCGGTCAAACGCCGCGCCTATGGTATTGCCGAGCGCCATGGGCTGGACGTCCAGCCCGGTAAGATGATGATCGAGATTCGCGGTCCCGGCTGGGACAAGGGGGAGGCCGTTGCAGCGCTGATGGCCGCGCCGCCGATGGTGCAGAGCCTTCCGATCGTGATCGGCGACGACCTGACCGACGAGCCTGCCCTGAAGCTGGCGGGTGCGATGGGCGGCTTCGGGGTCATCGTCGGCGGCGGGCGCGAGACTGCAGCGTTGCATGGGCTGGCAGATGTCG
>Ga0157326_1000035_pt1 | contig 11769 bp, 12 predicted proteins | sample MOy2old250510_FD_105391 | JGI IMG/M metagenome (GOLD analysis project Ga0157326, IMG submission 105391) | Arabidopsis rhizosphere microbial communities from North Carolina - M.Oy.2.old.250510 | ecosystem: Host-associated > Plants > Roots > Rhizosphere | place: USA: North Carolina | collected... | reverse complement strand
TGAACAAGGCGAGCCAGCCCTCCTCGAGCGCCGCGGTAAGCAACGCGTCATCGATCAGATCGCGGCCCGCCAGCAGCAGGGCGAGCGCATCGGCGCGGCCCTCGAGCGTGTCGGTGTCCTCATGTTCGGCAAGCAGGTTACGCGCCGCGCCGGCGAGCAGCAGGTCGGCCTCGGTGTCCGGCACCGCGTGGTGGCGGATCAGATAGTGGCGCAGTGCCGCCGCGACCGCCCAGAGCAGCCGGCGGTGCGGACCGGGGGGCAGGTCGGTGCGGGCGAGCGCGGGATCGCCGAACTGGTCGTAGCGGCGGCTCTCGGCGATCAACAGCGCCATCACGGCCTCGGCGATGTCTTCGTCGCCAAGGTCGAGCAGTCGCTGGGCCAGATCGGCGACATGATAAGGCGAATCGCGGCCCAGGATGATCGCCAGCCGATGCTCGTCGACCCGCCGCAACATCGCGGAGACCAGATCGGGATCGCGCAGCAGCTGGGTTCGTTCGAGCAGGGGCAGTGCGATCGGCACCCGCGCCGAGCCCAGCGCAGCCGCCAGCTCGGGGCGGGCGTCGGCGGGCAGCGCGTTGCCGATATGGATACGAAGCTCGTCTTCGATCGCACCGATCAGTGCGCGCATCAGCTGGGTTATCTGCGCGCGATGCTGGTCGGAAAGGTTGAAGGCGTCGTTGTGGAAGAGCTCGCTCGCGGCGCGATCGATGCGGCTTTCGATGCCGTCGAGCGCGCGCGCGGCGTCGCTCAGCCACCGCGTCGCCGCGGGCCGCATGCCGTCCAGCCGTTCTTCGTCCAGCCTCATCATGCTTCGGTCATAAATTACTGTGGTTAAATCGAAGCTAAGCCCTCAACTTTCACACATCCTCGCGCTTTTCCATGCCGCGGAGAACCTTTCGGCAAAGGACATCATCGCATAGCCGGCCAGCGCGGCGACCATCCAGCGCCAGCCGCCGAGGACGGCGAGCAGCGGCGCGGTCCAGGTCAGCGCATCCGGAGTCGCCAGCCAGCGCGGCGCGGGCCGCGCGCGAACCGCCGTAACGATCGGCGCCAGCGCGGCGACACCGCATAAAGCCGCCGGCGCGAGCGCCGCCACGGTCCACCAGCCCCAGCCGCCCTCGGCCACCAGCATCCGGCTGAGCAGGATCAGCGTCGCGAGCGCGGCGGCATGGCGAGCGAGATCGGTCAGCCGCGAGGATGGCGCGGCGGTTCCGCTCCAGATCCGCGCCATCCGTCGCGCCGCCGAGGCGATCGTCGCAGCGACGGGCAGCAGCGCCGCCGCAGCCCAGAATAGCCCCAGTCCGGCGAACAGCGCCGCTATCCAGGCGAGCGCAGCCGCGGCATAGGCGACATGATCCTGGTCGATCTGCCGCGCAACGAGCGGGGGCACGAGCGGCCCGGCGGTCAGCCGGTGGAGATAGAGTTCGGCCCAGTTGCCTTCGCCCGGCTCGGCCTGGCGCAGCAGGCGGGCCTCGATGGCATGGGTTACGGCCGGGCCGGTCGCCAGCACCGGCGGCGCCAACGCCGCATCACCGCTGGGATTGAGCGCGCTGACGCGCGCCGCATCGGCCTGAACCAGTCGCCGCAGCAGGGTCGAGGTCAGGTCCCAGTCGCCCAGCATCTGCGCGGTGGCCTCAAGCGCGGGCTTACCGAGCAGTGCGAAGCCGGCCCAACGCGAGGTGGCATCGATCCGTTCGAAATCGGCATAATCCTGGGTATCGGGCAGCGCGAGCAGCGCGGGCGCCGGCTGGGCGGCAAGCGCATCGACGGCGCCCTGCGCCGCCACCGCGCCGTCGGCGACCAGAATGATGCTTTCCTCGGGGTGGAAGCGGTCAAGCGCGTCGGCGATGCTGCGCGCTATTTCGATCCGCCATCCCTGCCGCCGCAGCCGGTCGACCGCCTGGGCCAGCGCGGCTGGAACCCGCTCGACCAGAACGACGACATGGCCAGCCCCGGCCGAGACCGCGAGCCCTACCTGATAATCGATCAGGCTGCGCCCGGCGAGCGGGAGCGTCGCGCGCAATCCGTCGCCACCATCGGTCTGGTCCTGCGCGGTAATAAGCGCGGCGAGCGGCACGTCTGATCCCCCTGGCTAAGCAAACGGGATAGGGGCGGCGGGGCGATTCGGCAAAGCAGGAATCGTGGGAGGCTGTACGGATTTGGGGCGTTCCGCCCCATGACGACGACGATCAGCTTCTTAACGGCATGCCGCCAGAGCATCGGCGAGCGCGTCGAGCAGCAACGGATCGGGCCTGGCGAGGGCCGCGCGGGCGGCGGCGTCCATCAACCCTGTCATGCCGAAGCTCGCGGCAAGACCCTGAAGCTTAAGCGCTTCTTCACGCCAGGGGCCTATCGACCGGGCTTGGGAGAGGGACGCGACGTGCATCGTCGCGGAGGCGAGGAAAAGTGCGCGCAGTTCGCTCGCGACGGCGCTGTCGGCTCCGACGGCTTGGGCGAGCAGTTGATCGAGCGTAGCGGGTTCGAAGGACATGACCCGATAAGGGCCGAAACGGGTAAAGATTTCGTTAGTCGAGACTATCGCTCGATTCATGATTCCTATAGAATCCCGTCGCATGGGGAAGGCACCGCATCCACTGGATCGCTGGCGCGCGGCTGAGGAGGCCGAGGCGAAGGCCGTCATGGCTGCCGCGACCGACGCCGAAGATGCTGGATTTCCTTCAGAAAGATCATCGGGGGCGGGCGACGAACTGTTGCTGTCGGACGCGGTGCGGGAGGATGCGCCGGGCTTTGTCGAGCCGGTATCGTCAATGCCGCGCCGTCGCGCCGCCGATATCGCGGTAGGCGCGTTGTTCGGGCTGCTGTCGGCGGGCTGGATCGGCTTGTGGGTTGGCGGAGCCGGCGGCACTGACTTCAATCTGGCCGCCATCGCCCACAGCATGGCGCTGGCCAGCGGACCGCTCGCTCTCCTCGGCATCATCTACATGCTGCTTCAGCGCAGCACGCGCGGAGAGGTGCGCCGCTTCGGAGACACCGCATTGTCGATGCGGGTCGAGAGCCAACGGCTCGAAGAGGCGGTCGCGCGGATCACAGCGATGCTCGACAGTCGGCGCGCCGATCTGTCCGCACACACCGGCGCACTACTCGACGAGGGCAACCGGGCGGCTGAAAAGCTCCAGCAGATCAGCATGGACATGCGCGACGAGACCGACCTGCTCGCGCGCCAGACCACGTTGCTCCACAATGCCGCCGGAGTCGCCCGCGCCGATATGAGCGGGCTGATGCAGGACCTGCCCAAATCGCTCGGCATGGTCGGCGAGGTCAACGAGCTGATCAAATCCATCGGCGGCAGCGCGCGCGAGCATGCCGAGGGCCTGTCGGAGGCGCTGACCGCGATCATCGCGCGCAGCAATGAGGCCGACGAGCTGATCGGCGCGGCGTCAGGGCGGCTCGCTACCCAGATAGGCCGGATCGAAACCCGCACCGAACGCACCGCACGGACGATCGAGGAAGCCGCCTCGGGAATGGGCGCCGCGATCGACACTACGCTCGACCGCGCGACCGCCGCGATCGAGCAGAGCCGCACCAGTATCGACCTGCAGCGCGAGGCGATGGCGGCGATGATCGACCATGGGCGCGCCGCGCTCGACGCAGCGGGCACCGCCGCTGCGACGTCGATCGCCGATCGCTTGTCGGAAATGAGCAGGCTTGCCGACGGCCTGTCGGCGCAGCTTGTCCGGCAGGACGAGGATTCCCGCCGGCTGGTCGCCAATCTCGAACATGCGCTGGGCGCGATCGAGGGTCGCTTCGAGGCGCTGGGCGCGACTGGCGCCGAACAGACTGCCGATCTGGCTGAGGTCATCGTCGCGCTCAGCGATCATGTCGACAATCTCGGTCAGGCCGTGACCAACAGCATGGCGGGCGCGCGCACGCTGACCGACCGCGCCAACGGGCTGCGCATCGCGTTCGATGCGATCATCGCCAATGTCGAGCGCGACTTGCCCCAGACCATGCAGCGGGTCGAGGGCGAGGCGGCGCGGGGGGACGCGACGATGCGCGCGATCACGGCCCAGGCCGAGCAGCTCGCCGCGACGGTCGAGCGCGCGACCGACCGGCTGAGCTCGGCCGACATGATGATCGACCGGCAGCGCGACGCTATTTCAGGCCTGGGCGATCAGGCGGCCCGGCGCATGGCCGATATCGCGGCCGAGGGCGATACCATGCTCGAGCGGCAGCGCCAGCTGTCCGACGCTTTTGCGGAAGAGGCCAATGCCCGGCTGGAGGCGCTGCGCGATCATTCGAACGAGCTTGCCCGCCTGATCGGCGAGAGCGAGGCGAACATGCGCTCGCTCTCCGAACTATCGGGCGGCAAGCTGATCGATGCGATCCTCAAGATCCGGGAGACCGCGGGCGAGGCGGCGCGCGGCGCGCGCGCGGCGCTGGAATCGATCATTCCCGATGCAAGCGACAAGCTGGCGCGCAGCGGCGCGGAGGCTATCGAGCGCGCCTTCGGCGATCAGATCACCCAGCGCATCCACCTGATCTCCGACACCGCCGAGGCGGCGGTGGCCGCCGCCAACCATGCGAGCGAGCGGCTGCTCCGGCAGATGCTGTCGGTCGCCGAGGCTACCGCAGGCATGGAGAAGCGCGTCGCCGAGGCGCACGCACGGCAGGAGAAGATCGAGCAGGGAGAGATCAGCCGCGAGGTCGCGATCCTGGTCGAGCATCTCAATTCGGCGGCGATCGACGTCACCAAGCTGCTTGCCCACGACGTGCCCGACGGCGCGTGGAAAGCCTATCTGCATGGCGACCATGGCGCCTTCACCCGCACTGCGGTGCGTCTGTTGCGCACCGAGGAAGCGGGGCGGATCGCGCGGATCTATGACGGCAATGTCGAATTTCGCGAGCATGTGAACCGCTACATCCACGATTTCGAGGGGCTGCTGAAACGTGTCCTTGGCAACCGCGATGGCGGGGCGCTGGCGGTGACGATGCTGTCGTCGGACATGGGCAAGCTCTATGTCGCGCTCGCGCAGGCGATCGAGCGGCTGCTGGTCTAATTCCCCCAATGTGCCCAGGGGGAAGGATTGAAGAACGTCCCATCCTGCGTCACACAGCCGATATGGCCGACATAAAGCTCCACGAAAGCTGGAAGACCCCGCTCGCCGACGAGTTCGCCGCGCCCTATATGGCCGCGCTCAGGAGCTTCCTCACAGGCGAGCGCGGGAAGGGAAAGCGGATCTTCCCGGCGGGGGGTGAATGGTTTCGCGCGCTCGATCTGACTCCGCTCGACAAGGTCCGCGTCGTCATCCTCGGGCAGGATCCCTATCATGGTCTGGGGCAGGCGCATGGGCTGTGCTTCAGCGTACGGCCCGGCGTCCGCCCGCCGCCCAGCCTGGTCAACATCTATAAGGAACTGAACAGCGACCTCGGCCTGCCGCGTCCCGGCCATGGCTTCCTCGAACATTGGGCGAAGCAGGGGGTGCTGCTGCTCAACAGCGTGCTGACGGTCGAAATGGGCCTCGCCGCCTCGCACCGCGATCGCGGCTGGGAGACGTTCACCGATGCGATCATCCGGCTGGTCAACGCAAAGGCCGATCCGGTCGTGTTCATGCTGTGGGGCAGCTATGCGCAGAAGAAGGCGGCGTTCGTCGATTCGACCGACAAGGGCGGGCGTCATCTCGTCCTGAAGGCGCCGCATCCGTCGCCCCTCTCGGCCCATAACGGATTCTTCGGATGCCGGCATTTTTCCAAGGCCAACGGCTTTCTCGAGGCGCAGCGCCTCCCGCCGATCGACTGGTCGCTGCCTGCTGTCGAGCCCGCGTTGCTGTGACTCCGTAACGACCGGACCACTTTGCGGCGCGCGGCGTTCTCCACGCACATCACAGGAGAGCGACATGAGAGACCGGACTTTGGCCGACCTGGCCGAAAAGATGCGCGACATCGATTTCACGATGCTGTCGACCCGGACCGCCGGCGGAGCGATCGGCGCGCGGCCGATGAGCAACAATCGTCAGGTCGATTATGACGGCGACAGCTATTATTTCACCTATGAGGACGCGTTGATGGTCGCCGATATCCAGGCGGATCGCCATGTCGGGCTGAGCTTCCAGGACAAGTCGGGCATCCTTCATGCGAAACCCTTCTTCGTCGCGGTCGAGGGCATCGCCGACCTCGTCCATGACAAGGCGCGCTTCGCGGAGCATTGGACCGAGGATCTCGACCGCTGGTTTCCGCAGGGCGTCGACACGCCCCGCCTGGTAATGATCCACGTCCGCGCCGAACGCGTCCACTATTGGGATGGTGAGGACGAGGGCGAGGTGAGCGTGCCCCACAGCGCGTCGGCCGCTTAGGTCAGGCCGCCCAATCGAGCAGCGGCCCCATCGCGACGATGTCGCCCGCGCTGTAGACGAGGCTGCCCGGCGTGGCGCCAGCGATGGCCTGGAAGAAGAAGGGGGTGCCGAAGCTGCCCCCCTCCACCAGCTGGCTGGCGATCTCGCCAGCGACAGCCGTCACCAGATCGGCCTGCGCGCCGCTGTCCGAGGTCGTCGTCGCGGTCAGCCGGTGCGCCATATAGGCGTCATAGTCGGCCAGGGTGGCGGTGGGCCGGTACAGATAATTGAGCTCGCGATAGGGTTCGCCCGGCCAGGGGAAGATGACGTAGCGCATCTCCAGATGGCGGAACCCCTGCGGATATTCCTTGTGGACGACCTGGCAGACCGCGCAGTCCTTGTTGGTGAACATATAGCATATCCCCGCGGACGCGCCCTCGCGCGCGGGATGGCGTATGCTCGGCAGTATGGCGAGCTGGTCCCAGAAGGGCGCAAGCTGCGCCTGGAACGCTGCCTGTTCTGCGATGCCGGCGCTCTGCGCGCCCGCCCGTCCGGCCAACGCCAGCGCGGGCAGCAGCGCGAGCAGTTCCCGCCGATGCAGTTTCATTCGGTCCGACCCCCCGATCGTCATGGAGGGGGGATAGTGTCGTGATCCGGGCGCGGCGTCCAGAGGGGCTGCTGATAGAGCGCCGCCCTTATCCGTCACCCCAGCGCACGCGGGGGCGACGGGAAGGGTCAGGCCCCCAACGCCCATCGCCCGAGGGGGATATGCTCAGTCAGGCCGACGAGGCTGTGGATCAGCACGAACTCCTCGGCGCGCCAGCTGATCGGCAGGACCTCGCGGCGAAAGCCTTCCTCCTGCCCATAAGCCACCGTGACATGCGGCTCGAAGCGGAAGCCGCGATTGGGCCAGATCCGCGCATCGGCGATCGCGAGCTGGAGCTTCTGCTGGAAGGCTTTGAGCACCGGCATCGGCTCGCCGGGCTTGAGGCAGGCGACCTGCCCGTTGCCGACCGCCTCGCGCAGCACCAGCCGCAGCGCGGGCGCCCGAACCGTTGCCGCTGCCGCGCACAGATCGGCGATGATCCCCGGCGTCGGGGTCATCGGCAGATCCAGCGCCCACAGGGTCATGTGCAGCCGATGGTCGAGGACATGGCTCCTCGCCACCCCCAGCCCACCGCGCACCCGCGCAATCTCCTCCACTGCCTCCGCGCTGGGGATCAGCGCGAAGAACAGGCGGTGCAGGACAAGCTCGTCACTATCGTCAAAGGGCCGGCGCAGGGTCATCGCGTATCTCCTTTGTTCCATTCTCTACATGATTCGCAGTAAGAACAAAAGAAGAACTTTAACGTGGTCAGCGCTTCTTCGTAGCAACCGGTTTGGCGGGACGATTATTCTCCCAGGTGTCTGCCGCGCGAGCGCCGGCGAAGGCGGCTGTCGACTTATGGACGGCATTGGTGCCGTGCCATAGCTTGAGGGCGGGATCGGTATAGCGGTTACCGAAACCGTGATGCACGCCGTTATGAATGTCCTTCGGCAGGATCTTCAGATTGAAAGGATGGTTACGCAGCAACCCCTCGGTTTTGCGGTCGGTTCCGGAGATGGGGCCCCAACCCTTGATCGGTATCGTGTGATGGATCTGATAGCCCGGTGGAACGGCCCCGATCGTTCGTAAGCGCCCTGCTTGGGTATCGGCTCTGGCGAGCAGACGGCCCCGCCGCATGTCGTTCACTGCTCTGAGCATCTTTAACGCTTTGAGATATGGAGCGACGGGCGTGAGGTCTGCAGCCAACATGGCGCCATTGAAGGCCGCGCCGGCATAATCACCTTCGCGCAGGTCGTGATACGTATCATAGGCGGGTCCCACGATAGGCGCATAAGGTAGTGCGGCCTGAAGGAAATCCTGGGCCTTGCCCACATATCGATCGATCTTCGGGCCGTAATCGCTGGGAACGGAGGCATAAGGGTTCGGTCTGTCGCGGTCCGTGACAGGCCACGGCCGCCGGGGAGGCATGGTCATTTTCATTCTCCATTTTTGGGATGTGCGCATCGCTCCGGCGCATGCATGTGCTGCCAGAGGATCCACCTAGCTTAGGGAAACAACTCTCGCCGGATCGCGGTTCGACTTATCCGTCCGAAGACGGGTGACTCGCGCGGTATCTACAGCGCCTGGGACTATTGCAAAATCGATGCGCCATGTCAAGAACAAAATGGGAACATCGGTGCGTTGGCTCTTCCCAAAGCAATCCGTTCGCTTGGCTATTGGTTTGCTCGAGCATCGTGGCGAGATCAGGCGCCACGCGTATCACCTCTATATCCTCTTCGAACTCGGCGTCCCATTCGGCGATCAGGCGCGCCTTGAGTTCTTCGAGGGTTATGGGAGGCATCGCCTCGAGTTCGAGGTCAATTCGGCGGCTGGGGGCAACAAGCGCCACCAACGCTTTTCCGGGAGCGGCTTTTCGAGAAGAAGGGATTTGACCATCCATCGACGCAGGCGGTTGTCGATGAGTTCCATTCCGAGAATGTTTCGTTGCGACATGATAGGGCACGGCCACCGTCAGAAGGCTCAGGCGATCAAAAGATAAAGCCCCTCCTCCGGATTGAATCCGGCCAAGGGAAATTCCAGGTCGACCTCTGATATCTTCGACAGAGCCATATCAAATCCCTTATATTCGATCGCGCGAGGTCAGCTATTCCCAGCCCATGTCTTGCGGGTTGAGAACCCATTGCAGGGCCATACAGCGCCGATAGGCTGCCTCATGAGCGTTCTCGCCCGCATCGCGGGCTTCGGAAAGACGTGTCCAATAGGTCTCTGCCGTTAAAGCGATGTCGCGCGCCGGCCGCAACGCCGCGTTCGCCATGAACTCCCGCACGCTGATCTTGGCGGTCGGTGGAATGATGTCGATCATCGGGGATATATCATCGGCAAACTCATCGATGTTGGGCATGTCGACCCTGTCGAGAGCCCATAGGAGAGCAGTAAGCCCCTCGATGTTCCAGCCGGCCTTTGCTCGTAGTTCTTCCGACGGCCGAAGAGCTCTGAACAATTCGGCTTCGTCCGGCGAAATAGCGTTGATCAGGTCATGTTTGTCGAGCCAGCCAAGGACATTCAGACTATCGACTTTCTGCGATATCCGGACTGCCGCGAACAGGATCATCGCCCTGCGCGCCACCTCGACCGTCGTGCCGATCTTCACATCCTGGTCGCCGCGGAGAATGCGACGGTTCGGCGTCCGCATCACGGCCATGACACAGGCGTCGCTGAGTTCTTCCATCGTCGTCGCGGCGCGGATGCGGGTCAGGACGGGATCATCCGTGTCGAACAGCGCAGCCGCATGCGCCACGATGCGTTCGCGGGCGGCATCGAGCCCCATCGGCTCGATCTCTTCCAGTTCGACATCGATTTCGACCGGCCGAGCGGCGTCACGCCAGAACTGCCACCAGCGCCGCCCGGGCGCCGGTTCGCTAAGGTGAATGCCAACCATGCGCCACTGGCGCTCGGCGCTGTCGACAATGTCGATTCCGACATGTGCAGCCTCACTCTCCAGCCGATCCGCTATCGCGGTCAGGTTCTGGATGCTGTCGAAGGTTATGATGTCGCCATCCTTCCGGAAGCCGATTCCGGGAAACTGAAGCCCCGCAGCCCTGCCTTTTATGATCGTCACGACTCGCTCCCTTGTGCGAACATATAAGGAACATATTCGCGACGAAATTAAAGTCGACTGAAAAATGATTGTCGCGGGTTCGGTGCCGCAAACCCTCTGCGCCATGAGGGCGGCGCCCCATGTTGATCTTTGTACAAAAAACCGTACATTGGTTGACATGGACTCGCTCAGCTTCTCCGACACCCGCGCCAACCTCAAGGCGGTGATGGACAAGGTCGTCGCCGACCGCGCGCCGGTCGCGATCACCCGCGCGCGGGGGCAGGAGGGGGTGGTGATGGTGTCCGCCAGCGAATGGGCATCGATCGAGGAGACGCTCTATCTGCTGCGTTCGCCCGCAAACGCGCGCGAACTGCTGGTCAGCATCGCCGAACTTGATGCCGGCAAGGGTGAAGAGCGCATGCTGATCGATCCGTGAAGCTCCTCTTTTCGGACAGCGCTTGGGCCGACTATCTCCACTGGCAGGCCGAAGACCCCAAGCTCCTCGCCCGCCTCAATGATCTGATCAAGGAATGTAGCCGCGATCCATTTCGCGGCACCGGAAAACCCGAGCAGCTTGGTGGAAACCTCAGCGGCTGGTGGTCGCGCCGGATCAACGGCGAGCATCGGCTGGTCTATCGGGTGAGCGGTAAGGGGGATACGCAGGCGCTGGAGATCGCGCAGTGCCGGTATCATTATTAAGTTTTATGTCCCCGAACTCTCATACGCAGCCTGGTTGACCGCCCCGCTGGCGACGGCGTCTTGCGAATGATTCTTAGTAAATCCGGGTGCATGGGGTTGTGTGATCGTTTTTTTTTGCTTTTTCCCCCGATCCCCTAATCCCAATGCCTCGGCAGGCTTTTGTCTCCGTTTGGCAACGAGAGGGCAATCAATTCTACGTAGTCATGAGAAAGAGCGGGATGCGCAGGCATCGGTCAGAACGACAGCAAATGCATTCCTACATTTCAAGCAGGGCAATGGGTGTGGGCGTGCCACGGAGGGTGCGAAAGGTAGGCTGCGAGGGAGAGGGGTAACCGGCGAGTTTGGTAAACTGTCACCGTAACCCAAAGGTGGGCTGCGAGGAAGAGGGGGGTAACCGGCGTTTAGTCAACTGTCACCGTAACCAGTCACCGTAACCACAAGTTGCTTGCCCGCCTCAACGACCTGATCAAGGGCGGCCGCCGCGACCCATTTCGCGGCACCGGCAAGCCCGAGCCGCTCGGTGGCAATCTCAGCGGCAGATGGTCCCGCCGGATCAATAGCGAGCATCGGCTGGTTTATCGGGTCAGCGGAAAAGGTGATGCGCACGCGCTGGAGATTGCACAGTGTCGCTATCATTATTGATTATTGTGTCCTCCGATTTCAGGTCACTCCCAAAAATAATTTTATCCCGCAATCTATCCACATTTAATCCACGACGAATATCTCATGCGAGTTTGCACATTGCTCGCAATTTCAATTGCGCGATATAAGGAATTCCTTATATTTTACCGTTTTCAATAGGTTGTGGGCGCTCCTAAATTCTTTTTCAGCACTCACCAAGTGGATGAGAACAAAATATGACTGCGGGCCATCCTTGATTGCCAACAAAAGGCGAACAGAACAAACGAAGAACAGTAGTGCGTTAGGGTTGGGCAATGGGTACGCATGGATAGACTCAGGCTTGCAGGGGTAGAATGTTCTGGTAAATAGTAGTGGTGAATGATGATCTACCAAAGGATTTGGGTCGCCGGATCGGCGACATATCGGAACTGCCGCCGGAGCTGAGAAATCAGTTGCAGGTGGCGAAGACGAGCGAGTTCGAGCAGAGCGTTATCGGAGTTCTGCGTGAACTGTAC
>Ga0157326_1000034_pt1 | contig 11891 bp, 12 predicted proteins | sample MOy2old250510_FD_105391 | JGI IMG/M metagenome (GOLD analysis project Ga0157326, IMG submission 105391) | Arabidopsis rhizosphere microbial communities from North Carolina - M.Oy.2.old.250510 | ecosystem: Host-associated > Plants > Roots > Rhizosphere | place: USA: North Carolina | collected... | reverse complement strand
GGCTGCCTTTGCCAAATGGACCGACGATAATATCGGGTGCTGGTATGAAACCCAGGCGGCCGTCGATGTGGCGGCGGCGGCCAGGATGCAGGCGATTTTTGCGGGAACATCGGTCCCTCAGGCAGCCTATGCGGCAAGAGTGTTCGAAGCGCTCGCTGCCTGTGCGGCGACGGACGAGAGCTTCGTGGAGGTCTTTCAGAGCGTGGCCGGAGTGCTCACCCCGATCAAGGAAGTCCTGAAGCAGCCGGGCGTGCTGGAGCGTATCGAACCATTTCTCGATAATCAGGGACATGCCTTCCCCCCCTGTTCGCTCACCCGCGAGCGCTTCGAGCAACTGGCAACGTTGGAAGCAGGCTAAACGTCTGTCGCGCGGTCATGTTCGACGAACTGCACGGCGGACGCCCGGATGCCGATCGGACGTCCGCCACGCGAATATAACCGCGCGGCGCGACAACCTCGGCCGCTGGACAGATATAGCAGGTTTCCGAAATGGCCGCGGTGATGCGGCTACATCCCGTTCTCACACGACGGCGCGCACTATAGCGAGGGGTGCCGGCCAGCCTGCCCGTACCGATTTGTTCACAGTGCCGGGAATCACAAGCCGATTCGATGGATGGTCAGGCTGCTTCGGAGTTGGCGCCGCCATTGGGATTGTCGATAATGACGGCCCAGGAGCCATCGGGCCTACGGCGCACCACGTCGCTGCTGACCCCTTTTTGCTCGACAATGCTTCCATCCGGAGCTGTGCCCGTCACTTCCCATCGGTACGATAACTGAGCCACGCCATCGGCCTCCAGAAAGCTGATCCGGGTGAACTTCATCTTCGGCCGAAGCGCGAGGAGGGGAGTGAAATATTCGCGGAGTGCATCGAGCCCGACCTGCACCTTGCCGGGTTCCATCATCATCACGATGTCCGGATCGTAGAGCTGCACCAAGCCATCGATGTCACCCGCCTGGATCATCTCGGCGCATTTTTCGATGGCTTCGACCGGTGTTCTGGCAATCGTCGACATTTTTTACTCCCACGATGATCTGCACCGGCATGGTGCGGTTTCGATATTTCCCCGCAGGAGCGGAACATGGGTACCGTGGCAGATATTCCGTCGCGATAACCGAGCTATTCACTCCGGCGTCGTTACCCATTTTGGCGGGATAATAGGCGGTAGGACGCTCCAGCCTACATCATTACCAAGCCACCGCTCACGCCGATCGTCTGACCGGTGATATAGGCGTTGGCGTCGTCCAGGAAAAAGACTGCCATATTGGCGACATCTTCCGGCGCGCCGACTCTTCCCAATGGAATCGTCTCGACGATCTGGTTCAATCCTTCGGGCGTCATTCCCCGCTGCAAGAAGGGTGTATCGATCGGCCCTGGCGCAATGACGTTCACGGTAATTCCGGCGCGGGCGAATTCCTTCGCCCACAGTCGCGTCAGGGCGATGACGCCAGCCTTGGCGGCGGAATAGGCGGCGATGCCAGGTTGGCCGATGCGTCCAGCCTCGCTCGATATATTCACGATGCGTCCTGCGCCTTTGGCAACCATGGCCGGCAGCAGTCCCTGGGTAAGCTGCATCATCCCCAGCAGGTTGATCTGCAAAATCCGCGACCAGCCGGCGGGCGTATTCTGGAGAAAGGGTTCGGCGACGTCAAAGCCGCCAGCGCAGTTGACGAGGCCGTCGAGTTCTGGCCGCTCCTGGAGCGATGCGGCCACGAAGGCATCGATGGAAGCAGCGTCCGCCAGATCGAGAGTGTGAAAGTCGACCTTCAATCCTTCGTCACGCGCCGCCAGCCTTACCGCCTCGCTCGTGGAAATATCCCGATCGCCGAACAGGACATGCGCTCCGCCCCTGGCCAGCTGAAACACGAGTTCGCGGCCGATACCCGAAGCTCCTCCGGTGACGACATGATACTTACCCTCAAAGCGCATGGTCACTCCGGACAAGTCGGGACAAATGGATATGAAACAACGATTTCACCGTTGGGAATGACGACCGTCATTCCCAACGGTGAAATACTCAAACCCCCGTTACATCATTACATCTTGAAACCGATCCGCACGCCGTAGGTACGCGGCGCCTGCATGATCTGAAGCTGTTGGCCCGTCGTGCTGGTCAACACGACCGCCCGAACCGCTTCGTCGGTCAGATTATTGACGAAGCCGGCGATTGAGATCCGCCCATTATCGATATTATAGGTCAATGAGGCGTTTATCTTGTCGAACGCCGGTTCCCGCGCGACATTATCGGCTTCATGGAAATAATGCTCGCTGTGCAGCCAGTTCGCATTCGCGATAAGTTCATTTTCACCAATCGGCACCGTCCATGTCGCACCGAGGCTGAACGTCATATCCGGCGAATAGTTGAGATGATTGCCGGAAACGTCGTCGGTTATCACTGGGATGCCGCCCCCGCCCGGCTTGCTGACCGGGGCCGCAATGAAGGAGAGATATTCGGTATGAAGCAGCGAAAGACCGCCGGTGATCTGCAGATTGGGCGTCGGTACGATGGTGATGTCACTATCGAGGCCATAGATGCGCGCCTTCGCGCCATTGACGAGCCCTGTGCCGGACTGTGTCACCTTCTGCGTCTGCACGTTCTTATAGTCATAATAGAAGACAGATGTATTCAGGCGCACAGTGCGATTGAACAGATCGGCTTTCTGACCGATCTCATAGGCCGTGATCTTTTCTGGCTCGTAGAAAGCGAAATCCGGCGCGAAGACGTTATAGCCGCCGCTCTTGAAGCCGGTATTGACCGACACGTAGCCCATGACGTCGTCGGTGAACTTATAATTGATCGCCGCCCGGAAGGTTGGTCGTTTGACAGATTTCTGCTGATTATTAGTGGGGACTAGCGGAATTTGCGGATTGCCGGGCACCAGCAGCTCTCCGAGGGTGCCACCGCTAAATTTCCGCTTCTCATAAGTGTAACGAGCGCCGAGCGTGAGGGTGAGCCGATCGACCAGTTCAAGATCGCCCTGTGCATAGCCCGAAATCGACTCGACACGCTGCCCTCCGGTCGTAATGACCTTGTGAAGCGGGAATGGCGTATTCAAGTTCGGGTTGAAGTTAGGATCGTCCGAAAAAGTAACTATCAGCGGATCGGCGATCTTGCTGTGCGACCAATAATAGAAGGCGCCTGCGACCCATTTGAAACGGCCATCTCCGCTCGAGCTCAGCTGCAATTCATTGGTGAACTGCCGGTCCTTGATGTCTTCGTCGACGCGTACGATCGGGGCGGGTGACCCGTCAAGCTCAAAGGGCCCAACCGAAAAGCGCGAAAAACGATACACGGCATGATTGCTGATGGTGATGTTGCCCAAGGGCCGCTCAACCTTGAGGCTGATACCGCCATTGCGGTTGCTCAACTTGGGTTCGGCATCGGTGTTCGTATTCCAGGGGTTGGCATAGTGGACCGGAGGCTGGCCGGGAAAGAGGACCGACCCTTCGGAGCCCGTCAGCCAAGCCATGTTGTTCTTGCGTTTCGTGTAATCGCCTATGAGCGTGAATTTGAAATCGCCAGGCGTCCAGACCACCTTCGACCGGAACCCGATGTCAAAATCGACCTTGTAGCTGTCATTGCCCGTGAACTCGTTAATACCCCAACCATCGTGGCGGCTGAAACTGCCGGCAATGTCGGCGGCGAGATTCGGGCCCAGCGGTGTCGAGGCATAAATCTGCCCCTCGACCGCATTATAGTTGCCATAGCTCATCGAGCCCTTGAACTCGGGCGTTCTGCCCGGGTCCTTGGTGATGATCTGAACCAGGCCGCCCGTCGCGTTACGCCCGAACAGCGTACCTTGCGGCCCCTTCAAGACTTCGACCCGCTCGATATTGTTGAACTGCATCAACCCGCCGAACTGGGTGCCATAATATTGCCCATCGACGTACAGCGCGACCGGCGGTTCGAAGCCTGGTCCGCCGAAAATCGCGCCGAGGCCGCGGATGCGCAGCGTCAATGCGCCGGAGGAATTCTGTACCGAAAGGCTCGGGACCGCCATCTGGAGCGTGTCCAACCCCTTCACGCCGCTTGTCTCGAGCGTGGCGGCGGTGACGGCGCTTATCGCGATCGGCACGTCCTGCATGCGCTCGGATCGGCGTTGCGCCGTGACAACGATGTCCTGCAGGCCGCCAGACTGGTCATCGGGCCCCGTGGTGGCGTCGGCGCTGGCAGATGGTGAGATGGTGGCGTCTTGCGCCTGGGCATACTCGATTGGAGCAAGCGCCATCAATGCGACGCCGGAAAGATAAATCGATGACCTCATATGTTTTCCCCTCCTAATCATATCATATAATTCTAATCTGGTTATTTTTTTGTAGTCTGCAGACTCATGCGAAGATGTTGTGAAGCTAACTATGCTTGATAGCGGTCCGGAATTATTTTCTCGGAAAACGAACATGCCCGAGCTAGCAATGTGTTGATTGAAAGTATCAGACTGTCTAACGGCAACGTAGACTGATTGCGCGATCGCTATACGTTAAACGCAGCATTCATGCCGATTGATTTGTCGGGAGATCGACGGAGGAAGCTCTGGGCGACTTCCATCCGTGGAGATACGACGTTTTCCAATAAATATGCCAGGCTAAACCCTCTTCAGGGCCCACCTGCCCGATTTGCGCGGCGCTGCATGTGGTAGATCGCACGCCAAACGAGCCATACGGGCAGGCGCGCGCCGTTACGGCTGGAATCAGCGGCAATCGTTCAGCTCAAGCTCGAAAGAATGAGGAGGCTTCGTCCTAACCAGAGCCGCATCCGGGCCGATTAGGGCAATTTTCCTTTTTGCCCTCGCACTTCTAACCATGGGCACTTGTTAGAGCCGTTATTGTGCATGAAGTGCGCGCGGGACTCTCTGGCGGACAGCCTGCTGCGTCCGCTATTCCAATGGTGCGAACGGCGTCAGCCTTCAGATCATCCCCGGATTGCCGGCGACGTTGTGGAGCTGCGGTACATTGGGTGACAGGGTAGGAACGGTGCCATGCGAACCGAGATATTCGCTGACCACTTCCCAGATCGGCTTGCCCTGATCCTGGCGCGCCCGTTCCGAGACGGGCGCCCAGCCGGCCACTCGATAGGTCCGGCCCGCATCAAGCGGCTTACCGCCGAGACGCATGTCCTGAATCCGTTGGCCGATCGCGGCCGTGGGATCGCAGGTATATGTCAGCCCGCCAACGCGCACCATATCGCCACCCTGCTGAAGATAGGGATCAGCGTTGAACAGATTGTCTGCGACGTCTTCAAGCGTGGTCTTGATCGACGCTCCGGTCATTTCGGTGAGCGTGGTGTATGGATATGTAATTGCGGTTTGTTCCATCAGCTTCTCGAACGTGATCGTCTCGCCCGGCAACAGAGTGGTGCCCCAGCGGAAGCCCGGAGAAAAGCCGATGTCGGCCCCTTTGACTTCCATCAACGCATCGAGAATGAGCTGATCGAAGCTGCCGTTGAAATTGCCGCGCCGATAGAGCAGCCCCCGCTTATGGCGAGCGGCGCTTCCAACTGCGCAAGGAAAGGCGCGCGGATCTGGTCGATGGCGGCAGACATGGCGGGATCGGGCGGAAGCAGATCGGCGAACACCGGCAGGAGGCGATAGCGCAGATCGGCGAGCTTGCCATTGCGCACATCAAGATCCAGCACGCCGAGGAATTTACCGTTCGAGCCCGCATTTGTAACCAGCGTTCGGCCGCCGGCATTGGTGACGGGAATCGGTATCGGCACGCCGTCATGCGTGTGTCCGCCGAGGATCACGTCGATGCCGCGCACACGTCCGGCAAGCTTCAGATCGACATCCATGCCGTTGTGCGACAGCAGAACCACCACTGCCGCGCCCTTGGCACGTACCGCGTCCACCTGGGCCTGAAGGTTTGCCTCCTGAATGCCAAAACGCCAATTGGGAACGAAATAGGAGGGATTTGCCAGGGGAGTATACGGAAATGCCTGGCCAATGATCGCGACCGGTATGCCATTGATCTCGCGGATGACATACGGATCGAACACCGCGTCGTCGAAATCGACCGTCGTGACATTATGCGCCACGAAGTCGAGCTTGCCGACGAAATCCTGGGCGATGATCTGCTGCACGCGATCCGCGCCGAAGGTAAACTCCCAATGTGCCGTCATGACGTCCACGCCGAGAAGCTTGGCGGCATCGACCATGTCCTGGCCCTTCGTCCACAGCGCGGTAGCCGAACCTTGCCAGGTATCGCCTCCCTCGAGCAGAAGCGCCCCGGGCCGGGTAGCCTTGAGCTGCTTCACCAATGTAGCGAGATGTGCAAAGCCACCGACCTTGCCATAGCGCCGCGCTGCTTCGGTATAGTCGAGGCAGGTAAAGGCGTGCGCCTGTGCGGTATGGGCAGCTATGCCAAAATGCCGCAGCAGATGTTCGCCGACCAGGTGCGGCGGTCGACCGAGGCTCCCTCCAAAACCCAGATTGATGGCGGGTTCCCGATAATGGACCGGCAGCAGCTGCGCATGACAATCCGTCATATGCAGAAGGCTGCAATTGCCGAATGGGCGGAGCGCATAGAAATCTTCGGCAGCGCGTGCCTCATCGTTTTTCAGCGCCAGCCCGCTGGCGGCCGCGACGGCCAGAAGCTGAAGGAATGCTCGCCGTTCCATAGTCGTTACTCTTGGTTCACAGGAGATGCAGGGGCGAGCAGCAGCGCGACCACGTCCTTGATCTGCGCTTCGGTAAGGATGCCCTTATGCCCAAAGCGAGGCATTTTCGAACATGGCAGGAAGGCTTGGGGATTGTAGATCTTGGCATAGGTTCTTCGCGCCAGATCCGGATCGTCGCCGCGCAATGCACGATATTGGTAGAGGCTGGGGCCAATCGTGCCGTAGGATATCTCGGTCTTGGACAGCTGATGACAGGCGTAGCAGTTTCCACCCGCCGGCTTGGTAGGATCGTCGGAGAATTGCATGCCGATGCCTGATTGTGCGATCTTTTCACCCTCGCGCCAATCGCCGACATAGTTGCCATCCGCGGGATAGCGGATCGCCGCTTCCTGCGACCGCATCAGCCTCTCGATTTCTTTCGCGCTCAGCGGCGCCTGTTTGGGGGTGCGGCTGCAGATACGCTGGACATCATCCTGTACAAGGCGATCCATCCCCGCCTGACCTTTCGCGCGGAATGACTGCTGTACAACCATCTTCGCCTGTTCGCCGATGCCTGTCGTCGCGGCCAGCGCCAAAGGCGTAAGCAGCAAGGCCGCGAGAATCACGGTAGCCCGTACCGATTTTCTGATCATCGTCCGCTCCCTCACCGCTTCAACCCCGGTGCGGCCATCACACCGCCGTCCGCATTGTGCGCAAGATATGTAATCAACGCGATCGAGGCCTCGGAACCGAAAGCCAGGTCCGGAAAACGTTGCTGACGCAGGCAATCGTTCATGCGCCATTGCATCGTGCGGAGTTCGCCCTGCGAAACGCGGTAGGCCGGCCAGGCGACATAGGCCTTGCGCGCATCGGCCTGCTCGGCGAGATTGGGTAAATCCTGCATCCGGATCCGCGTGCCGGTTTCTCCGTGACAGGTGGCGCAGGCGAAATCATGGGTTCCCCCACGATAGAAAAAGATCTGCTCGCCAAGCGCGTAGGCCTTGCGTTCCGCTTTATTCCGTAGGGGGACCGATACTTTCATTCCGCGCGATTGCTCGGCGATATAAGCCGCCAAGGCTTCGAAATCGGACCGGCGGGAACCAGAGCCATAGGGTTGCCGCACCACGTCTTCCAGCTTCATTCCCTGCAGGGTGACCATGCAGTGGACTAGTCGGGTTTCGAGATCCATTACCTTCTTGGCGTCGTTGAAATAGCGGGGCAAAGCCGCATAGGCGCCCTTCGTTACTCCAGCACCGAGGCCAAGATCACATTGTTCCAGTGACACCTGACGAGGGCCGCGCGGCGCTTTCCAGAGTTCCGCGCCCCGTGTGACCCAGAGATCCGCTGGATTGTCGTCGGCCATCATTTCGCGATACTGTGCCAGCGCATCGCTGGCGGCCTGGGCCATCACGATCGAGGAGCCAAAGAGTGCAAGGAACGCCAGCCCGAGCGCTGGCTTGGATAACCGGAATCCCCTCATACTCTTCTTCCTCATGGTCGGATGTAGGCATACCGCTCGCGCAGCTGCAAACGGCCGATTTCGGTCATCCCCGATGGGACAACCATTGCTTCGGGCAGGATCTTGTCGGGCGAGATATGGCGCGTATCGAGCGTGGTTCCGCAAATCCGGAAGCTGACCCCCTGGCGCGCCAGATCTTCTACCGACGCGTCGAATGGATTGCCGTTTTTATCCTCTGCCCCAGCAAGAAGAAAGTCGATACCCGGACCGATCGCCACGACAGCAATCCTGATGTCCGGGCTAAGCCGCAACTGATTGCGGATGTTGGCGATCATCCGCGCCGCCTGGTCGACGCCGTCGCCGATATGATAGACGATATGCAACGGCTCCGACCTGGCCTCGTCCGCAACGGTCGCAGCGTGGCCCGCCGACGCCGGAAGCGGCGCCAGAGCCATCAACAATGGCGCTATCGCAGCGGGGACCAGGCGGAGCTTCACGGCGTCAACTTATCACCGCTTCGTCAGTGCGGCTGTCCTGCATATTGTCGACCCAGCTGATGCTAATCTTGTCACCCGCCGCAGCGCCCTTGAAGCGGAAACCGAGCACCGGATTTTTCGATATCGATTGTCCCCAATCCGCCTCCAGCACGGCCTTGCCATTGTGCTGTGCAGTAACTTTGGTGATGAAATGCGCGGGTATCAGCGAACCGCTGGCGTCCTTCCGCTGGCCCGTTTCCATCTCATGGCTTATCAGCACCTTCACGTCGACGACATCGCCCGTCATGGTTGCGCGAATGCGCATCGGATCACCCATTGTCTCGCTCCTTCCTGTTCCTTGGCTTCAACCGCCGCAACCACCCAGCGTTACCTTGACTTCTTTCGAGGTAACGAAGAATCCGGTTTTGGCGCGAACCAGGACAATTATTTTCGACGTTTCCTGCATTTTGACCCGTGACGAAATATAGGGCTCGGTGCCGTCGAGAATCCTGGTCGTCGCTACCAAGGGAAAGGGATTTTTCTCGATCAGCAGGGCGATAGCCTCGGTACCGGGGATCTCGCTGGTAACGCTCACCGGCACCACCGCTCCGTTTTCCGCGATCTCGGGTGTAACGAGCTTAATCGCCTCGCTGACGGTCGGGGCGGTCGCGCCCAGTGCGCGAAGCGCCTCGTCGACGGTCTTCGCATCGGCCGCAGCTTGATTGCGTTCCGCCGCCCAGGCTTGTGAAGCGCTCAGAACACCGGATGAGAGCAGGGCGGCCAATAGTCCTCCCCGTCCCACATCCTGCAAAAATTCCCTTCGGTCACGCATGTTCTCAATTCTCCTATCGGCTTTGACAATGGCGATCATTGCGCGCCGTTCAAAATCCATTCTGCCAACTCGTTCGCTTTGGTGTCGTCGATCTGGTCCTGCGGCGGCATTGGAATATCGCCCCAGGCCCCAGCGCCGCCCAGACGAATCTTCGACTTCAGCCGCTGCATGGCATCCGATTGATTGGCGTAGCGCCTGGCGATATCCCGAAATGCCGGCCCGACGATTTTGTCGCTGACTCCATGGCAACCAGTACAGCCATTATCCTCTGCAAGCGATAGCCGGGACGGTGATGGAGATTTCGCCGGCGCCGGGGAGGTTCCCGCTATCGCAAGCGTTACACCCCGCACTGGTCCGAAGGTCCGGTTCTGATCGGCAAGGTTGCCGTGCGTCCCCGCCGCATGGACGGGTAATGTGGAGGTGATGGTTACCGATTTCTCGCAATCGCGCATGCAGGCCTTGTTGGCCGTATCGGGCTTGCCCTTGACCGACCACAAGCCATGGTCCCGCGTCATGCCGTTGCGGTTGGGCAGGCGCTGCTGGATAAGCTTGATGTTGTCCTGATCGAGCACGAAATCCTCGGCAACAATGTCGTTGAGGCTCAGCATATAGGCCGTAACCGCGTAGACGTCGTCATTCGACAAGGATTTTGGCGCGTTCCACGGCATCGCCCGGCGGATGTAGTCAAAAAGCGTCGAAAGCGATGACAGCTTCATGAAGGTGGTGCGCGGCGGGATATTGGGCCCCGCCAGCGCCTTTACATGGCCGCTTTGCTGATCGGCCTTGGTGGTCCCGCCTGTCAGCGGTGCAAACACCTCGTTGCTTTCGCCGAACGTGCCATGGCAGGACGTGCATTTCTGATCCCAGATCTTTTCACCTTGCCGAACGGAACCGCTGCCGCGAGGAAGGCCTTGAAAATCGGGGCGTATATCGATGTCCCATGCCTGTATCTCGGCCGGGGTGGCGGGACGGCCCACATTCGGAACGCCGAAGACAGGCGCCGCCATCGCGACGACACCCAGTGCAATCAGTGCGGGCTTAGCCAACCTGGACATTGCTGACCTCACCTGACGCGGCCACCGCCCACGACTGGATTGCATTGTTGTGATAGATCGATCTGGTCCCGCGAACGGCGCGTAGCTGCGCGGCCTTCGGCTGGACGTAGTTCGTTTCATCCGTGGCTCGACTCTGCAGGATCGCCGGCGATCCATCCCAGACCCAATCGAGACTGAAGCGGGTGAGCGCCTTGCTCAGGACCGGAGATTCAAGTCGCGCCGTACGCCAGTTGCGGCCGCCATCGACCGACACATCGACGCGTCGGATCGCGCCGCGACCCGACCAGGCCAACCCGCTGATCGCATAAGAGCCTTGGCCGACTAGCGTTTGTCCGCCCGACGGCGTGGTGATGACGGATTTAGCCTCCTGGATCGAGCTATATTGCCGGTGCTGCCCGCCTGGCATCAGATCGATATAATGCAATGTCTCGTCCTTGGCGCCGAACGGTTGATCGCCAACCTCGATGCGTCGCAGCCACTTTACCCACGACACGCCTTGCACGCCGGGAACGACCAACCGTAGCGGATAGCCGTTCTCCGGTCGGAGCATCTCTCCATTCTGGCCATAGGCGACTATCACGTCGTCGAGGGCTCGTTCCATGGCAATGGTGCGCGTCATGCTCGATCCGTCGGCACCTTCCGCCAATACGTAGAGGCCGTTCTTGCGGTCATAGCCGCAATCCTCCAGCAACACGGACAGCGGAACCCCCGTGAACTCGCTGCACGACAGCATGCCATGGGTATATTGCACGGTAGGCACCGCGACATTTCCCCATTCCATCGCGCTGTTCGCACCGCATTCGATGAAGTGCATCCGTGAAACCGAGGGCAGGCGCATCAGATCGTCCATGGTGTAGACCTTGGGCGTGCGGACGAGTCCGTTGATCATCAGCCGGTGCCGCGCCGGATCGACATCCTGCCAACCCTGGTGGTGGCGTTCGAAATGCAGACCGCTAGGTGTGATAATGCCGAAAAGGCCCTGCAGCGGAGTGAAGGAGACCGAGGCTGCGCTTACCCGTGTCAGCCCCGGACTCTCCCGTCGGAGGAGATTCTTCTCATATTTGGAAGGCATCCCATAAGGCGCGGAGGCCACCGGCTTCCCTAGCGATGTGCTCCAGGGTTGAGGCTGAAGGATCGCGGGATCGCCGTCCTCTGCCCTCGCCTCCGAGAACGCAGTCGCGGCGGTCGCGCCCGCGGCGGCCAGCATCGCCTGGCGGAGGAAATCACGCCGCCCCGACGAGACAGCGGCAATCTGTTCTCGGTCTAAAAAGCTTTCTGGCGCTCGGACAATCCTGCCCCGCGCCTCGAGAATTTTCGTCATGCCCGCTCCTGACATCGCGGCGGAGGAAGCCCGCCGGAGTCCAATCATTTTCATAATTGCATAGTTCATGTAAATGTTTATAATCGCTTAGTGTCAAGCGCAAATGTGCGGCATCACGGTTATTTCATGCTCGCTGTCCCGAATGGTATAGGCGTCGG
>Ga0157326_1000033_pt1 | contig 12064 bp, 12 predicted proteins | sample MOy2old250510_FD_105391 | JGI IMG/M metagenome (GOLD analysis project Ga0157326, IMG submission 105391) | Arabidopsis rhizosphere microbial communities from North Carolina - M.Oy.2.old.250510 | ecosystem: Host-associated > Plants > Roots > Rhizosphere | place: USA: North Carolina | collected... | reverse complement strand
TATTTCAACAGCGCCGCGGGTCCGCTCGCGCTGATGCTCGTCGTAGTGATGGCGGCGGGGCCGATCATGCGCTGGCGGCGCGATGAGCTGAAGGCGACGCTGACCCGGCTCGCCATTCCGGTGCTGATCGCGGCGCTCGCCCTGCTCCTGCTGATCCTGCTCGCGCCCGCTATCAGAATATTGCCGCTGCTCGGCCTGGTCGCGGCCAGCGGGGTGGGGCTCGCGAGCCTCGCGCCGCTGTGGAAGCGCAACCTGCGCCGCACCCCGCTCTATATCTATGGCATGGTGGTCGCCCATCTCGGCATCGCGGTCAGCCTCGCGGGCATGGCGTCCGAAAGCGCCTTCAACAAGGAGACGCTGGTCGCCGCCCGGATCGGCGAGGTCCATAGCGTTGGCCCTTACGCGATCAGGCTCACCGAGGTGCAGCCCGTCGCCGGGCCTAATTTCACCGCGATCCGGGCGACCGTAATCGCCCAGCGCGGCGACAATGCGCCGTTCACGCTCCACCCGGAGACGCGCAACTTCCCGTCGCCGCAGACCGAGACCAACGAGGCGGCGATCACCACCGTGCTCGACGGCCAGCTGTATGTCGTGGTCGGCAAGTCGGACGACGATGGGCGATGGCAGCTGCGGCTGTGGTGGAAGCCCTTCGTTACCCTGATCTGGGCAGGCGGCCTGCTCGTGGCGCTGGGCGGCCTCCTGTCGCTGATCGGCCGGGTCCGTCGCGACATTCGCCATGCGCCAGCGCGGGACGAGGCATGAAGAAGCTGCTGATCTGGCTGCCGCTGGGACTGTTCGTCCTTTTCCTGATCGTGTTCGCGGGCGGGCTGATCCAGCCGGAGAGCAAGACGATTCCGTCCAAGATGGTCGGCAAGCCGATGCCCGCCTTCGCGCTGGCGCCGGCTCTGCCCAACAAGCCGGGGGTGGGCAGCGCGGTCCTCGCCAATGGCCAGCCACATCTCGTCAACGTCTTCGCCAGCTGGTGCCTGCCCTGCATCACCGAAGCGCCGCAGCTCGACCAGCTTGCCCAGGCGGGTGTGCCTATCCTCGGCATTGCGGTGCGCGATCGGCCCGAGGACCTGCTCCGATTCCTTCAGCGCAACGGCGATCCCTATCGGGCGATCGGCAGCGACGGGAACAGCAATGTCCAGATCGCGCTAGGCTCGTCGGGTCTGCCAGAAACGTTCATAGTCGACGGCAAGGGTATCATCCGCAAGCAGCATATCGGCGCGATCAATCCCGAGGATGTGCCCGGCATCATGTCGGCATTGGGAGAGGCGAAATGAGGACGGCCTTGGCTGTGATCCTGCTGGCGCTGTCCGCACCAGTCCTTGCCGACTCGCTGATGCCGGCTGCGAAATATGCCAATGAGCAGCTTCCCGACCGCACACAGGAAGCACGGGCCAAGGCGCTGATGGAGACGATCCGCTGCCTGGTCTGCCAGGGCCAGTCGATCGCCGATTCGGACGCCGAGATGGCCGGCGACATGCGCGCGCTGATCCGTACCCGGATCGAGGCGGGCGAGAAGCCCGAGGCGATACGCCGCTGGCTGATCGAGCGCTATGGCGACTGGGTGAGTTATAAACCGCCGTTCGACGGGCTGACCTGGCCGCTCTATGCGCTACCGGTCCTATTCCTCGCCTTCGGCCTGTGGATTGTGAGCGGGCGCTTGAAGCGCCGGAGGAAAGGCTGATGGGCTGGCTGATTTTTCTGGGGCTCGCGGCAGTGGTCGCGGGCGTGCTGTGGCGCTTCGGGCGTCTGCCCAAGGGCGGCCTCGAACTTGTCGGCGCGGCGCTATTGCTGGGGATTGCGGGCTATGCCTGGCAAGGCAACCCAACGCTGGCGGGCCAGCCCAAGGCTGCGCCCGAGATGGTCAGGCAGCCGGACAGCGAATCCGCCGTCGAACGGCAGAAGATGTTCAGCAAGATCGGCAGCGACGCCGATGTGCTGCGCAGCGCCGACGGCCTTCAGAGCCAGGGCCTTACCCTCTATGCGATCGCCGTCATCAAGATGGGCCTGGAGAAGCGACCGAACAGCGCCGATCTCTGGGTCGGTCTGGGCAATGAACTGGTGATGCATGGCGGTGGGCTGATGTCGCCCGCGGCGCAACTCGCCTTCCAGCGTGCGGAGGCGATCGCGCCCGATCATCCGGGACCGCCCTTCTTCATGGGGCTGGCCTATGCCCAGGCCGGTCAGCTCGACCGCGCCGAGAGCGTCTGGCGCGCGCTGCTCGATCGCAGCCCGGCAAATGCTTCGTGGCGGCCGGAGCTGGAGCAGCGTCTGGTCGAAATCGAGCAGATGAAGCAGCAGATGACCCGCTGACGACCTCTCGACCCGCGTGCCGAACCTGTTTCGGCACGGCGGGTCGAGGAGCCGAACTCAGATCAGCCGACGAACGGCAGGTCCAGCGCTTGCGCCACAGCCTGGTGGCGGATGTGGCCGCCCGAAACATTCAGGCCTGCGGCAAGATGCGGATCGGCGGCCATCGCCTGCTCCGCGCCAAGGTTCGCCAGCTTGAGCACGAAGGGCAGCGTGGCGTTGTTGAGCGCGAAGGCCGATGTGCGCGCGACCGCGCCCGGCATGTTCGCGACGCAGTAATGGGTCACGCCTTCGACTTCGAACACGGGATCGTCATGCGTGGTCGCGTGGCTCGTCTCGAAGCAGCCGCCCTGATCGATCGCGATGTCGACCAACACCGAGCCGCGCTTCATCGTCTTGAGCATTTCTCGGGTGACGAGCTTGGGCGCGGCCGCGCCGGGCACCAGCACCGCGCCGATCACCAGATGCGCCCTGGCTACGGCTGCGGCGATCGCAGCCTTGGAGGCATAGGCGGTCTTGATCTGGCTGCCGAAGAACATGTCCAGCTCGGCCAGCCGGTCGTTGCTGATGTCGTAGATGGTGACATCGGCGCGCATGCCGACGGCCATCTGCGCCGCGTTGACGCCGGCAACGCCGCCACCGAGGATCGCGACCTGCGCAGGGGCGACGCCGGGCACGCCGCCCAGCAGCACGCCGCGACCGCCCTGTTCCTTCTCGAGATAATGCGCGCCGACCTGGATCGACATGCGGCCGGCGACCTCGGACATCGGCTTGAGCAGCGGCAGCGCGCCCGCGCGCGACGTGACGGTCTCATAGGCGATGCAGGTGGCGCCAGACTTCATCAGCCCTTCGGCCTGGGCCTTGTCGGCGGCGAGGTGGAGATAGGTGAACAGCGTATGGCGCGCTTCGAGCAAGGCGATCTCGGAGGGCTGGGGCTCCTTGACCTTGACGATCATGTCGCTGCCCGCGAACACAGCCGCTGCATCGCCGACGATCGACGCGCCGACCTGCGCATAGGCTTCGTCTTCGAAATCGATGCCGAGGCCCGCCCCGGTCTGGACAATGACCTGATGGCCCGCGGCGGTCAGCTCCGCCACCGAGGCCGGGGTCAGCCCGACCCGATATTCGTGATTCTTGATTTCCTTGGGAACGCCGATGCGCATCGCATATCTCCTAAAAAAACAGGTCACGAAACATAACGCCAATGCGGCGGGAAAAGGTTGCGAAGTGGCGCAGCGAGGATCGAGGCGGTGCAAGAAACTTGCTTCCATCATAGGGCTGATGCAATAATATCCCACATGGACCGGATCGATCGAAATATCCTCGCGCAGATTGGGAGGGATGCCTCGTTGACCAGCGAGCAGCTCGGTGCCCGCGTCGGGCTGTCGCCGTCCGCCGCGCATCGGCGGATCAAGGCGCTGGAAGCGGCAGGAATGATCCTTGGTTATCGCGCACGATTGTCGCCGGCGGCGCGGGGCAATCCATCGACGATGTTCGTCCAGGTGACCCTGATCGACCAGCGCCAGGCGACGATGATGGCGTTCGAACAGGCGCTGGCGCGGACATCGCTCGTCAGCGAGGCTTATCTGCTCAGCGGCCAGTCGGACTATCTGATCAAGCTGCTTGTCCCCGGCGATGACAGCTATGAGCGGGTCCATCGCGAGATATTGTCGGCGCTCCCCGGCGTGCTCCGACTGGAGACGCAGTTCACCCTCAGAACCCTGGTGGCGGAGAACTAGAGAGCTTTGTCGATCTGGCTGCCGCGACATTTTGCCGTACCGCGTTGACGCCACCACGCCGTTAGGACAGTTTTACCTTTTGCACCGCAGCAAGGACATCACCTTGGGGGACAACGCGCCGGCCGGCGGCCAAGCTATCGAGGGTCTGCGGATGCGCGCGCGAAGCCATCCGTTGCGCGCGTCGCTCTCCGAGGAGATGCATCTCCGCAAATTACCCCATTTCCCGGTGCCGACGCGCCTGATGCAGATCGTCACGCATGTGGGCGAGATCGGCGCCGATGAGAGCCGAACCCATGTCGCCGCGCTTTGCGCCAGCCACAACATCGACATACCGGCCACCGCCCAATATTTCGTCTGTACGCTCGGCGATTACGAGCTCGTCTGGGAACGCCACACCGAGGTTGCCAGCTATACCTTTATCCGCCGCGGCGTCGTCGATCCGGGCTTCGGTATCGCTCCCTTCGAAGGCTTTGCGGCCGAGTGGATCGCGGATCTTCCGGGCGAGGTGCTCCGCGCGACCCAGATCGCGCTGGTCGCGCACGACATGGCCCCCCAGGAGATGACCGCCCTGACCCGCCATTTCGCACCCGACGACCTCGTCGTCTGCGACGTCGTCGCGGGGCGCGCGCGCATCTGGTCGGACTTCCGGCTGCACGAGGACGGCTTCGGCCGTCTTCTCGTCGTCGATAACGGCCTGGAGGGCGCCGAGCCCTCACAGCTCATCCAGCGCCTGCAGGAGCTGGGCAATTATCGTAACATGGCGCTGCTCGGCCTGCCTCTCGCGCAGAGCCTGACACCACGGGTCACGACGTTGGAGCAACGCCTCTCGGCGCTCACCGCTGCTGTCGCCGAACGTGTTTCCGAAGATGATCGGCTGCTCGACGAGCTCAGCTTCCTGTCCGCCGAACTCGCTCGCCTGATGGCGGAAACAAGCTACCGCATGAGCGCTACCCGTGCCTATGCCCAGCTCAGCACCGATCGCCTGCACAGCCTTGCGGTCAGCCCTGTCGTGGGCCACCCGACCCTGGTCGACTTCACCGAACGCCGGCTGATCCCGGCGATGCGCACCTGCAATTCCTTCTCGCAGCGGCTCGAGGATCTCTCGCAGCGCGTCGCCTGGACAAGCTCGCTGCTCCGCACGCGCGTCGATACCGCGCTCGCCCGGCAGAACCGCGACCTGCTGGATTCGATGAACCGACGCACCCACCTGCAGCTCCGCCTCCAGCAGACCGTGGAGGGCCTGTCGATCGTGGCCATCAGCTATTATGTCGTCGGACTGCTCGGCTATGTCTTCAAGTCTCTCCATGAAGGCCTGCCGGGGCTGAAGCCCGAGATCGCGACCGGAATTGCGGTGCCGGTGGTGGCGCTGCTCGCTGCGCTGTCGATGCGATCGATCCGGCGCGGGCTGGAGTCCGGCTAGAATGCGGACGATCACGGACAAGAGTGGCGCGGGGGCACGTGTTGCCGCCTTGCGGAACAAATGCTAGTTGCCCGCCGCTATGCGCCTGATCGGAGGACCGCAGGCGCGGGAAAATAGGCGTAATTCTCCTATGAAGGCCATGATCGCATGACGAGCGCCCCGGCCGGTGCGGACGGCGCGGGCCCGGCCCCGCCCGGAAGCCATGGTCATGGCGGTCTCGGCGCGATGGTCATCGGCGCGATCGGCGTCGTCTTCGGGGATATCGGCACCAGCCCGCTCTATGCCTTTCGGGAAACCTTCGCCGGGCATCATCCGCTGCCCCCCGACGAACTGCACATCCTCGGTGTCCTCAGCCTGATCTTCTGGTCGATGATGCTGGTCGTGACCTTCAAATATGTCGCGATCATCATGCGCGCCGACAACAAGGGCGAAGGCGGCAGCCTCGCGCTGCTCGCGCTGATCAACCGGAAATCCGAAGGGCGGCGGTGGAGCAAGGGCATCGTCCTGCTCGGCGTGTTCGCGACCGCGCTCTTTTATGGCGACAGCATGATCACGCCCGCGATCTCGGTGCTGTCGGCGGTCGAGGGCCTGACCACGGTCGAAGCCGGATTCGGCCGCTGGGTGTTGCCGATCGCGGTCGGCATCCTGATCGGCCTGTTCATGATCCAGTCGCGCGGGACGGCCAAGGTGGGCCGGCTTTTCGGACCGATCATGCTGGTCTATTTCTCCGTACTCGGCGTGCTCGGCGTATCGCACATCCTGGTCAATCCGCATGTGCTGGTGGCGCTGAACCCCTGGTATGCGGCGCGCTTCTTCTGGGAAGAGGGCTATTTCGCCTTTCTCGCCATGGGCTCGGTCGTCCTGGCGGTGACCGGCGCCGAAGCGCTCTACGCCGATATGGGCCATTTCGGGCGCAAGCCGATCGGCCTGTCCTGGCTGTTCTTCGCGCTTCCCGCCCTGATGCTCAACTATCTGGGGCAGGGCGCGATGATCCTGTCGCAGGACATGGCGACCGCGCTCCAGACGATCCACAATCCCTTCTTCCTGCTCGCCCCCGAGATGCTGCGCCTGCCGCTGGTCATCCTCGCGACGATGGCGACGGTGATCGCCAGCCAGGCGGTGATCACGGGCGCTTTTTCGGTCACCCAGCAGGCGATCCAGCTCGGCTTCATCCCACGGCTGCGCATCACCCACACCAGCGCTGGTTCGATCGGCCAGATCTACATCCCGGCGATGAACTGGGGGCTGATGGTGATGGTGATCCTGCTGGTCATCTCGTTCCGCACCTCGTCGAACCTCGCCGCCGCCTATGGTATCGCGGTGACCGGCGCGATGGCGATCGATACCTGCCTGATCGCAGTGGTGCTGATCACCTTATGGGGTTGGAAGAAGTGGGTGGCGGCGCCGTTGATCGCGGTGTTCGCGCTGGTCGACCTCGCCTATTTTGGCGCGAACCTGACCAAGGTGCCCGATGGCGGCTGGTTTCCCCTGCTGATCGGCTTCATCGCCTTCACCATGCTGACGACCTGGGCGCGCGGCCGCGCCCTGATGATCGACCGGCTGCGCGAGGCGGCGATGCCGGTCAAGGTCTTCGTCCAGTCGGCGGTCAGCTCCGCGGTCCGGGTGCCGGGCACCGCGGTGTTCATGACCTCGCAGGCGCAAGGCGTGCCGCATGCGCTGCTCCACAATCTCAAACACAACAAGGTGCTGCACGAGCGCGTCATCCTGCTCACCGTCCGGATCGCCGACGTGCCCTATGTCATCACCGGTCAGCGGACCGAGTTCACCGATCTCGGTCAAGGCTTCTACCGCATGGTGATCAACTATGGCTTCATGGAGGATCCCGACGTGCCGGCCGAGCTGTGCCGCACCAAGGATTGCGGCGCGGCGTTCAAGATGATGGACACCAGCTTCTTCCTCGCGCGACAAACCCTGCTGCCGTCGGAGAAGCCCGGCATGGCGATCTGGCGCGAGAAGCTGTTCGCCTGGATGCTGCGCAACGCCGAAAGCGCGATGGAGTTTTTCAAGCTGCCGACCAACCGCGTCGTCGAACTGGGCAGCCAGGTCGAGATCTGAGGGCGGCTCGGAACGTGTGACCTGCGCAACAGCGCGTCGGCCGAATCGCGGTTATCCGGCTATCCATGATGACCAAGCTCAAAGACAGGCTCCCGCTCGATCAGGTCGCCAGCCAGCTTGCCGCCGATGCCGGCCAGGTCTGGCACCAGATGGGCGATTTTCCCGGCTATAGCCGCAGGGTGTGGCGCGACGAGGCGCGGGTTCATGTCCGCGAGCAGCATCCCGAGGCGCGAATCGAATGCCTGCCCGCGACATGGGACGGGCGCGAAGGCATGTGCTTCATCCGCCGGCCCGAGCAGGACTGACTCGGAAACGCGCTTTCATGCTAGGTCAGGCGGATGCCCGGCTCAGCCAACGCGCCCATCATCGTCACTGCCCTGATCGGCCCCGAGGACTTCGCCTGGGCGGACAGGCTACGCCGCGCGCATTTCCCGGAGGAGCGCAACCAGCTTCCCGCGCATCTGACGCTGTTTCACCATCTGCCGCCGTCAGCGCTCGACATGCTCAAGCGACAGCTCGCAGCGGAGGCGCGCGCCGCGATGCCGCCGGCCGCGCGGGTCGGCCGGCTGCTGTCGCTGGGGCGGGGTGTGGCGCTGGGCATCGACAGCCCCGGCCTGGTGGCGCTGCGCGGGCGGATAGCCGACGTCATGCAGGGTTTGCTGACGCCGCAGGATCAGGCGGCGTGGCGTCCGCACATCACCATCCAGAACAAGGTCGCACCCAGCGTCGCGCGCAGTTTGCTGCAGGCCTTGCGCCCGGACTTCGAGCCGCGCGCCATCACGCTGACGGGGCTCGCGGCCTGGTGGTATCGCGGCGGCCCCTGGGAGCCGATCGCGGAGTACAGGTTCAGTCGATCTGGCCGATCGCATCGCAGCTGAGATCGAAAGCGGTCATCCCAGCCTCGAGATAGCCCGCGAGCATCGGCATATCGAGGAGCTGGTCGACGACCGAATCATTGTCCTCCTCATTCGCCGTCTCGAGCGCTTCGTCCCATTCGCTGGCGTCGAACGTACCGCGGCCGACCATGGCGAGCGCCAATATCTCGGCGGCCTCGTCTTCGGGCAGGTCCTCAAGCAAGGTGCGGACCTCGTCCGCAATCACTTCGTTCGCCTCGTCCTCGAGCACCGCGAGCGGATCGTCGCTATCGGTCGGGTCGGCCTCGTCGTCGGTCCCGATCGCCGGCACCTGCGCCTCGAGTTCGCGGGCGCGCACGATCAGGCGGCAAACCGTTTCCAGCGAAACCGTCAGTTCCATCTCTCGATCCTCGTCTGAGCAAGCCTGTTCCGCTTCGTTGTCATATTCCGCGATTTCCGAGTCGGCAGATGTTTCCATCCGCCTCGAAACCGCTCAACGTAGGCCGCCTGCCAGGGTTCCCGAGGATCAGGCGGGGAGCAGGGTCTTCAGCGGGATCGTGGGATCGGCGAGGCTGGCCTTGTCGGGCGAGAGCCCGCCCACCACCAGTGCCTTGCCCTGGACATAATCCTTGACCGCATTGACGCAGTCGAGCGCCAGCACCTTGCCGCTCTTGAGATAGATGACCGAGAAGCTTCGCGCCGCCGGATCGCCGCGAAGGATCGTCTCGTCGAACCCGATCGACAGGCCCATCGTCTGCAGGCGCAGATCATATTGGTTCGACCAGAACCAGGGCACCGCGTGATAGGGTTCGCCAGCGCCCATTATGTCCTTGGCGACGGTGGTCGCCTGGTCGTTGGCGTTCTGAACCGATTCCAGCCGGATGCGGGCGCCCTCGGCGAAATCATTGGCGTGCATCGCGCAGTCGCCGATGGCGTAGATGTCGGCCAGGCTGGTGCGGCAATAGGCATCGACATCGACGCCATTGCCTCCCGCCGCCCCGGCGGCGATCAGCGGCTCGACCGCAGGGACGATGCCGATGCCGACGATCACCATCTCGGCGGGGATCACCGAACCGTCGTCCATGCGGACGCCGCTAACCCTGGCGCCGTCGCCGACGATGCAGTCGACCTTGGCGCCGAGCTGGACATCGACGCCATGGGCGCGGTGCTCGGCTTCGTAGAAACGCGACAGCGCTTCGCCGGCGACCCGCGCCAGGACGCGATCGAGCGCTTCGAGCACGGTGACCTTCTTGCCGAACTTCGACAGCACCGCCGCAGCTTCAAGGCCGATATAGCCGCCGCCGATCACGACGACATTGGTGGTTCCGTCCATCTCGCCAAGCATGCGGTCGGCATCCTCGCGGGTGCGCACGCCATGGACGCCGGCCAGATCGTTGCCCGAACAGGTCAGGCGGCGGGGCGCCCCGCCGGTCGCCCAGACCAGCTTGCCATAGCCGAGCGTCGAACCGTCGGCGAGCGTCACCCGATGCGCATTCGGATCGACCGCAGTAACACGGCGGCCGAGCAGCATGTCGATCTCGCGATCGGCCCAGAAGGCGGCCGGGCGGATCAGAATGCGATCGAAGGTCTTCTCGCCCGAGAAATATTCCTTGGACAGCGGCGGGCGCTCATAGGGGAGTTCGGGCTCGTCGCCGACGATGGCGATCGTGCCTTCGAACTTGTTCTGTCGAAGCGCGGCCGCAGCCTGCGCGCCGCCATGACCGGCTCCCACGATAAGCACGTCATACTGCGCCAATTTCGAATCTCCCGAGGGTATGGTTTTCGGAGGTCTCTCTAATGGGCCGCGCGCATATGTCCAGTTGACCGGAATCGAAGCCCCGCTTATAGGCCCGCTCCACCGCGTGACCTGCGGTCCTTGGCGGAGTAGCTCAGCTGGTTAGAGCACGGGAATCATAATCCTGGGGTCGGGGGTTCAAGTCCCTCCTCCGCTACCATTATCTACATCGAGGCGCGGGGCTTGGACGTCGTTCCAGTCTGGCTGACGATGCTCGATTCCGGCAAGTATTCCGATCATGTCGACGGCAGCTCATATCGTTCCGCCACGCCGATGGCAGGACACATCGGCGCTAGGCGATCAAGCCCAGAAGGCTGCGTGCGCTTGCAAGAAGTGCTTCCCTATTATAATCAGTCAATCCGGTAAGACGGGGCGCGGCCACCCGGAAACGCGTTGAATAGAATCGCTTCGATAACGCCGGATTGATGGCGGCAAGGCGGCCAGCGATTCGACCGCTCCTGGTCCGGATCGGCCAACCGAGAGCTTGGAGGCAGCCGAAATGGACAATATTTCGCCCGCTGCCAGAATGGAGCTTATCTCGCTCGACCAGGTACTGGCAGGCCAGCGCCGGCAGCATTGGGAAGAGATGGTCAATACCATCCATCCCCGAACCTCGGTCTCGGTGACGGACGAGGCGCAGTTCGATGGATGGCTTTCATGGCGGCGGATAGGCGACGTCCTGTTGTCCGACATCCGGTCCAACGCGCAAGATGTCTCCCGCGAGAACAAGCATATCCGGCAAGACGGCCGCCACGTCATCCAGATGAACGTGCAGTTGACCGGGGTCGTGCATCTCTCCCAAGACGGCCGGGAATGCACGACGCGCCCCGGCGAGATCGTGATCTACGACAGCTCGCGCCCTTATGAAATTTCCATCGAGCGGCCCAGCCGGCAATTATATGTCGAATTCCCGCTAGAGCTGCTGCGCGCCCGGTTCGGCCCGACCGAACATGTGACGGCGCGGTGCATCGATGGGGCCTCGGGCCTCGGGCGCTTCCTCTATTACTATATAAATACGCTGGTTCTTCAGTCCGAAGAGGACGATGCGCTCATCGCCAATCGCCTGAAGGATCACCTCGTCGATTTGCTGATCACCGCTTTCTCCGCCCTGCCCCAGGGTGCGGTGGCGCCGGCAAGCCTTTGCCGATCCATGGTGTTGCATCGGGCGAAAACCTATGTGGGCGAAAACCTGCGGGATGAATCGCTTTCGCCGGTAAGTGTCGCCCAGGTTCTGGGGGTGTCGCTACGCTATCTTTACGACCTCTTCGCTGATGAGGATGTCACGATCGGAACCTGGATCCGGCAGGCCCGGCTCGAACGCTGCCGCGCGGATATCGAGAATCCGACCTTGTCGGCGCGCTCGCTGAGCGAGATCGCCTTTTCCTGGGGGTTCAGCGACTCCGCGCATTTCAGCCGGGCATTCCGAAACCATTTTGGCCTGTCCCCCCGGGAATGCCGGATCCGAAAACAATAGCGTGACCCTGGACTGGATCGGCGCACGAAAAGACAAGTTTAACTTCATGCTGTGGCCAGACTCGACGGTCCTGCCCTGATAGCCTGCCAGCATTGATGCGAATGAATCCTGGAAGGCGAGAATATCATGGCGACAAAGAAGGCGATGGAACAACCCTTGGATACGGCTGCCCTGCAGGCGCTCGATAACGCCCATTATCTCCATCCGTTTACCGACTATCGTGAATTGCATGAGGAAGGCGCGCGTGTTCAGGCGCGGGCCGAAGGCATTTATGTGTGGGATACCGACGGCAAGCGCATAATCGACGGGCTGGCGGGGCTTTGCTGCGTCAATATCGGCTATGGACGCCGCGAGCTCGGCCAGGCGGCCGCGCGTCAGATGGACCAG
>Ga0157326_1000032_pt1 | contig 12173 bp, 8 predicted proteins | sample MOy2old250510_FD_105391 | JGI IMG/M metagenome (GOLD analysis project Ga0157326, IMG submission 105391) | Arabidopsis rhizosphere microbial communities from North Carolina - M.Oy.2.old.250510 | ecosystem: Host-associated > Plants > Roots > Rhizosphere | place: USA: North Carolina | collected... | reverse complement strand
TATGAGCACGTAACGGGTACGTGGACGATAGAGGATGCGCGAGCATATTCGGCTCAGGCCAGGCCCGTCTTACGCCGCGCATTACAGTCTGCAGGTCCCATTACATTCCTATCCGATTTCACCGATCTGAAAGTCGTTTCCAGCGATGTCGCAGAACTGCTCGACCCAATTGTGGAAATGCAGCGCAAACTTCCAATCGAGCGCTATGCCGCAGTGACATCAAGCGCGCTGCTGCGTATGCAAATCCGCCGCATGATGGGCTCGTTTCCCTGTACATTCTTTGACAACAAGAACGATGCAATGGACTGGCTGGGGTGGCCGCCGGAGTATCTCGCGGAAAAACCCTGAACCGCCTCATGCTGTAGAGGGATGCGCCATGATCGTGTGGCATGTGCATGAAGCTCATATTTCCGTGCGCCCCTCTCTACATCCCGTAGCATTTCTACCTTAGCACCACCTGCTTGGGGCACTCCTGAGATAAAACACGTACGCTTGCTCGATCCACCTGGAAGTTACTCGAAGCCTGCGGCCATCCCAAAGAAGACGGTCGAGAGTGGCGATCGGAGCCCGCTGGGCCGAGAGAAAGCCTAGCCGCATCGGCCTCGATATTGAGTGCATTCGAAGGCCGCGCCCTCCCAAGATGCTGTTTGACAGAGACATGGCTCGCCTTATAAGACAATCATACGATAGTGCTGTGCAGATCTGCGCGAACACTCGCCGGGATTCGGCTCATGGTGTAAATGGGACGCAACGAAAAATCGCTAAAACCAGGGAGTAGATATGGCCGATCATGCGCACGGGAAATCTAGCTGCTTCACGCTAGCCGCCATCCTTTTCGCAGCTTCGTGGGCGCAACAGGTGGTTGCGCAAGAGACTGCGATTTCGGCCGCAGGTTCCGCTGCTGACATTTCCGACGAAATTGTCGTCACGGCTCAGAAGCGGACCGAACGCTTGCAGGATGTACCTATTTCCGTCTCCGCCATCGGCGGCGAGGCTCTGCAGAAATCGCGCATAACGCAGGCCGACGATCTCGTATCAAAGGTTGCAAACCTCCAAATTACCGCCACGGTCGGGGAAGGGACGCCAATCTTTTCGTTGCGCGGTGTGTCGATGTCGGACTTCAGCCTTAACCAAACTCCGCCAGTCGCCACCTATTATGATGAAGTCTACAAAGGCAACTTCGCCTTTCTGGGAGTCGCCCTATACGACCTGGAGCGCGTGGAGGTCCTTCGTGGTCCGCAGGGCACCCTGTACGGGAAGAACACGACTGGCGGCGCGGTCAATCTGATCAGTCGCAGGCCGAAGCTAGGGATGACGGAAGGCTATGTGAATCTCGGCTACGGTAATTACAACCGTCACGAGGCCAATGGCGCCGCAAACATCCCGCTTGGTTCGAACCTTGCTGCACGCATCGCTTTCACCTTCGCGCGCGCGGACGGCTGGTTCAAGAACAGGTTTCCTGGCGGCCACGATCTCAGCGCCACGCGCGAATATGCGGTTCGCGGTTCGCTGCTCTGGGAGCCGACGGATGGAATCTCCTTCCTCCTGCGCGCCTCCACCAGCCTGCAGAATCCTTGGAACTATGGCATTCTCGGTGAGCCAGGGCCGGACGGGATTGGTGCAGGCGCATATGAAGCCTTCGGCTCCGGGACCAGCTATTTCCGTAATGGCCTTGGTCGTCGCGAAACGGAATCGAACTCCACGACGCGTCGACATGCCCGGACCTATGCTGTCGCCCTGACCTCGAACTTCGATATGGCGGAGGGGCTCACCCTCACATCGGTGACATCCTGGGACAAGGGCAGGCTCATTTTCGACGAAGAAACCGACGGGGCGCCGAACCAGACGCTAGAGTCCTCCTACGTCGACCGGGCGACCCAATTTGCCCAGGACCTTCGCCTGACGAGCGATCTTGGCGGTCCCTTCAACTTCATCCTGGGCGCCTATTATAATCGCGAGAAAGTCTTCAATTCGACCGAACTGGGCTTCTTCAAGGATCTCGACACGACCGGCGATGGAGTGGTCGATAACCAGGATTGTATGGCTGCGTTTCCACTCGCCTGCAATTTCATCAACAGCTTCGATCAGCTCAAGCATAGCTACGCACTCTACAGCGACATGCGTTATGACCTGGGTGACGTCACGATACGGGGTGGTCTGCGATACACCCATGACGATGGCAAGCTCACCAATTTCGTGTCCGATGCGTTCGGAGCTGACGGAGTATTCGTGGCTTCGCTAATCCCCCCTACCACCAGGCAGTTCAAGGCCGACAGGATTTCGGGCAAGATCGGCTTAGATTACAAGATCGCACCGACAGTCATGCTCTACGCAAATCTCAGCCGTGGCTATAGGGGGGCGAGCTTCAATGCGCAGGCCTATTTTAGCCCTGACGAAGTGACCGTTGCAAAGCCGGAAACGGTCGACGCCTTCGAGATCGGTGCGAAGGCGCAGACGGCTGACCGGCGGATCACCCTCAACACGGCAGCATTCTACTACAAATATTCCAACCAGCAGTTCGTCAATGTCGACCCCCAAACCGCCGTCCTGACGCTCGTCAACGTCGATCGGTCGCGCATCTATGGTGGTGAAGCCGAACTCACGGTTCGCGCGAACGATGCCGTCGTCGTCCACGCCGGACTCGGCCTGCTTAGCAGTCGCATCCAGGAAGGCACGCTGAGCGGCGCCAACCTGAAGGGCAACAAACTTTCCAACGCACCATCGCTTTCGTTCAACGGGTCGGTCGACATCACCATATTGGACAACGATTCAGGGAAGTTCAGCGTACATCCCGAAATGAGCTACGTATCCAGCCAGTATTTCGAAGTACTGAACAAGCCTTTCATAAAGCAACGTGGATATGTGCTCCTCGGTGGCCATATCGACTATGAAGCCGGCCCTTTCACCGCGTCTGTCTGGGGCAAGAACCTCTCAAACAAATATTATGCGACGTCGCGGATCGATACTCTTGATGGATTTGGCTTGATCTACAATCATGTCGGTGCGCCGAGGTCATATGGGGTAACGATCGGCTATAAGTTCTGACTGCAGTCGGGCGGTTCCCAGGCGACAGGAGCGGCGTTACTCCTTTGATGGAGAGACAGGCGCGGTCGATACCCGCTTCAACGCCGCGGACCACCAGCTTCGGGCCGCCGCTGCCAATCTGGCGGCGGCCCGACAGGACTATTCGGAGCCAAATCCGGCAATCTAACGCAAGCCAGAAACCAGATAGCCGCTTTCGGTCGAATGAGGATCGCTCCCCTTCCCTCTCGAGATCGCCGGGATCTTTCCCGCCAATGGCGTGCCGATAGGATCTGCAAAAGCGAAGCCAGCATCACGTTGCTGCGCCCCCTTTCACAGGCGGCGGCCCGGGCGATGCAGGCTATCGCTCCTTTCCGGCGTAAAACAGCCGTGAAGAATAAGAATGGCCTCACCGTAAAAAAACCCAAGCCGACTTACGTCGCATCGCTTGAAGATCAGCATCCATCGAAGACATTTTCATCCGACTCTTCACGGGGGGCTTAGGAATGATTGTCATCTGTAGAAATTCATGGGAATGCGTATCGGCGCAACCGCGTCTCGCGCCGCCATTGATTTTCCAGCCATTTTCGAATTGTACACTGTATTGTAGGGTAGAAATTTCGGCTATTCTCGGTGTATCGGCTAAGGCTGGCCAAAGGGAGGAAGCAATGATTTTCGGACGGAGTCGACCAGCATGAAAATCGAGCCATCATTTTCTCCTGAGCAGATGGCGTCGAGCGCTTTTCCATTTCCTCCGAGTAACGGCCGATGAGCGCCTTCCAGCTTAGAGTGGTCGGTTCCGCTCTGATCATCCTTCTGCTCGACGGCATGGACGCTCAGATGCTCGGCCTTCTTGCTCCCGTGATACTCAGCGACTGGATGATCAGCAAATCCGCGTTGGGACCAGCCCTGGCTGCCGCGCTGGTGGGAATGGCGCTGGGCTCGCTATATGGCGGAATGATCGGCGACAGGATTGGTCGTCGTGGGGTTCTGATTGGCAGCACGCTGGTCTTTGGCGTCTCGACGGCACTCACAAGCCTTAGCGAAGGCGTCTGGGACATGGCGCTCCTGCGCCTCGTGGCCGGCATCGGGTTCGGTGCAGCGACGCCCAACGCCATAGCTCTCGCCAATGACTGGGTGTCGCTCCGCCAACAATCTCGGGTGACCGCCATTCTCTCCATCGGACCGCCAATCGGCGGAATGTTCGGCGCGATGCTGATCGGACTTCTGCTCGCAAAATTCGATTGGCGGGAATGCTTCCTCCTGTGCGGCATTCTGACCTTGATTACCGGTTTGATCCTCGCGATTGGCCTGCCGAAAGGGACGAAATCCGGCGGGACGCCGGATGGCATCGCCCCGACGACAGCGCCCGAAGGATCGGCTGAAATTTCAAACGCCGGCGCCGAACCGCCCGCGCGCGCGAAGTTGCTGATGCGATCGAACTGGCGGATGAACGCCGGAAGCTGGTTCGCCTTTTTCTTTATCTCGGCCGTCACCTATACCAACTTCAACTGGGCCCCCACCTACCTGGTTTCCGGGGGGCTGACCCTTTCCCAGGCGTTGCGGGCGCTTGTGGGCTACAATGCTGCGGCCATCGTCATGTCGCTTCTGGTACCCATCGGTCTTGCGCGGTTCGGCTCGCGCCGGCTGCTCGCCGCCCAGCTCGGTATCGCGACGGCGATGATCATCGCGATCGGCATCATCCTCGTAACCCGTCACGAGTCCGCGCCTACTCTGGCGACGATCGCAATGACGGTTCTCGGCGGGTCCGTCGGATCAGCGATGGCGGCTGTCTATGTGCTGGCGGCGAAGGGCTATCCTTCCGAGCTGCGGGCTACGGGCCTTGGAGCAGCGCTGGCCGCGAGCAGAGTAGGTGCGATCACCGCCGTGGTAGCGAGTGGCTACCTGCTGGATCTCCGTGCGGACGCCTCGGTGCTTCACGTCGCGCTCGTTGGCGCTCTGCTGCTCGCGTTTCTTGGAACGCGGATCATCGACCGCCACATACCGCGAGACAAACCCTCCTAACGCCGGGAAATACCGTCTAAGCGTTTTCTGGAGATCGAAGCCCGATGCCGTGATTGCCCTGGCCGGCCAGCGCATGACGAGCGGATATTTGGCTAGTGGGGAGCGAGCCGCAAACAAGCTGCGTTTTCTTTGGAAGTTCGCCGAAGCGAGCGCGATAGGCTTGCGAGAAGCGACCGAGATGCAGAAACCCGTAGGTCGTAGCAGCCTCGGTCACGGATCTCATAACACCCGACCTGAGCGCAGCATTGACAGCGTCGAGCCGTAGCTCGCGAAAACGCGACATAGGCGACATGCCGCGAAAGCGCTGAAAGTTTGCGGAAAGGGTTCGCGGCGTCGTCTTGGCGGCCCTTACCAGGTCGGCAAGCGCGATGTCGTCCTTCAGATGTTCCCGCATATAGGCCTCGGCACGCCAGATCGAGGCCGGAACGGGCGTGGAGACGCCGCTATAGTCGGAATGATGAACCAGGAGATGACGGACAAAAAGATCGAGAACCGTATCCCCGAAATCGGCCAGGCGTCCATTCGCCGCCTGGGTCATGATATAGCGGATAAGATCGGTTGTGCCGGAGCGATCATCGCGCAACGAGAAGAGGCTGTCGAAGCGTACCGACTCAATGCCCTCCCCCAACGCTCGGCTGACGGCAAGCCGCGGGATCCGCAGAATGAGTTGAAGGCTGCCAGCCGACCAGTGCAGATGACGGCCGGCCAAATCCTCGAGCAGGACGGCATCCCCTGCGGTCGCCTCGAACCGACCATGAAGGAACTCGACCACGAGCCCCCCCCTCAATATCACCTGGAACAGAAGGTCGTTTGGGAGTTTCCGCGGACGGACGCTCACCGCCGCACCATAGCCAAGAAGCATGATGTTCAGCGTTCCCAGATTTGCCTGTCGCAGTTCGAGCGCAAGAGGCGCGTCTTCCACAATCTGCAGATCATGCTCGCTAAGCGCGCTCGATACGACACGCCGAGCGCCTGCAAGCGTTGTTTCCTCCTCGGCATGGAGGCGACGGAGCGCACGATGCTCTGCGTTCAATGCGGCGAAGCTGACCATTTCACCTCTCCAATCGGACCGCACCATAACGCACTATAGCGCCGGACGCCAAATGGTTGCAATTGCAAGTGATAGGCCTATTGTGCGATCCGACAGCCTTGGTCGCCAGGCTGGTCCGAGTTTGCAGGTTTACGGGTCTGAACAGAAGGCACTTTCCTAACCCTAGAGCCGATCTCTCCAACCTTCTTCATCGATGTCGCGTGGCGATCATCGGCGCGGCGGTTAGCGACGATTTCAGCTCGAAGTGGATGAAAGAGGCAAGTTGCGGATAGTTCCCGGCATGCGGCTGCGGCACGGTCGACCGACAACTACGGAGTACCGTTGGAATGAACGCCGCTGAGCTTGCCGCGCTGGTGAAACCGGATAAGGTTCACAAGAGTGTCTACACCGACCCCGCGATCTTCGATATGGAGATGGACCGTATCTTCGGTAAGGCGTGGGTATATGTCGGCCATGCCAGTCAGGTGCCCAAAGCTGGCGACTACTGGACGACATTGATTGGGCGCGAACCCGTCGTCATGGTGCGCGACCGCGGCGGTGAAATCCGCGTGCTCTATAATCGTTGCCCGCATAAGGGGGCGAAACTCGTCGCCGACGGTTGCGGAAATGTCGGGCCGCTCTTCCGTTGCCCCTATCATGCATGGACCTTCACCTTGGATGGTCACATTCGGGGTGTGCCGTTCAAGCAGGGCTATAACGACACCAATTTTTCGCTCGATGATCCGGAATTCTCGATGCGCCCCGTCGCGCGTGTAGCAGAGCGCCGCGGTTTTGTTTTCTGCTCGCTCGCCGACGAAGGCCCCGGCCTGGAAGAATATCTTGGCGGGGCCCTCGCCAGTATCGACAACTTCGCGGATCGTGCCCCAGAGGGCGAACTCGAGGTCGCCGGTGGCGTGATGCGGGTAATGCAGCATTCGAACTGGAAGATCTTCTTCGAGAATCTGAACGACACGGGGCACCCCCAAGCCACGCACGAAAGCTCTTTCGCAGCGGCGCGTCGCACGGTGCGCGAGAAGCTCGGCGGGAAGACCCCTTTTGAGCTGCATATCATCGAGGGCAATGGCGAACCGAACAGCTTCTGGGAAGGCCTGGAACTGCGTTGCTACGATTATGGCCACAGCTACATGGACGCGATCTTCAATGCGCCCACCGATGAGATAAGCCTGGAGTATCGCGCCCGGCTCGAAGCCGTTCACGGCCCTGAGCGTACGCAAGAAATACTCTCGATGAACCGGCATAATACGATTCTCTATCCGAGTTGCTCTCCACACACCGGATTCCAGCAGCTCCGCGTGATTCGTCCGATTTCGGTCGACCGCACGCTGGTCGAGATCTTCACCTTCCGCCTGAAGGGTACGTCCGACGCCTTCTTCCAGCGGACCATCAGCTATACGAACATCGTCAATTCGCCGTCTTCCATGGTGATGGTCGACGACATCGAAGTGTATCAGCGCTGCCAGGAGGGTATGGAGTCCGACGGCGGAGACTGGATCAGCCAGCACCGGATGGCCGGCCATGACGTCCCGTTCGATGGCGGGCTTCTCGGCGCGGGAATCAGTGAGGTTCCGATGCGAAACCAGTTCCGCGCCTGGTCTGCCTATATGGGGGAGACGGGGGCATGAACACCGATCCGATGCTCGCTTACGCAGCCGCCCAGTTTCTCTATCGCGAGGCCGCTCTTCTCGACGAGCGGTGCTGGGAAGAGTGGGACGCGATGTTCACCGACGAAGGGATGTATTGGGTGCCCCTCCAGCATGGGCAAGAGGATCCGCTCAACCATGCGTCGATCTTCTACGAGAACGCCATCATGCGCGATGTCCGACGCCGACGGCTGAACGAGAGCCGGGCCTGGTCTCAGCAGCCCGTCACGCGCACCGCCCGTATTGTCGGCAATGTTCAGATTGTCGAACAGAGCAGCAGTGGCCTGAAGGTCCGATCGACCTTCCAGATGACGGAGTGGCGCAAGGGACGCGAACAGCGTCATTTGGCAGGCCATTACACCCATGATCTGGTCGGCGAAACGCCTGGAGAATGGAGGATCGCGCTCAAGCGCGTCGATCTCATCAACTGTGATGGCATTCAGGATTGCTACGAGGTCTTTCTGTGAAAACCGCAGTGATCGCACTTCATTACCAGAATGAAGTTCTCCACCCCGGCGGGAAAATCCGCCTCGGCGTGGCGGAAGAAAGCGATCGGCGGGAGACCGTCATCGCGGCCGCGACCCGGGTTCTCGCGGCCGCGCGCAAGCGGCTTTTGCCGCTCATCCATGTCCGGATCATGTTTCCGCGCGGCTATGAGGGCGTGGCGCAGAACGCGCCGATCTTCAGGAATGTCGTCGCCTCTGGCGCTATGGAAGAGGGTAGCTGGGGAGCACAGTTTTACGACGGTCTCGAACCTATGCCGGACGAGACGATTGTCGACCATAGCCGGGTCAACGCGTTCTTCGGCACCAATCTCGATCAGATACTGAGCGATCTGGGCGTCGAACGCCTGATCCTGGCGGGTGTGGCGACCAACTCGGTGGTCGAGCACACCGCTCGCCACGCTGCCGACATGGGTTATCATGTCGCAGTGGCGGCAGATGCCTGTTCAGCGGCCATGCCCCAGGTTCATCAGGCTTCGCTGGATAACATCGCCCTGATCGGCGAAGTATCATCGGTGGCAGCCCTGCTGGAAGACAACGCATGAACCGCCTTGATGGCAAGGTCGCGATCGTCACTGGCGCCACCCAGGGATTGGGCGCGGATATCGCCGCGTCGCTGCATGCCGCCGGCGCTGCGGTACTCATCACGGGCCGCGATGCCGAGCGCGGCGCCGCTGTTGCCGCATCGCTTGGCGACAAGGCATCATTCATTGCCGCCGACCTCGCCGAGGATCAGGGTATCACGAGCTGCCTCGAAGCAGTGATGGCTCGCTTTGGCAGACTCGATATCCTGGTCAATAACGCCTGCCTCTATTCCGATACGGGCTTGGAGGCCACGCGCGAAGACTGGCATCGTTCGCTCGATGTCAATCTGGTGGGCCCTGCCCTGCTCATGGCTCGCTCGGCGGACCTGCTTGCATCGGCTGGCGGGACAATAATCAATATCGGTAGCGTAGGCGGGAAATTCGGCGCCGCTGGGCGAATGCTTTATCCGGCCTCCAAGGCCGCACTGATGCAGCTCACCAAGAACGTCGCTGTCACCCTCGCCCCGCGGGGCATACGCGTGCTCACAATCTCGCCTGCCTGGACCTGGTCGCCGGCGCTGGCCGACATGGCCCACACCGAAGCCCGCGCGGATGAAATCGGCGCGCGGACCCATCCGATCGGAAGGGTAGGTCGGGGTCGCGACGTGGGAGACGTCGTCGTCTTCGCATGTTCCGACGCAGCCCGGTTCATGACGGGCGTCGATTTGCCAGTGGACGGCGGATACTCGATCCTTGGCCCCGATCAAGGTCTGGGACCGCGTCCCTGGTTCGAAGGAGACCTTTCTTGAGCGCAGACTGCGACGTCATCATTATAGGCAGCGGCATCAATTCGCTTGTCTGTGCCGCCGAACTTGCCCTCAAGGGGCGGAAGGTCATGGTCGTCGAACGCAATGAAGTTGCCGGCGGGTGTATGCGAACCGCCGAAGCGACGCTGCCGGGCTTCCACCATGATCTCATGGCCATGTCTCTGCCGCTGTTCGTCACCGCAGCCCACTATCCGTTGCTGGGCCCCAAGCTGGCCCAGCACGGCCTGCGGCTGCTGACCGCGCCGCAGCCTACGGCTGTCATGCTGGGAGATGGGCGTTCGATGGTTTTCGGCCAGTCGCGCGAGGCCAATGCCGCCGCCTTCGACGCGCTCCATCCCGGCGACGGTGCTGCGTATATCCGTGCGATGCGAGAGATTGAGGACAATGCTCCGCTGATTTTCGGCCTGCTGGGCCACGAGCCTCGTAGTTCGTCGATGGTACAGTTGCTCGGCCGCAGCTTATGGCGCCATAAACTCGGCGGCTTGACGGCGCTTGGCGGGGATTTTCTCCGGCCGATGCGCTCCTGGCTCGAGCAGGATTTCGGATCGGACCTCGCGCGCGCTCTCATCGCGCCTTGGATCCTGCACACGGGGCTCGGCCCGGAAGCACCATTGTCGGCGTTGATGGGCAAGCTGATCCTTTTCACCCTGGAGGCGGTTGGCATACCCTTTGTCGAAGGTGGCGTGGGGCAACTGGTGCGCGCCTTTACCTCGCTTATCGAAGCGCATGGCGGGCAAATCGCCACAGAAACTGACGTCAGCCGGATCATCGTCGAGCGCGGCACGGCGGTCGGCGTCGAAACGGTCGATGGCCGACGGCTTGTGGCGCGCAAGGGGGTGGTCGCCAACGTGACCCCTAGCCAGCTTTACGGACGTCTGCTGGAAAACCCACCGGCTGAACAGGCGGCCCGCGCACGACGTTATGCTTATGGGCGAGCGGATATGCAGATCCACATCGCGCTATCGGAACCCGCCAAATGGTCGGATTCGGCCCTCGATGATGTCGCGCTTATCCATATCACCAATGGGCTCGACGGCGTCTCGCGCGCCGTCAACGAGGCGGAGCGGGGGCTACTGCCAACCGAGGCGACGATCGTCGTCGGCCAACCCGCCATCACCGATCCGTCGCGAGTTCCCGCCGGTCATGGCCTGCTTTGGATCCAGCTTCAGGAGCTGCCGCGCAGCGTTGCTGGCGACAGCGCTGGCTCGCTCGCGATTCCGGGCGATGGCGGCTGGTCTCCCTCAATGGCGGAGGCCTATGCGGCGAGGATCATCGATCGGCTCGGGCGGTGCATCGTCAATCTCGACGCGTCGATTCTCAAGATGACGGTGTTCTCACCTGCCGATCTCGAAGCGATGAACATGAACCTTGTCGGCGGCGATCCTTATTCGGGCTCGTGCGCGATCGATCAGTTCTTCCTGTTCCGCCCCCTTGCCGGGGGGCGCAATCATGACGGGCCGGTCCGAAAACTCTATCATATCGGCGCATCCACTCACCCGGGACCAGGGCTTGCTGGAATGTCGGGACATATGGTGGCCGGCCAGCTCTGAAGACTGCGCAGGATCTCGCAAAGCGGGATCCTCGAACAGCAACCGATCACTTCGCAGAGCGCGGCCTGTTGATCAATTGAGATGTAAAAGGAGATGCTCATGGACATCATTGACCGGTTCCAGGCGAAAACCGAACTGTCGGACAATGTTCGCGATAGATTTTTCATCGACGGGCAATGGGCTCAGCCCTTGGGCGATGCTTGCAGTCAGATGATCTCCCCGGTGACGCAGGAAGTCCAGGCCGACGTGCGGCTCGGTTCAATAGCAGATATGGAGCAGGCGGTAGCGGCTGCGGAGCGGGCCTTCAATACCGGCTCCTGGCCCCGGATGCTTCCGACCGAACGGGCGCTCTATCTTCGCAGAATTGCTGAGGAGATCCGACAGCGCCTGCCATTGTTCAAGCGACTTTGGACGGCGCAGATCGGTGCTCCCCTCTGGATGGGAGAAGGTTTCCTGCCATCGGCGGCGGCGCATTTCGACTTTTTCGCGGGGCAGGCCGATAGTTTTGCGTTCGAGGATGTACGTCCCACAACTTTCGGAACCGCGAAGGTCGTGCGCGAACCGGTTGGCGTCTGTGCATTGATCATTCCCTGGAATGCGCCGCTGTTCCTTCTGACCCAGAAGCTGGCGCCGGCGCTCCTGGCGGGATGTACGGTCGTCGTCAAACCCAGCCCCGAAACACCCTATGACGCGCTCGTTCTGGCGGAATGTATTCAAGCGGCGGGCGTGCCTGAAGGCGTCGTCAACATCATACCTGCTGGCCGTGAAGTGGGCGACTGGCTGATCCGACAGCCAGTAATCGACAAAGTAAGCTTCACGGGCTCCACGGCAGCCGGCCGCCATATCGGCAGTGTCTGCGCGGACCGCATCGCGCGCGTTAGCCTGGAACTGGGTGGAAAATCGGCGTCGATCATTTGCGATGACGCGGATCTGGCCACCTGGCTCGAGAACGTGGCGCCGTTCACCATGCCGCTTGCAGGTCAGGTATGCTTCTCTCAGACTCGTGTTCTTGTTTCCAGGCGGCGCCGGGCT
>Ga0157326_1000031_pt1 | contig 12304 bp, 15 predicted proteins | sample MOy2old250510_FD_105391 | JGI IMG/M metagenome (GOLD analysis project Ga0157326, IMG submission 105391) | Arabidopsis rhizosphere microbial communities from North Carolina - M.Oy.2.old.250510 | ecosystem: Host-associated > Plants > Roots > Rhizosphere | place: USA: North Carolina | collected... | reverse complement strand
CGAGGAACAGGGCGTCGCCATTGCGGGCGGTCTGCTCAGCCGTTGGATCGCGGATGAATTAGTCATCTCCGTCGAACGAAGGGCCGGCCCGATCGATTCCGTCTGACCGTTAACGCAGAAAAAGCGGCGCGGACGGGATGAAGATATGCATTTGATATCGGGATTTATTCTTGCAGCGGGACTGATGGCGTTGCCCGCGCAGGCAGCGTCACATGATCGACAGGCTTTCGGGACACGCGTGGGCGCTTTCGCCGGCGGGCGTGTCCTGCTCTCGTTCGGTGGGCCGAGGGCGATGATGCCGCGCGCCAGCCTGACGGTCGCGCCGACTTTCCTACGCAATGGCGTGGCGGGTATCCACCACGGCTATGGGTCGGGTCTGGCGCTGGGCTTTGCCGGGCGCGATCCGCATCTGTCGGCGGGCGGCATGATCTTATGGAGCAGCGGCGCGACCAACCCGGCGCAAGACCGGCTGGGATTGTCGACGCTCGGCACGGTCGGCATAGCCGTAGCGGGTGCGGCGGTGATCGGTGGGGTGATCTTCGCGGTGAAGGTCGCAGAGGCCAATCGCAACAGCGATTGATCTACGCCGCTCGGTCGGCGGCCGCAAAATGCGCCATCTGGTCGGCATACCCTTTGACAAAGGCGGGGCGGCTCGTGGCACGCGCAACATAGGCACGGCAGGCGGGATAGTCCGCCAACCCGTCGAACCGATCGACGAGGCGCAATGCATCCGCCATGACGATATCGGCGATGGAGAAGTTTTGCGTGAGCCATTCGCGCTTCGCGATAACCGGCTCCAGATGCGCGAGGCGGGAGGCCTTGAGGAAGCTGTCGAACAGTTTCCATGCGGCGGTTTCGCCGGCCTCGCCCGAGAAGGCCAGCAGGCTCCAGGGCAAACTCGCCATCTCGACCGAATTGAGCGCCGCGAACAGCCATTCCAGAACCTCGGAACGGGCGCGCGGATCGGAAGGCATCAACAGCTCGCTGCGTTCGCCGAGGTGGAGGAGGATTGCGCCACTTTCGAAGATCGAGAGTTCGCCATCGGTCAACCACGGTACCTGGCCGAACGGCTGGTGGGCGAAATGCTCGGCACTCCGATTGCGGAACGGCACGCTCTCGACGCGATATGGAAGCCCGGCCTCCTCGAGCGCCCAACGAACGCGCAGGTCACGCACATAACCGCGCGGCATTTCGGGAACCCAGTCGAAGGTGGTGAGGATAAGGTCGGCCATCGGGCGCCTCCATTCTTTGCAAGTCAGTGCTTTCTGCCTCGCAACGTTCCCAGGATGTGGACAACTGGTACGATCGCGCCCCCGACGACGAGGCCGACGAGACCCGAGCATAACGCAGTAACCAACCAGGATAGCACCCCTGGAGCAACTGGCGCGGCATGGCCCACCGTATGAGCAAGGCCGTGGATCAGCTTGGCAGGCGCGTGGATGGCGAAGGTTTCGAGACCGTGGACCAAGATGCCGCCGCCGACCCAGATCATCGCGGCGGTGCCGATGATCGACAGCCAGCGCATCACGATCGGCATGCCCTGGACCAGCGCGCGGCCGACCGCGCGGGTCGCGGCCAAGCTGCGCTCGGCGAGGTGAAGGCCGATGTCGTCCATCTTCACGATCAGTGCGACGACGCCGTAGACGCCGATCGTGATCGCGACGCCGACGGCCGCGAGCACACCCGCGCGCAGTGCGATGGGTTCGGCTGCGACTTCGGCCAGGGCGATGGCCATGATCTCCGCCGACAGGATCAGGTCCGTGCGAATAGCGCCTGAAATCTGTTGCTTCTCCAAGGTCGCGGCGTCGAGTGTCACGAGGTCTTCCTCGACATGGCTGTCGCCTTTGACTGCCTCGATCACCTTCTCCGCGCCTTCGAAGCAGAGATAGGCCCCGCCGAGCATCAGCAGCGGAGTTACCGCCCAGGGAGCGAAGCTGCTGAGAAGAAGCGCTGCGGGTAGCAGGATGATCAGCTTGTTGCGCAGCGACCCTATCGCGATCTTGGCGATGATCGGCAATTCGCGGTCGGGAGTCAGGCCAGTGACGTAGCGCGGCGTTACCGCGGCATCGTCCACTACCACGCCAGCGGCTTTCGCACCCGCCTTGCCTGCTGCTGCGCCGACATCGTCGAGCGATGCGGCGGCGAGCTTGGTCAGCCCCGCTATGTCGTCCAGCAGTGCGACAAGTCCCGACGCCATTCGCTATCCTTCTTGCAGTTGAGAGGAATCTCTAGAGAGCTTGCGCAACGGATCAATGCGCAACTGTTTCCGTTACGCGCAGAAGGAGATAGACCGTCGGCGTGCGCCGTTTCATTCCCACCCCCGAAAGCCTGCTGACCCTGCGCCGCAAGAGCGGCACGCCGGTGTGGCTGTCGCTGTTCTGGCGGGTGCTGCTGGCGTTCGGGCTTATCGGCATCGCGCTCGCGGTCCACTGGCTCGACCGCGATGGGTTGCGCGATAATGTCGATGGCATCATCAGTTTCGCCGACGTCCTGTATTTCACGATGATCACCATTACCACCGTCGGCTATGGCGATATCGTGCCTGTAACCCAGCAGGCGCGGCTGTTCGATACCTTCGTCGTCACGCCGATCCGCCTGTTCGTTTGGCTGATCTTCCTGGGGACAGCCTATGATTTCCTGTTAAAGCGCGTCTGGGAGCGATGGCGGATGAGCGTGATCCAAGCAAAATTGCACGGCCATGTCGTCGTCGCCGGCTTCGGCACCAGTGGCAGCGAAGCAGTGAGCGAGCTGATCCGGCGAGGCACCGATCCATCGGCGATCGTGGTAATCGACCAGAATGACGAGAGCCTGAAGGCCGCTGAGGCCTGCGGTGCCAACGTGATCGACGGGGATGCGACGCGGAACGCGACGCTCGAAGCGGTTAAGGTCGACCGGGCGCGCTCGATCATCGTGTCGGCGGGCCGCGACGACACCTCGATTTTGATCGTGCTGACCGCGCGCCGGCTGGCGCCCGATGTGCCAATCAGCGTCGTTATCCGATCGGAGGACAATGAAGCGCTCGCGCGTCAGGCGGGGGCGGATACGGTAATCAACCCGGCCAGCTTCGCCGGGCTGCTGTTGGCCGGATCGACCCATGGTCCGCATATCGCCGATTATATGGCCGACCTCGCCAATGCGGGTGGCCCGATCGCGTTGCGCGAACGACCGGTGACCCCAGGCGAGATCGGCATGTCGCTTTCGGATATCGCAACCGGCGTCGGCCTGCGCATCTATCGCGGTGCAGACCATCGCGAGGAGCGGGCGACGCGGCTCGAAGCCGGCGACATGATCGTCGAGGTGGTTTCCAAACATTCGGCGGCGAGATAGGCGGAGCCATGCTCTATCCGGGAAAGCTCGCCATTCTGCATTATCGCACGCCGCATTTCGACGTGGTCCAGCGTGGTGATCATGTGCTGTGCGCGGTGACGGGGGAACGGATTGCGCTCGATCAGCTGAAATATTGGAGCGTCGAACATCAGGAAGCCTATCGAAGCGCCGCCGAGGCGCATGCCGCGCAGGTTGCAGGCGGGGCCGCGCGGATCGAGCGTGACTAGGCGGTCAGGCTCAGCGCAATCGCTTCGGCGACCTTGATGCCGTCCACCGCCGCCGAGAGGATGCCGCCGGCATAGCCCGCGCCTTCGCCCGCCGGGTAAAGACCGACCACGTTGAGGCTCCGGAAATCCTGGCCGCGAGTGATGCGAATGGGCGAGGAGGTGCGCGTCTCGACCCCGGTCATCATCGCATCGGGATCGTCATAGCGCGGGATCTGGCGACCGAAGACAGGCAGCGCCTCGCGTAATGCCTTAACCGCGAAGTCAGGCAGGCATAAGGCGAGATCGGTGAGGTGGACGCCGGGCTTGTAGGAGGGCGTCACCGCACCCAGCGCAATTGACGGACGAGCGGCGAGAAAATCGCCGACGCGCTGGCCGGGCGCCTCATAGCTCGATCCGCCAGCGACGAAGGCGCGCTCTTCCCAGTGGCGCTGAAGGGCGATGCCCGCCAGCGGGTTTCCCGGATAATCGCGCTCGGGATCGATGCCGACGACGAGGCCCGAATTGGCGTTGAACTCCTGGCGCGAATATTGGCTCATGCCGTTCGTGACGACGCGGCCCGGCTCCGACGCCGCCGCGACAACGCGGCCGCCCGGACACATGCAGAAGCTGTAGACGCTGCGGCCGTTGGCACAATGATGCGACAGGCTGTAGGCGGCGGCGCCGAGATCGGGATGGCCGGCGCAGGGGCCGAAGCGGGCACGATCGATCCAGCTTTGCGGATGCTCGATCCGTACTCCGATGGAGAAGGGCTTGGCTTCGATATGCACGCCGCGGTCGTGGAGCATGTGGAAGGTGTCGCGCGCGCTGTGCCCAACCGCGAGGACGACGTGGTCGGCTTCGAGAAAGTCGCCGGTGCTGAGGTGCAGGCCGCGTACCTGGCCACCCTCGATCGCGATATCGTCGACGCGATGTTCCCAGCGATATTCGCCGCCCAGCGACTGAATGGTCTCACGCATGCTCTCGACCATCGTCACTAGGCGGAAGGTGCCGATATGAGGGTGGGCCTCGGTAAGGATTTCGGGTGGGGCGCCTGCCTTGACGAACTCGGTCAGCACCTTGCGACCGAGGAAGCGCGGGTCCTTGATCTGGCTGTAAAGCTTGCCGTCGGAAAAGGTGCCTGCGCCGCCTTCGCCGAACTGGACGTTGGATTCAGGATGCAGCACGCCGCGCCGCCACAGCGCCCATGTGTCCTTGGTCCGCTCGCGCACCACCTTGCCGCGGTCGAGAATGATCGGACGGAAACCCATTTGCGCGAGGATCAGCCCCGCGAACAGTCCGCAGGGGCCGGCGCCGATGACGACGGGGCGCGGCGTTCCCGGCGGCGCCTGGGCCACGAAGCGGTAGTCGGTGTCGGGGGTTGGGCGCACATGCGCGTCACCCGCGAAACGCGCGAGGATGGCGGCTTCGTCGGCAAGTGCCACGTCTACCGAATAAACCATCAAAATCGCCGACTTGCGGCGCGCGTCGTTGGCGCGGCGGGCAACCGAGAAGGAGAGCAGGTCGGCGGGCGCTATCCCGAGGCGCTCGACGATCGCGGCGGGCAGCGCCTCGGCCGGATGATCGAGCGGCAGCTTGAGGTCGGAAAGGCGAAGCATCGCGCGGCTTTACGAGGCGCGGGCGCGCACGGCAACGGCTAGAGCACGTCCCAGAACATGAAGTACAACAGGGCGACCCATCCAATCAGGGCCACGACACCCCTGATCCAGCCGACGTTACGGCGAAACCATTCAGCCATCGGATCTTCCTGCATAGAGCAACCGCCCCCGCCCGAGGCGGGCGAGCACCAGGCCTATATCCTGATCTCCGAACGCGAAGCAGCCATCGCTGCGACCGAGCTTGCCCTGCCGCGCCGCCACGTCGGGATTGGCGTACCACGCCGAGTGAATGACGATCGCGCGTTCCTCCGCAAGGCTGTTGCTGGAATCGAGACCGGCCAGCCAGCGAGAAGGGCCATGGATCCCATCATAGGCCTCCCCGACCAGATAGGCACCCTCCGACGTGGCGGCGGAGCCGACGGCATTGGAGAAGCTTTGCAGCGCGCCGCTATGCTCCGGATCGGATCCCTTGCCATGCGCAACGAGCAGACTGGCGGTGGTACCCTTCAGGATGTCGACGAGGAAGAAGCGCGGGACCGAAGAGGGTAGGGCGAAATCGGCGATGGCGATGATGTCTCGCGACCAGATCACCTGATGATGGCGAAAGAGCGCGTCGAGCGCGCGATTGACAAGGGCCGGTGCGATCATCGGCGCGGCGGAGGCCAGACCCGGTGGCGCCGCAGCCAGCGGCAGGCCGCTGAAAGCAAGCCCGGCAACGAGCATGTGGCGGCGGGACAGGAGCATTGGCCTCGACGCTCTCAACCGCGCCAGAAGCGCTTGCTGTCCATCAGCGCTTCGAAGCAATCCTCGGCCTTGTCGAGCAAGCGTGAGGGCGATTTCTTGCGCCGCACGGGAAGGGTCGCATCAAGGCCCAGGCGGCTCAGTAGCGCCGGCACGGCGGCGATGTCGTTGAGTTCGCCGAGTTTGTCCTGCAGGGCTTCCAGCCGACCGAGGAAGCGCTTGTGCCGGCGGCGCGGCTTGCGGCCGGGATAGAGGGCAACGAAGAACTCGGCTGCATAACGCAGCTTCTTGGCGTCCTTGCGGACCCCGTGGCGATGTTCGTCGTCGAGCCCCGAGAGGCCGCGGCCCCCGCGCTTGATCCGTTTGCGCAGGCGATCAAGCCGTTCGCTCGCGAAGGCCCTTACGTCCTGATCATGCAGAGCGGGATTCGCAGGCGCGCTGTGCCACTGGCCGAGCGCGATCCATTCGGCGATCTCGATCGGTAGAAGGCGGACGCGGCTGGTGCCGAGCAGATTGCGAACATGGCCAAAATTACTGTCGCGAATCGCGCCGAGGGCTGCCTGCGCCGCCCCGTCAAGCTTCGGGATAAGGACGTCGATGTCACGGATAGCGCCTAATTCGCCAGCCAGCCAGCGGCACTCGGCGTTAAAAAGATCTGCCTGCTTGTCGCCCACCAACAACGGTCGGAACAGGAAAAATGCGGTGCGCAGCCGGCGCAGGGCTACCCGCGCCTGATGGACTGCCGCGGCCGCCCCATTGTCGAGCAATATTTCCTCATTGATCCGATATTGCCGGAGACAGGAGTCGACGATCGCCGCGAAGGCGGCGCCCGCTGTCCCACGAGGGTTGAGCAGCACGGGATCGGCCTTGGCCGACGCGCCGAAGCGGCCTGAGACCAGCGCATAGCCCCGAGCCGATTTGGTGCGCACGCCGAGCCGCAGCGGCACTTCCTCATTGAGTTGGCGGGCGAGATCGAACAGCGCCTGGGGCGAGCCCTGTTTCAACTCGAACTCGATCTCGGACAGAGTGGCTTGGCCGTCATCGGTGCGAACCTCGCCCCTGTCGATCGCATATTCGATCAGGGTCGCGCCGGGCCGCTCTATCATGCCATCAATGCGCTCGACATCCGCGATAAAAAGCGAAGAAATCCGCTTCAGGTCGCGCGCATCGACGAATTGGCGCAGCGGCCCCGTCGAGTCGTCGAGTATCGGCCAGTCGCCCGCTACCGATCGTTCCCATTCGCCGCGCACGAACAGCCCCGCGGCCTTGTTGCCCGCGGCCTTCACTGTCTGGACGCGCTCCTCGTCGGCGCGGCGGATACGAAGCGAGTAGCCGGCCTCGGCGAGCCGATGGTCCGGTGTATCGAAATAGGTGGCGACCAGCCGCCGCCGCCGCCCGCTCTGGCTACCGAACAAGGGCGATGTCAGAAGGCGATCCCGGTCGGCAGGATCATATTCAAGCTTGAGTTCGACTTCGACGAGATCTGCCATAGCGGGCTATCTACTATGCTGACGTGACGAAGTCATGGCATGCCGTCAGCCGAGCGGAAGCGCCTGCTCGCCCTCCGGCCGCAGGAAGTTTTCGGGAGCGAACGGACGTACATCCGCAACAGGCCGCTTCAGGCCAGCCGGATTTCGAATCCACGCGCAATATCGCCTAGTCGCGCCGCTTCGACAGGTTCGTTCCATATATGGAACGAGAGGCGTATTACGTCTTCGCGTCGATCAAAACGGGCGCCGGCCTCGATCAATGCGGTGGCAAGGGCTTCAACATGATCGGCTTTCAGGCACAGTGTGCCGCCGCGCATCCGCATGTCGAGGTCGACGCCCGCAGCCTTTGCGAAGATGTCGGTCAGCTGGCGATTATGAGCGAAAATCTTGGGCAGGCCGATGGTCGAGATAGTGTCGATAGCGGCGTTCGCGACGACATAAGGGGCAATCGACGGAGTCCCGCCCCAGAAACGACGGGCATCGGGCGCGTAGTGGAAATCATCGATGTCGAAGGCAAAAGGTTCTGCGTGCGAGAACCAGCCGATATCGATCGGCGCGCACTCCCCGACCAGTTCCGCCGAGACCCAGAGGAAACCGGCCCCTGGACCACCGCACAACCATTTGACGCAGGAGCCGACAAGCGCATCGACGTCCCAGCGCTCGACATCGACCGGCATTATGCCCACCGACTGGGCGACGTCGATGATGGATATCGCCCCCGCGGCGCGGGCGCGGGCCGAGATTTCGGCAATCGGCGAGACCAGGCCGCTATTCGAATGGACATGCATTGCGACGACGGCAGCGACGCGATCGTCGATTGCATCATTCCAGGTGGACGGCGCGGCGGGATCGCCGTCGATCAGCTTCAGCCGATAGCCGAGCCGCTCGCATTGTCCCATCGCATAGCCGATCGAGGGGAACGCATATCGCGATGCGAGGAGAACATCCTTGCCAACTTTGCGCGGCAATCCCGACAGCAAGCTGAACAACGCCGCAGAGACGCCGGGTCGAGGGCAAACCAGTTCGGCCCGCGTGCCGAGCAGGCTGGCGACCGCAGCGCGAAAACGGTCGATGGCGTCTAGCCAGACGGGCCAGCCATCCGACCCTTCCGCAGCCCATGGCCCGAATAACGCGGCGTCGACCGCGCCGCGCGCTGCAGTCGGGAGACAGCCTACGGCGTGCGCGAGCAGATAGGCGCCGGGCCCGGGCACCTCGAACAGCCTGCGCGCGTCGTTCATGCCGCCGCGTCGTGCGAAATGCTGTGGCGCACCTTGCCGTAATGCGCGCCCCAATCGTCGGTCATCTCCGCCCGGACATCCCAGAGCTCGGGGAAGAAGCGGTGCTTCGCTCCCGCCTGTAGCAGTTCGACCGGACGACCCTTCAGAGAAGCCGATCCCATGCCGATCGAACGGTAAATCAGGAACATATGGTTCGAACGGAATTTGCCGAACAGCTCGTCGAGTTCGATCAGGGCCTCAGCCACCGCATAAGCAGCGTCATGCGTATAATCCTGATCGTAGATCGAACGAATCGTGCGACCCGCGCCACTGACGTAGCGCGCATCGAAGCTTTGCCAGATCTCGGGAATAATCTTGAGCAACGTCCTAAATCCCGGTGATTCCTGTCCGCTGCCATTGCCGAGCAGGAGCCGGATTTGCTGATAGTCCTTGGGCGACATCGTTTCCAGTATATCCAGCTGCGCGATCATCAGGCGAAGCAGCCGATGACAGCGATCGAACAGCGTGAGGACACGATGGGTCTCGCCAGCCTGGAGATGTTCGTCGGCCTCCAGCAGGCTGTAGGCGATGAGTTTCATCCACAGCTCCTCGACCTGATGGACGATCTGGAACTGGAGCTCGTCGCGATTGACGAGGTCGTCGAAATCCTTTTGGCAGGCCAACAGCGATCCCGTTCGCAGGTAGAGCTCATAGTCCAGCGTCCCAGGCGCCTGCATTTCGGTATAAATCTTCGCGCGGTCCATCGACTCTCTCCTAATGCGGCGAGGCGAGGATAGCATCTACGCGCCGGGACATTGTTCGCATAATGCAACATTATCGCCTACCGGGTAGAACGATAGTAGTGCATCCATGGCAAATAATAGGCGATCGTACTGGGGTGTGCTTGTGCGGAGAATCGTCAGCAGATATGCTAGGCCATGCCGATGGATCAGATCGACCGCCAACTGCTCGCCTTGCTCGAGGGCGATGCGCGCCTGTCCTTCGCCAGCCTGGGCGAGGCGGTTGGCCTGTCCAAGACACCCTGCTGGAAACGGGTCCAGGCGCTCGAGGCCGGAGGCGCGATTCGCGGCTATCATGCGTCAGTCGATCCGGGAGCGCTCGACCTCGGAACCGCGGCTTTTGTTCGGATCAGCGTTCGGTTCGACATGCATGAGGCATTCGAGGGCGCGGTGCGTGGGCATCCGATGATCGTCAATTGCCACGCAACGGTGGGCGACACCGATTATCTGGCACATATCCTGGCGCGTGACATGGCCGATCTCGACGCCTTTCTGCGTACCGAATTGTGGCGTCTGCCGGGCGTGGAGCGCTTCACCACGACGATCGCGATGCGCGAGATCAAGGCCGGCGGATCGATCACCGCCAATGCGGGACGCAGGATATGACCGGACTACGCGCGCTGTATCCACCGATCGCCCCCTATGAGACCGGCATGCTCGACGTCGGCGACGGCCATAGCATCTATTATGAGCGGGTCGGCAAGCCCGGCGGCACACCGGCGGTGTTTCTACATGGTGGGCCAGGCGCGGGCTGCTCCGCAGACCATCGCCGACTGTTCGATCCAGCGCGCTATGACCTGTTGCTGTTCGACCAGCGCGGCTGCGGCCGATCGACGCCGCATGCCGAGCTCGAGGCGAATACGACCTGGCATCTCGTCGACGATATCGAGCGACTGAGGGCGCTGGCCGGAGTCGAGCGCTGGCTCGTTTTCGGTGGTAGCTGGGGATCGACGCTGGCGCTCGCTTATGCCGAGACATATCCCGGACATGTCAGTGCGCTCATCCTGCGCGGCACCTTCATGGCGACGCATGAGGAGGCGCGCTGGTATTACCAGTTCGGGGCATCGCAGATGTTTCCGGACAAATGGGAGCGTTTTCTCGCGCCGATACCCGAGGCCGAGCGTGGGGATCTGGTCGCGGCCTATTATCGGCGACTGACCGGTGATGACCCGAAGACCCAGCTAGAGGCGGCCAAGGCGTGGAGCCTGTGGGAGGGGAGACGATCACGCTGCTGCCTAGCCCCGACCTCAGCATCGCGCATGGCGAGGATCATTTTGCGATCGCCTTCGCGCGGATAGAGAATCATTACTTCCACCATGATTGCTGGTTGGAGCCGCAACAGTTGCTGCGCGATGCGGGACGGTTGGGCGGAATTCCGGGATCGATCGTCCATGGCCGCTACGACATGCCCTGTCCGGCGCGCCATGCCTGGGACCTGCACAAGGCGTGGTCCGAGGCCGAGTTTCATCTGATCGAAGGGGCGGGACATGCTTATAACGAGCCGGGGATATTGGACCAGCTGATCAGGGCGACCGACCGGTTCGCGTAAAGCAGAGACGCATCGCGGACATGGCGCTGTGTCGAGCAGGGCCTGTCTGTTCATGGACTGCCGGTCGAGACTCTGCGCTGGCGCCTCGTCTGGAACGCCTTCGGTAATATCATCTGTCTCGGCTATGCAACCGGCGCCGCGCGCTGAGGGATTGACCGCAAGGAACGGGAAGCGCGGCGACTGGCGGCCTGCGAGGATGACGGTATGACGATGATCGACAGCCATGACTGGTCCGCCGCAGCCGCCGATCTGGATGCGCGGGGATGGACGATCGTGCCGCGCCTCCTCGATGTCGCAGAGTGTGTTGCGATGGCGGGGTTTTACGATGAAGCGGAGAGCTTTCGCAGCCATGTCGTTATGGAACGGCATGGCTATGGACGCGGGGAGTATCGCTACTTCTCTTATCCACTGCCACCGCCAGTCGAGGTGCTGCGGGCGGCGCTCTACCCGCGCCTGGTGCCGATCGCCAACCGCTGGCACGAGCGGATGGGGATCGACGTGCGTTTTCCCGCTGAGCATCGCGACTTTCTGGACCGTTGCCATCGGGCGGGCCAACGGCGGCCGACGCCCTTGCTGCTGCGCTATGGCGCGGGCGACTATAATTGCCTTCACCAGGACCTGTACGGCGAGCATGTCTTCCCGCTGCAGGCGGCGGTGCTGCTCTCCGCGCCGGGTGCGGATTTCAGAGGCGGAGAGTTTGTCCTGACCGAGCAGCGACCGCGCATGCAGTCACGGGTCGAGGTGGTGCCGCTGTCGCAAGGCGATGCCGTAATCTTCGCGGTGACGCACCGCCCGCAGCGCGGTACGCGGGGCGATTACCGCGTGACGATGCGGCATGGTGTGAGCAGCGTGCGGTCCGGAAGCCGGCACACGCTCGGCGTCATCTTCCACGATGCCAGCTGATCCAACCGTCAGGCAAAGGCCGGCGTTTCTGTGCCGACTTCGAGCGCGCGACGTCCTTCGGCGAGCATCGGATTGAGCTTGGCGGCCGGAAGGCTGTTATCGAAGGTCAGACCGAAGCGGCTGCCGCGCACCCAGGCCGTGCGGGCGAGAATCTCGTTGCCCTTGCAGACCAGCCAGACGATCTCACCCGATTGAGGCGGATCGGCGGCATGGCCCAGCGCGCCCTTTCCGGACAGATCGAGCAGATGAATACGCATTGGCCGTCCGCCCGCGAGCAGCGAGGCTTGAAGCAGGACGCGGGTACGCCCTCCCTGACGAGCATCGGGCCTGCCCCGGAAACCCAGGGCTGAAGCAATTGACATGATACGCTACCTTTACAACCGCCGCCGGTACGGTCCGGTGGCGGATGATGTGGAAGTAGCGATCGAGCGGATATCATTCGGTTATGGGAAGTG
>Ga0157326_1000030_pt1 | contig 12470 bp, 8 predicted proteins | sample MOy2old250510_FD_105391 | JGI IMG/M metagenome (GOLD analysis project Ga0157326, IMG submission 105391) | Arabidopsis rhizosphere microbial communities from North Carolina - M.Oy.2.old.250510 | ecosystem: Host-associated > Plants > Roots > Rhizosphere | place: USA: North Carolina | collected... | reverse complement strand
CGGGGCGGCGGTCGTCGTGCAGCTCCGCGATCGCGAAGCGCGCGTTGGTGCCGCCGAGGTCGACGGTGACGATGTTCATGCGCGCGAGCCCACGCTCGTCTTCCAAATCCTGATGGCTGAGCTTGGCGAAGACCGCATCGAAGAACGTCCTTCGAGACGCCACTTCGACACGCTCAGTGGCTCCTCAGGATGAGCGGTGGGAAATACCATGCGGAACTACAGCCCTGCCGCCGCCAGCATAGCCGATCCGCCGCGTTCGGCGGTGTCCGCGCCGTGGCGCATGAAGGCGAACAGCTCGCGGCCGGTGCCGACATGCGCGGGCGGCGGCGCGGCGGGTTCGCGCGCGTCCCACTCGGCGGCGTCGACCAGCGCGGTCAGCGAGCCGTCATGGCCGCACAGCCGGACGACGTCGCCTTCGCGCAGCCTGGCGATCGGACCGCCGGCCAGCGCCTCGGGGCTGATGTGGATCGCGGCGGGCACCTTGCCGCTTGCCCCCGACATGCGACCGTCGGTGACGAGCGCGACCCTATACCCCTTGTCCTGAAGGACACCGAGCGGCGGGGTGAGCTTGTGCAGCTCGGGCATGCCGTTCGCCTGCGGTCCCTGGAAGCGGACGACGACGATGACGTCGCGGTCGAGCTCGCCGGCCTTGAAGGCGGCGGTGACCTGATCCTGGTCGTCGAACAGCCGGCAGGGGGCCTCGATCGTCCAGCGCTCGCGGTCGACCGCGCTGGTCTTGAAGGTGCCGCGACCGAGATTGCCCTGGACGAGCCGCATCCCGCCATCGGGCTGGAAGGGATTGTGGTGCGGGCGCAGCATCGTCTCGTCGAGCGGCGCGGCGGGCGCATCGTCCCAGACGAGGCTTTCGCCGTCGAGCTTCGGGTCGCGGGCATAAGCGGACAGGTCGCCGTCCCAGACGGTCACTATATCGCGGTGAAGCATGCCGCCGTCGAGCAGGGTGGCGATGACATAGGCCATGCCGCCGGCCGCCTGAAGATGGTTCACGTCGCCTGCGCCATTGGGATAGACCCGGGCGATCAGCGGCACCGCGCCGGAGAGCTGGTCGATATCCTCCCAGTCGATCAGGATCCCGGCGGCGCGGGCGATCGCGGGCAGGTGGATGACATGGTTGGTCGAGCCGCCGGTGGCAAGCAGGCCGACCGCCGCGTTGACGATCGCCTTCTCGTCGACGCACAGCCCCAGCGGGCGATAATCATTGCCGTCCCAGCCGATCGCGGCGAGCCGGTGGACCGCTGCGCGGGTCAGCTCCTGGCGCAATTTCGTGCCCGGATTGACGAAGGCGCTGCCGGGGACGTGGAGGCCCATCACCTCCATCATCATCTGGTTCGAATTGGCGGTGCCGTAAAAGGTGCAGGTGCCCGCGCCATGATAGGAGGCGGATTCGGCCTCGAGCAGTTCCTCGCGGCCGACCTTGCCCTCGGCATAGAGCTGGCGGACACGCTGCTTTTCCTTGTTGGCGAGGCCCGAGGGCATCGGCCCGGCGGGAACCAGGATCGTCGGCAGATGGCCGAAACGTAGCGCCCCGATCAGCAGGCCGGGGACGATCTTGTCGCAGATGCCGAGCAGCGCCGCGCCCTCGAACATGCCATGGCTGAGGCCGACCGCGGTCGACAGCGCGATGGTGTCGCGGCTGAACAGCGACAGCTCCATGCCGCGCTGGCCCTGGGTCACCCCGTCGCACATCGCGGGAACCCCACCCGCGACCTGTGCCGTCGCGCCGACTTCGCGGGCGAACAGCTTCATCTGCTCGGGATAGCGGCCATAGGGCTGATGCGCCGACAGCATGTCGTTATAGGCGGTGACGATGCCGATGTTCATCGCCTTGCCGGTGCGGATCGCGGGCTTGTCCTCGCCCGATGCCGCGAAGCCATGGGCAAGATTGCCGCAGGACAGGTTCGGGCGGTCGACTCCGCTGTCGCGCTCGCGCCGGATCAGGTCGAGATAGGCCTGCCGGCCGGTCCGCGAACGCTCGACGATCCGCGCAGTGACGGCATCTATGGCGGGGTGCAGGCTCATGCCATGCTTCCTATTCGCTCCAGTGAATGTCGACCGCATGATCGGCGTCGGCGAGGACACGGCCGATCGGCACGGTCGACGACGGGCCATCTTCGATCGCGCGCTCGAGCATCGCGCGCTTCTCCGCGCCGGTGACGACCATCATCAGCGTGCGCGCCGAGATGATCGCTGCCTTGGTCAGCGTGACGCGGGCGACCGGGGCCTCGACCGGCAGCGGATCGGGCAGCACGCCTACCGCGCGGCGCACCCGGGGTCCGTTCAGCGCCTCGTCGAGATCGGGTCCCGCGAAGATCGACGCGGTGTGTCCGTCGCTGCCCACGCCCAGCCAGACCAGATCGGGCGGCCAGTGGAGCTCCTGCAGCCGCGCATCGGCGGCCTTGCCCGCCATATGATGGTCCGCCGCCTTGTCGGTGGTGATCGGCAGGACGCGCGCGCCCTTTGGCAGGAACGCCTTGGCGATCATCGCGGCATTGGACAGCGGGTCGGTCATCGCGACGAGGCGGTCGTCGGTCGGTATGATCGTCACCCGCTTCCAGTCGATCTTCGCCTTGGCGAGCTTCGCGTAGATCGGGATCGGCGTCTTGCCGCCCGGCAGCGCGATCAGCGCCTGGCCGCGCGCATCGAGCGCGGATTCGATAATGAAGGCGACATCGCCCGCCACCGCATCGACGAGTTCGTCGGCATCGTCATAGTCCCACCATTCGGCTTCGATCATCGTTCGTCCTTCTATTCTTAAATCCTTCCTATCGCTTAGCGATGGGGAGGGGTCCACCCGGAGGGTGGTGGAGGGGTGGGGTTCGCAGACCCCTCTACCGGCTTTGCCGGTCCCTCCCCACGCTGCGCGCAGGGAGGATTTAGGTCATTATCCTAGTCATGCCATGTGACGCCGTCGCGCTCGGTGAGCGCAATCGCCGCCGACGGGCCCCAGGTACCGGCCGCATAGGGCTTCGGCTTCATCGCGTTGACGGCCCAGCCGTCGCGGATCGCATCGACCCATTCCCATTGCGCCTCGACCTCGTCGCGCCGCACGAACAGGGTCTGGTCGCCTTCGACCAGGTCGAGCAGCAGCCGTTCATAGGCGATGCGGCGCCGGGTGTCGGCAAAGGCGTTCGGCATCGATATGTCGAGCGGCACCTCCCGCAGCCTGATCCCGTTGCGGTCGAGGCCCGGTTCCTTCGACATCAGCATCAACCGCACATTCTCATCGGGCTGCAAACGGATGATCAGCTTGTTGGGTTGCAGCGCTCCGCCCTTCATATCGAAGATCGAGTGCGGCACACTCTTGAACTTGATGAAGATTTCCGACTGACGGCTGGGCAGGCGCTTGCCGGTGCGCAGGTAGAAGGGCACGCCGCGCCAGCGCCAATTGTCGATATGCGCCTTGATCGCGACGAAGGTTTCGGTGTCCGAGGGCTTGCCGAGCTCGTCGGCATAGCCGGGGACGACGCCGCCATCGACCGCGCCGGGGCCATACTGCCCAATCACGCTGTGGGTCGAGACGCTGGCGGCGTCGATCGGGCGCAGCGAGCGCAGCACCTTGACCTTCTCGTCGCGCACCGCCGTCGCGTTGAACTGGGCGGGGGGCTCCATCGCGACGAGCGCGAGGAGCTGGAGCATGTGATTCTGGAGCATGTCGCGGATCGCGCCCGCCCCGTCGTAGAAGCCGACCCGGCCTTCGAGGCCGACCGTCTCCGATACCGTGATCTGGACATGCTCGATCCCGCCCTCGCGCCACAGCGGCTCGAACAGGCTGTTGGCGAAGCGCAGCGCCAGCAGGTTCTGGACGGTTTCCTTGCCCAGATAATGGTCGATCCTGAAGGTGCGTTCCTCGGGGAAGACCGCAGCGACGGCATCGTTGATGTGGCGGCTCGACGCCATGTCATAGCCGAGCGGCTTTTCGAGGCCGATGCGGACATTATGGCCCGCGAGCCCGGCCTTGGTGAGGCCGTCGATCGTCGCTTCGAACAGCGACGGGGCGGTCGACAGAAAGATCGACAGGCCGTTCTCGGTCGATCCCACCGCCTTGGCCAGCGCGGCGAAATCGCCTTCCTTCGACGCGTCGACCGGGACATAGCCGAGCCGGCCGAGAAAGCTGGCCAGCGCCGTCTCGTCCAGCCGTTCGCTCGGCACATAGCGGCGCAGCGCGGTCTCGGCGAAGGCGCGGAAGGCGTCGTCGTCATGGTCGCTGCGCGCGGTGGCGATGATCGCGAGATTGGCGGGAAGCAGCGCGTCGGCGGCGAGGCCGTAGAGCGATGGCAGCAGCATGCGCTGCGACAGATCGCCCGTCGCGCCGAACAGAAGAAGCTTCTCGCTGGGTTTCGTCACCATTTTCCCTTTTCCGCTGGCCGGGATCGGTTCGCCACCGTCACGGCCCTTGCGCGCCCTTGTAGCAAAAGCATCGTGTCGCGGTAGCCGCCATGTCGCCTTGCCGGCAACAGGATCGACATATCGGTGATTCGCAATGATGCCGGCCGCGCGATATTTTCCGATTGACGTTACGCCGATCCGGTGGTGATCCGCCGCCACAATTTAGACGAGAGGTGATCGATCGTGCGGCAGCATATCCGGACAGCGTTGATGGTCTGCGCCACCATCGTCGCGCATCCCGTTTTGGCCGATGCCGGCGACATCGTCGTCACCGGGCAGGGGTTGGCCAGCGCTCCGGGCGATGCCGCCTATGACGTGATCAGCATCGACAAGGCGCGGCTCGACCTGTCGGCAAGCGGGCGGATGGAGGATATCCTGCGCGACGCCGCGGGGTTCCAGCAGTTCCGCCGCTCGGACGCGCGTTCGGCGCATCCGACCAGCCAGGGCGCGACCCTGCGCGGGCTTGGCGGCAACGCCTCGACCCGCGCGCTGATCCTGCTCGACGGCGTGCCGATGGTCGATCCGTTCGGCGGCTGGGTGAGCTGGGCGGCGCTCGATCCGGCGCGGATCGGTCATATCCGGGTGACCCGCGGCGGCGGTAGCGGCGTCCATGGCGCGGGCGCGCTGGCGGGGACGATCGAGCTGTCGAGCGCCAGCCCGGACGAGGCGAAGCGGATCAGCGCGGGACTGGCCTATGGCAGCCGCGAATCGATCGATGCCGATGCGACGCTGACAGCGACGCTCGGCGGCGGCTTCGTGATGCTGTCGGCCGGCCATGCGCGCGGCGACGGCTTCATCCCGGTCGTCGAGGCGGACCGTGGACCGATCGATCGGCGCGCGCGCTACAAGCAGAGCCGTGCGTCGGCGCGGGCGGTGATCCCGGTCCGCGAAGACACCGAATTGCAGGCGAATGGGAGTTTCCTGCTCGACCAGCGCGATCGCGGCGTGCCGTTCACCGGCAACAGCAACCTTTCGGTCGACAGCTCGGTGCGGCTGGTCGGCCGGGGGCCGTGGCCGTGGGAGGCGAGCGCCTGGCTCCAGCACCGCGAGTTTTCGAGCGGCTTCGCGAGTATCGGCGCGGGCCGCGCGACCGTCAGCCAGTCGCTCGACCAGTATAATGTCCCTGCCAACGGCTTTGGCGCGCGCGCCGAGGTCCGGCCCTGGCTCGGCGAGACGATCAACCTGCGCATCGGCGGCGACCTCCGTCACATGCGGGGACGGACCCAGGAGCTGGTCGTCGCGACCAATGTCGGACGGGTCGCGGGTGGCGAGCAGGGCATCTATGGCGGGTTCGCCGAGCTGGCGCTGCTGCCCCGCGACGGATTGACCCTGACCGCGAGCGGGCGGGTCGACCATTGGCGACTGCGCGACGGCCAGCGTACCGAGATCAACCGCACCACCGGCGCGCTCGTCGTCGCCAACAGCGCGCTCTACCCCGACCGGTCGGGGACCGAGGCGACCGGGCGGGCAGGTATCGCATGGAACCCCGCGGGGGCGTCGGCGATCACGCTGCGCGCGGCGGCGTATACGGGCTGGCGCTTGCCCACGCTCAATGAGCTCTACCGGCCGTTCCGGGCGGGCAATGACTCGACCATCGCCAACCCTGGCCTGGATCCGGAGCGCGTGAAGGGTGTCGAGGGCGGGGTTTCTTTCCAGCCGCTGGCGAACTGGCGGCTTGCGGCGACGGTCTTCTGGAACCGGCTCGACGACGCCGTCTCGAACGTGACGATCGCACCGAACACCCGCCAGCGCCAGAATGTCGACGCGATCCGCAGCCGGGGCGTCGAGATCGAGGGTTTCGGGACGCTGGGCGAATGGACGCTCCACGCCAGCTATTCGCATATCGATCCGCGCGTCCGTGCCACCGGTGCGGGGCTCGCGCTCGACGGCCTGCGCCCTGCGCAGACCCCGCGCGACCAGGCAAGCGCCACGCTGGCCTGGGATCGTCCCGGTCTCGTCAGGCTGGGCGCGACGGTCCGCTATATCGGCCGCCAATATGAGGACGACCAGAACAGCCGCAGCCTCGACGATGCGTTGACGCTCGACGCGGTGGCGTCGGTCCCGCTCGGCCGGGGCTTCATCGGCGAGCTGCGCGCCGAGAATATCGCCGACAAGCGGGTCGAGGCGACCGCCGGCGCCGACGGCACGGTGGAGCGCGCGACACCCAGGACGCTCTGGGTGGCGCTGCGGTACGAGCTGCGGTGAGATGCCTCCCCTCCCTGCCAAGGGAGGGGATTGAGGGGTGGGTCAGGCCATCCGAGTGGCACGACGTATCGGTACAACCACCAGCGTGACCCACCCCCTTCCCCTCCCTTGGCAGGGAGGGGGGACTTAGGGCATCCTCTCCATAAAAGAGGGGCCCACATGATCATCGACAGCGACACCGCGGTTCCGATCCGCCCGCCGTTCTGGCGGTCGCTTTATGCGCAGGTGCTGGTCGCGATCGCGCTGGGCATCGCGGTGGGCGTGTTCGCGCCCGATATCGGCACCCAGCTCAAGCCGCTCGGCGACGCGTTCATCAAGCTGGTGAAGATGATCATCGCGCCGGTGATCTTCCTGACCGTGGTCACCGGCATCGCCGGCCTGCGCGATCTCGGCGAGCTGGGGCGGGTCGCGCTCAAGACCTTCGGCTATTTCCTCGTCATGTCGACCTTCGCGCTGATCGTCGGGATGGTCGTCGCCAATGTCGTCCAGCCGGGCGCGGGGATGCACATCGCACCGGCCGCCCTCGATACCAGCCATATCGCCGATTATGCGGCCAAGGCGCACGACCAGTCGCTTACCGCCTTCCTGATGAACATCATCCCGACGACACTGGTGTCTGCCATGGCCGAGGGCGAGATCCTGCAGGTGCTGTTCGTCGCGATCCTGTTCGGGATCGCATTGTCGCTGAGCGGGCCGCGCGGCGCGCCGGTGCTCGACCTGCTCGAACAGGTGACGGCGGTGATCTTCCGGCTCGTCGGCATATTGATGAAGGCGGCCCCGGTGGGGGCGTTCGGGGCGATGGCCTTCACCATCGGCAAGTTCGGGGTGGGCACGCTCGCCAATCTCGGCGGGCTAATCCTATGCTTCTACCTGACCTCGCTGCTGTTCGTGATCGGGGTGCTCGGCGCGGTGTCCTGGGCGGCGGGCTTCTCGATCTTCCGGCTGATCGCCTATCTCAAGGATGAGCTGCTCCTCGTCCTCGGCACCTCCTCGTCCGAAAGCGCACTGCCGAACCTCGTCGCCAAGATGGAGCTGGCCGGGTGCGACAAGCCGGTCGTCGGGCTGGTCGTGCCGACCGGCTATTCGTTCAACCTCGACGGCACCAACATCTACATGACGCTGGCGGCGCTGTTCATCGCCCAGGCGTGCGACGTCGACCTGTCGCTGGGCGAACAGATCAGCCTGCTGCTGGTCGCGATGATCTCGTCGAAGGGGGCTGCCGGGGTAACCGGCGCGGGGTTCATCACGCTGTCGGCGACGCTGTCGATCGTGCCGTCGGTGCCGGTCGCCGGGATGGCGCTGATCCTCGGCATCGACCGCTTCATGTCCGAATGCAGGTCGCTGACCAATTTCATCGGCAACGCGGTCGCGACCGTGGTGATCGCGCGGTGGGAAGGCGCGCTGGATCGGGACAAGTTGAAGGCAGCGTTGGGGTAGAGTCTTTTGTTTTCGCCCTCAAACGCCGGGCACAGGGCATCCGCCCTGCTTGGCTTCCTCGCTAGCGCTCGGACGCGCTGTTCGCGCTTGCCTCTTCGAACCGCTGGAGGTCCGACGTTGAGAGCAGCGTCGGACGCGCAGCGTCCGCAAGGCCGAACGGCTGCCCGAGCTTATTGCGAGGATAGCCAAGGTCGCGGATGCGGCCGCCGGCGCTTGAGGCTAAACAAAGGGATCTCTTTCCTTTAAGAACCAATACTGATGGCTATACCCCTGCTCGGCTCCAAGCCGTTTTTCGACGACAAGAATCACGCCTTCTGGGTGCTCCAGTCGGCGGGGTGGACCGGTTATTTCGTGCTGCGGTCGCTTGGCGGGCTCGCCAATGCGATGGGGCTGCTGTTCGTCGTGCCGACCGCGCTGACCACCGCGACCGGCTATTCGCTGACCCTGCTGATGGCCTCGGCCTATCGCCGGCTGATCAAGCAGAAGCCGATCATCACCTGGTCGCTCTCGATCCTGATCCTGGTGGTTGCAGCGGCGATCTTCTCGTCGATCGAGACCTGGGCGCACGCGACCTTCTACCGGCCCGAGGAAATGCCGGTCGGCATCCAGTTCTTCGGTGCGATCCTGCTCGATTTCTCGCTGCTCGCGGCCTGGTCGGCGCTCTATTACGGGATCAACTTCTACCTGCTGCTCGAGCAGCAGAGCGACCGGGTCGAGCGGCTGGAAAGCCAGGCCTCGTCGGCGCAGCTCGCGATGCTGCGCTATCAGCTCAATCCGCATTTCCTGTTCAACACGCTCAACTCGATCTCGACCCTGGTGCTGCTCAAGGAGACCCAGCGCGCCAATGCGATGCTGTCGCGGCTGTCCTCCTTCCTGCGCTACACGCTTGCCAACGAACCCGAGGGCACGGTCAGCCTCGCGCAGGAGGTCGAAACGCTCAAACTCTATCTCGATATCGAGAAGATGCGCTTCGAGGACCGGCTGCGCGCCGGCTTCGACATCGATCCGGCGGCCACGGAAGCGCGGCTGCCGTCGCTGCTGCTCCAGCCGCTCGTTGAAAATGCGATCAAATATGCGGTCACGCCGCTGGAGGAGGGCGCCGACATCAACGTAACCGCGCGGCTGCAGGGCGTGGAACTCGAACGTCGCTTGATCATTACGGTTACCGACACAGGGCCGGGGTTGACCGATGGTATCGCACGCCCCACCTATTCGACAGGCGTCGGTCTGGCGAACATTCGCGACAGACTGGCGCAGGCCTATGGTGCGGACCATCGTTTTGAGGTCCAGACTGGTCGGGAGGAAGGCTTTGGTGTCGTGATCGACATCCCCTTCCAAACCGCGAAACAGCGCAAGGATAGTGCATGACGATCCGAACCATTCTCGTCGACGACGAGCCGCTGGCCATTCAGGGGCTTCAACTCAGGCTCGCCCCGCACGAGGATGTCGAAATCATCGAAACCTGCCTGAACGGCCGCGAGGCGATCAGGGCGATCAAGACTCACAAGCCGGATCTCGTCTTCCTCGACATCCAGATGCCCGGGTTCGATGGGTTTTCGGTGATCCAGGGGCTGATGGAGGTCGAGCCGCCATTGTTCGTCTTCGTCACCGCCTATCAGGATCATGCGATTCGCGCCTTCGAGGCGCAGGCGATGGATTATCTGCTTAAGCCCGTCGACGAGCAGCGGCTGGCCGATACGCTCGACCGGGTGCGCCAGCGTCTTGCCGAAAAGCGCGGCGTCGAGGAATCGGTGCGACTCAAGGAAGTGCTGCAGGAGGTAGCCCCCGACGCCGCCGACAATTTCGTCGATGGCGACGATGCGCCAGCGGCGAACCGTTTCGAGAAGCTGATCAACATCAAGGATCGCGGCAAGATCTTCCGCGTCGATGTCGATTCCATCGAGCGGATCGACGCTGCTGGCGACTATATGTGCATCTATACCGGCGATAATACGCTGATCCTGCGCGAGACGATGAAGGATCTGGAAAAGCGGCTCGATCCACGCCGCTTTCAGCGCGTCCACCGTTCGACGATCGTCAATCTCGATCTCGTTCGACAGGTCAAGCCGCACACCAATGGCGAATGTTTCCTGGTGCTCGATTCGGGCGCGCAGGTTAAGGTAAGCCGATCCTATCGCGAGGTTGTCGCGCGCTTCGTGCATTGATCGGGCGATTCCTCCCCGGTACGGGGAAGGAACAGGAGCCCCGTCATGACCATCCGCCTACGCCGCAGCGCGCTCTACATGCCGGCGTCGAACCTTCGCGCGATCGAGAAGGCGCGGAGCCTGCCGTGCGACGTCGTGATCTTCGATCTCGAGGACGCGGTGGCGCCCGAGGCGAAGGACGCGGCGCGGGCCAATGCGATCGCGGCCGTGCGGGCAGGGGGGTTCGGCGACCGCGAGCTGGTGATCCGGGTCAATGCGTTCGGTACGCCCTGGGCGGAAGACGATCTCGCCGCAGCGGCGCAATCGGGTGCGCATGCGATACTCGCGCCCAAGGTGGGCGACGTCGATACGGTGCGCGCCTATCATGTCGCGCTGGGCAAGGCCCCGCCCGAAACCGGCTTCTGGGCGATGATCGAAGCCGCGCGCGCGATCTTTCGCCTCGATGCGATCGCCGAGGCGATGGCGGCGCGGTCCGGCTGCTTCGTGCTGGGCACCAATGATCTCGCCAAGGAGATGGGGGCGGCGTTGACCGTCGAGCGCACCCCGTTTCTGGGGATGATGGCGCTCGCGGTGGCAGCGGCGAAGGGGCACGGCCTGGGCATATTGGACGGCGTCTACAACGCGTTCGAGGACGACGATGGGCTCGAACGCCAATGCGCCGAGGCTCGGAGCTATGGCTTCGACGGCAAGACGCTGATCCATCCCCGCCAGATCGAAGGCGCGAACCGGGGGTTCAGCCCGTCCGAAGACGAGATCGCCTGGGCGCGCGCCGCGGTCGCGGGCTTCGCGGCGCCTGAAAATATCGGGAAAGGCGCCATCCGGATCGGCGGCGAGATGGTCGAGCGGCTCCATCTGGCGCAAGCGCGGCGAATTTTGTCGATCTCCGGAAAGGCGCTAGGCTAGTCTTTGTTCCCTGTGGCGTAAAGGCCGTAAAACTGCGGCATTTTCGCTTCGGGCCGGCTGATATTACCATCTTTCCGGTCTCATGGTCCGCAAGGGAGAGTCAGACGCGAGCCTCGAAGCTTTTCTGGCGCGCGCGCGCGCGAATAGCCCTGGATGGCCGGACAACCGGCCTTTCGGTGCTGTTCGCGATCGTGGTCATGTGGGTGATAGTCGAGGCCGCGCTGATGCCCCCGCCGCTGTTCGATCTCGACCATGGCCTGTTCGTGCTCCTGCTCATGCTGGTGGGCGGCTCCGCCGGCGCGGCGATGATCTGGTCGTGGCGAACCCAGCCGCATATCCAGGGCCGCATGGCGCGCCGCGAGCTGATCGACGCGGTCGAGCTGGCCGCGGTGATGATCCTCGACGACGAGAACATCATCCGCCATTGGTCGCGCGGCTGCGAGGAGCTTTATGGCTGGCGCGCGGCGCAGGCTATCGGCCGCAAGCGCGAGGCGCTGCTGAACACCCAGGCCCCGGACAGCATCGCGGCCGTGTGGAAGCAGCTCAGGACCGACGGCAGGCTTCATGTCGAGGTGATCGAGCGGCATCGCGACGGCCGCGAACTGGTGATCCACGACCATGCCAAGCTCTTCGACCACGGGAACGGCCGCATATCGGCGGTGATTGCCGTGACCGACGTCACCGAATGGCGTCAGGCCGAGGCGGCGCTGCGGCTGAGCGAGGCGCGGCTCGCCACCGCGGTCTCGGTCCAGGGGATATTCATCTATGAGATCGACCTCGTCGCCGGGCGGACGATCTGGACGACGCGAGGCGAGGCTTTTTTTGGCCGTCCGGTCGACGACGCGGATCTGGCGGCGTCGCCCGAGGCAATCGAATCGGAACATTACCGGGAGATCCGCCGCGTGATCGAGTCGCTGAAGCAGAGCGGCCAGGATCGCAGCCATTTCGATTTCACCTTTCATTATCCCGATGGCAGCGAACGGCTTGCCGAGGGTTGGGCGCGTATCATTCGCGACGGCGAGGGGCGACCGGTGCGCATGCTGGGGACACATCTCGACGTCACCGAACGGCGTCATCGGGAGCAGGCGTTGCGCGCCGGGGAAGCCGAACGGCGGGCGATCCTCGCCACCGTGCCCGACGCGATGTTCGTGTGCACCGAGCGCGGCATCGTCCGGGCGTGCAGCGCGACCGGCTGCCAGCTGTTCGGCTATGAGGAGGCCGATCTGGTCGGCCGCAACATGCTGGACCTGTTCCAGGACGGCCGCGGCCGCGCCGCGCTGCGCCGCGATCTCATGGCGGCGGTCAATCGTGGTCCCGACACCAGCTGGCCGCTACTGATCAACGTGCTGCGCGCCG
>Ga0157326_1000029_pt1 | contig 12613 bp, 10 predicted proteins | sample MOy2old250510_FD_105391 | JGI IMG/M metagenome (GOLD analysis project Ga0157326, IMG submission 105391) | Arabidopsis rhizosphere microbial communities from North Carolina - M.Oy.2.old.250510 | ecosystem: Host-associated > Plants > Roots > Rhizosphere | place: USA: North Carolina | collected... | reverse complement strand
CAATCCAATCGATCTCGAGTTCCGTAACCTCAAGATGAGGATCGCGACCGGTCAGGTTTCCTATCGGCTGCGATCCGGCACGACCGCCTTCGTGCGCGTGTCAGCGGATCGGCGGCGATATGATCTGCGCCCGGGCGATCCGGGGTTTGACCCGTTCACCCAGACCGATCGCAGCAGCAAGGGATTACGCGCCGAGGTGGGGCTTGGCCTCGAACTGACCCGCCTCATCTACGGCAATATCAGAGCCGGTTATCTCCGCCAGAAATATGACGATATCAAATTGCGCGACACCAGCGGGCTCTCCTATGGCGCGGACATCTTGTGGAACGTCACCCCGTTGACCAGCGTGCGGTTCACTGCGGAGCGCAGTGTCGACGAGACCAGCTCCCAGACCACCGCCGGCAATCTGCGCAGCGAGTTCACGGCCAGGGTCGATCATGAATTGCTGCGCTATGTGATCCTGTCCGCCGGCGCGCGATATGCGCGGATCAATCCAGCTGGTCCGACCGCAAGGAGTCGCGAAGTGGAGGGTAATCTCGGCGTCCGCTACCTCATGAACCGGTATATGGAGCTACGAGGCGGTTATTCCTACGAGAAGCGCAGCTCGAGCGCCAATGTGATCCGCTACAGTTCCAACCGCGTGTTCGTAGCCCTCACCCTGAAGCGCTGACCGTCAGGACGAGCTTTCAGCTGGCCGGCGGGCGCGTGCCCAATCGGCCGGCTGAGGCGCTCGCCCACCGGACAGCAGCCCCAGCAGCACCGGCGAGAGCCGCCGCAGGATTGCGGCGACCGCGAGCCCGGCCCCGAGTGCCTGCAACGGCGCGGTGAAGAAAAACAGCGGGTAGAGAGGATCGTTATAGCCCATGCCCACCGCTTCCAGCAGGTGCCAGGCGGCCCCCAGCCAGAGTACGTGCGAGCAGAATATTATGAAGATGAAGGGCTCGATCGTCTGAATCAACGGGTTCCATTGCTGGCGTAGCGTCCACCGTGCGGCGATCCAGACGAACCAGGCTCCGCAGATTCGTTCCACAAACAGTCCGACCGTGAAGGCGTGCTTCAACCAATCCGCACTTGCTGGATCGATCAGCATCCGTGCCAATACGGCAGTCGTGAAGACTGGCGCCAGCAGTGCCGCCACTACTATCATCTGTTGGTGCAACCGGTCTGGCTCGGCAGACACCTTGCCTAGGGCTATCGCGACGCCTGCGGTGAAGAACAGCAGCGGACCCGATCCGACGAACACCGGATAGGTCCAGCCTGCCAGCGACAGGATCGCGACAAGCGCCAGCGTTGCAATCGGGGCGCGGTCAATCCCTAGGCGGATCAGGGGGAATAGCAGCGCGCACAGGAAGATATCGCGCAGGAAATAGAGCGGATGGATGGCAGGTTCGGCGGAGAAGGCGAACAGTGCGTCGGCCCATTGTCGGGGCGTCGTATAAGGCAAGTGGCGCGAGAGCGCTGCAGAGAGGAGAATCGCGATCAGGTTCCAGCCCACCAGCGGCGCCAGCAGCGAGCGACTTTTCTTGCGCAGGCGTGATAGCAGGCCGATCGCGCCATGCTGATGCACCATCAGATAGCCCGAGATTACACTGAGCAACGGCACGCTGGCCCGACCGAATAGCTCCTGGCAGTAAAGAAAGATCAGGTCGAACGCGCCGATTGCCCGGGGCGGATCGCCCAGATCTATCCGCCAGGGCGGGACATGAATAATCACCAGGCCGAGGATACCAATTACGCGGGCGACCCGGATCGAATCCGATATCTCGCGCGAGACGGGAGTCATCCGCTCGCCAGATCGACCGCCGCGGTCAACGCATCCTCTGCTGCATGACCATCCGTTGGCGCTCGCCACGGAAGAGGTGCGGCCGAGCGGCTTCCGTCTCTGTCTTCTCGCCTTTCAACCAGCCCATACTGGTCACTAGCGCTGCTGCGATCAGCGAGGTGGTATAGTGAAACGGACCGGTGCCAATCGACTCGAAAGGCATGCGGATGATTTCATAGGTGAGTAGCGCGCACCAGCCGATCATGATCGCGTTGGGCCGAATCATCGTCCGAAGCAGCAGCAGCACCGAGAGGACCGCGAAGACCGTTGCGAAGACGACGAGGCCGATCAGTCCGAGCTGAACGTGCAGTTCGGTGGGCGTGCTGTGGAAATTGAAGCCCGATCGGGACGTAATGCCGGCATGACGCCAGAGCCCTTCGGCATCCAGATTGCCGCGCCGCCAGAAAGCGTTGTAGCCCAGCCCCAGCAGGGGGCGCTCGTGGATCAGGGCAGCGGCGCGATCCCATAGATACACCCGGCCGGTGAGCGTGCTGTCCTTGCCGGTAGCCAGCGATAGCTGGTTTATCAGTGGGGGCAGCCAGATCTTCTGGGTGAGCACTGCGGTCAGGATCATCAATATTGCGGTTATTGCGGTCACGACGCGAGCCGGCTTCGGGAATAGCCGGGAAAAATTCCACAACACGAGCAGCGGCAACGCAATGCCCACGGCCATGATCGCGCCGGCGGACCGCGCCGCGATGATCGCCTGAAGCTGCACCGCGAAGCTGATAATTGCCAATGCAATGAACAGGCGTTTCCGCTCTTCAATCGAATCGATCAATATGGTGGCGGACAAGATGAGACCCACTGCAGCGCAATCGCCTGCGGTATTCTTCGCCTGGGCGAGGCCTGCAAAGGCTGAATTGCCCAACGCGCCACCACCCCAGCTGACGCTGCGTCCGAAGACGATGGCGGCGATCCCATAGATGGCGAAAGCCAGAAACACACCGCGTGTCGCCGATTTTCGATCGAGCCCAGCACCGACGATGCAGCCGATCAGCGCGGTCACCGCGAACTGGACGCCGTAATATCGCGTCGCATAAGGATCGATCGACCAAAGCCATGACGCCAATGCGAAGGCGGGCAAGAGCAGGTAGGGTGCCGAAGACGTCAGCAGGCGGGGCAGATCCTCGCGCCGCCAGACCAGATGCACCATCAACAGCGCGAACAGCAGCAACGGTGTCAGCGACTTGAGCTGCGGTACGAACAGCATGAGGCTGACCGCGGCATAGCCGAAGAAGACGTCATACCCCTTCGCCGCACGGATACCGTCGGTATCCAGCGGACGCGCCAGACGCATCGTTATCGGGATCGTGGCCATTGGGCGCGCCTCCGAGTCTGGACCCTAGAAGAAGCGTTCTCCGACGCGAATGGTGTCGCCGGGCGATAGCGTAACCGCAACACCCTTGATCTCGACAGGGCGTTCCGATGTGTCGAGCGCGCGTTTGATGAACACCCGACGGGTGTTGGCGCGGTAACTAAAGCCGCCGGCCATGGCTACCGCCTGCTGGACGGTAATGCCGTTGACGAACGGATATTCGCCCGGCTTGTTGATCTCGCCCAATATATAAAAGGGGCGGTAGTTCAGCACCTCGGTACTGACGCGCGGATCCTTGAGATAGCCGGCAGCCAGCTTCGATCTGATATCTTCCTGCATCGCTTCGACCGTCAGGCCGCGCGCCTGGATGTTGCCGATAAGTGGAAAAGACACGACGCCGGTGCTGCTGACGACATATTCGCCGTCGAGTTTCGGTTCGCCGAACACGGTAATGCGGATCTTGTCGCCAGTGCCCAATATATATGCCGGCGCCTCGGCCGCTGACGCGGTGGCCGGGCTTTCGACGGCAACCGCGGGCGCTGTCAGGCCAAGGCCCAGCAACGTCAGGAATACAGCTTTCCAGAGGCGCTTTAGCGTTGTTGATGGAGACAATGTCATGTCGATACCCTTTCGCCGTTACGGTGTGGGCGGTCCCCTTCGATCAATATGCCTGTCTGTGAAAGAACAGGGTGATCGCCGTCCGTGCGATAATGATGAGGTCGAGCGAAACCGACCATCGCTCGATATATTCAAGGTCACTGTCGATCCGGCGGATGATGTCCTCCTCGCGCAGCGTGTTGCCGCGAAAGCCGCGAACCTGGGCTAGGCCGGTCAAGCCGGGCAGCACCCTGTGTCGTGCCGGGTATCGTGCCACCACTTCCTCGTAGAGCCGGTCGGCTGCTTTGGCGCCGTAAGCATGCGGTCGAGGGCCAACAAGCGACATATCGCCGCGCAGGATGTTGATCAGCTGTGGCAGTTCGTCGAGGCTGGAGCGGCGCAGGAAGCTGCCCACCTTGGTTACGCGGGAGTCGCCGCGCGTTACCAGGCGGTCGGCGTTCTGGTCGGCCGCTTCCATGTGCATGCTGCGAAACTTGAACATCGTGAAAGGCTCGTTGTTCATGCCCCGCCGCTTCTGCCGGAACAGAACCGGGCCCGGCGATTCGATCCAGATGGCAAGGGCGCAGCACAACATCAGCGGCCCGAAGAACAGCAGCGCTGCCGCGGCGGCGCTACGGTCGATCGCAATCTTCACCAGCGCACCGAGCCCTTGCATCGGCCGCTGGTAGAGCGCGATCGTAGCAAAGGGGCCGCAGCGCTCGATCCGCATCGTCCGTCTAGCAAGCTGGAGTTCGGACGGCACGATCATTACGTCGACATTCACTTCCTCGAGACGCCGGACGACATTCTCTATCACGCCCTGGTCGCTCCAGGGCAGGTTGAGCAGGATAGCATCCACATGACCGGCACGGGCGCGGGCGATCAGATCGTCGAGCCCACAGCGCACGTCGATCCGCTCAGGCGCCGAGACGTCAACTCCCTCGGTCTCGCCATAGACACTGTCGAGCTGGAAGCGGCGGCTGTTGCTTTGAAGGATGTTGAGCAGATGCTCAATCCTCCCATTGGTGCCATAAATGGCCAACCGATCGCCTAACGTACCGCTCTTATGGAGCGAGGCGGAAAGCTGCTCAGACAACACCATGACCAGGAAAATCACGATACAGCCGGACAATATGCCGGTGGCAATCCACATCCGCGACAGTTCGAGATTGTCTTTGGTCAGGAAGGCGACAACGATCATCGCGCCGGCGGCCTTCAGCCAATAGCCGATTTTCTGGGCAAGACGATCAGTCATACAATCGAGCGGGGAATCGCGGCCGACCGCGCACAGCCCGGCATATGTCACCAGCCAAAGCATCGTTCCCCAAAATACGCTGTTCGGCTGATAGATAATCCATTTGGGGAAGAGCGACGCACTGAACATCAGCGACGCAGCGAGCACCGCGAATTCGCACGCGCGCCGCGTGTCCCGGGCGATGTGGAAGGACAGCCCCTTCTTGCGCAAGGGCGATGGGTTGGGTGCGCCGGCCACTGTGGCATCGATGATTTCGTCGGGACGAAGCGGTGTGCTAGCTACGTCATTGCTAGGCTGCAACCGGAGGTGCATCGTCGAACGAAGCATGAAAGTCTCCCTAAACCCACTTCAACAGCAAGCGAGCTTCGATTTTCCCCCTGCGCTTTACTTTGCAATGCACCATGAGATCGGTCAATTGCGCACAGCCGCTAAATGCGGAAATCCGCCAAATTCACCGCGTGTAGGGCACAATTCACCGAGATGCCGGTTTGTTCCCACATCTTTGTGACGCAGAAAGATTTTTTTTCTTAAGTTTAGGGCTTTGTCGCACTTTTAGCTCAGTCCATCCCAAATAGCTCAAGTTAAGCTTTCAAAAGCTGTTTTCATTCATCTCGATGAAATCTTGCGACGTCGTGGAACAATGTTGTTTTGTCCTGTGTTGCGTTGCAATAACGGAGTTGCTGATGCCCAGAATTTCAGCGTCTTTCATTGCATTAGCAGCTCTCACGGTTGCAATCGGTGCAATAGCGGGATCGACAGCCGACCCTGGGGTGCGTTCGGGGCCGCCGGCTGGATCGGCTCTACGGCCGAGTTTTACCGAGGAGTTCGATGGCGACAAGCTTCGGCCTGAAGTCTGGCGTCACGCCTTCAAAGGATGTGGACGACCCGGTAGCATCGCTAATCGTAGCCTGTACGGAAACCGCGAACGACAGGTCTATTTCGATCGCGAGTTCCTTGGAGCAGGGGTGGAGCCGTTCTCGCTCCGCAACGGCGTCCTCACCATCAGTGCCCGGCCGCTCGAGCCGCACGTTCGGGAGAAAATCCGCGAAGCGCTCAACGGCCAGCCGAACAATATCCGTAACGGCGCACTCAGCCAGGTGGGCTATAGTTCAGGGCTGATTACTACTAAATGCAGCTTCCAGCAGACATATGGATATTTTGAGATCCGAGCGCGCTGGACTGGCGGCAAGGGGGTGTGGCCCGCCTTCTGGTTGCTGCCTGCGGGCGGAGAATGGCCACCCGAGATCGACGTGATCGAGGCGCACGGCGACAAGCCTACCGTTGCGTTTCAGAGCCTCCACTCGAAGCTGCACAAACCGATTACCCGTAAAGTTGCGATGTCAGGATCGAGCGATCAGTTTCACGTGTACGGCGTGCTGTGGACGCCCCAAACGCTCGATTACTATATCGATGGAATCCGGACCGCATCGATTCCGACTTCCGCCGACGCATCGAAGCCGATGTACCTGCTCGCCAATCTGGCGATTGGCGGGAAATGGCCTGGTGATCCCGATGAGTCGACGGTGATGCCGGCGCGGATGGAGATCGATCACATCCGCGTCTGGCGTTTCGCCGCTCAACCCTAGCATCATCAGGCCGTGATCGCGGTCACCTGTCGCAACATTTCCTTCGGGCCCACCGCAGTGCGCCCGATCGACAGGTAGCGAAAACCCGCCTTGGCCATATCCTCGGGTTCGTAGACATTGCGCAGGTCTATGAACAGCGGCTCGGCGAGCAGATCGCGGACGCGTCCCAGGTTCAACGCGCGGAACTCGTTCCACTCGGTCATGAGCACTACGGCAGCGGCTTCATCGACCGCGGCATAGACATTGTCGACGAACTCGACCCCCCCCAGCATCGCTTCCGCGGCGGCGCGCCCTTCGGGATCATAGGCGCGAACCTTGGCTCCGGCCGCCTGCAGTTCGGGAATGACGACCAGGCTCGGTGCGTCGCGCATGTCGTCGGTATTTGGCTTGAACGTCAGCCCGAGCACCGCGATCGTCTTGCCTTCGACATCCCCGTCGCAGGCGGCGATAACGCGTCGGGCCATTTCCTTCTTGCGCTCGTCATTGGCATCGACGGTGGCGTCGATAATCCGCAATCTGGTATTCGCCTGCTCGGCGGTGCGGAGCAATGCCAGCGTGTCTTTTGGGAAGCAGGAGCCGCCATAGCCCGGACCGGGATTGAGGAATTTGTTGCCGATGCGCCGGTCCATCCCGATTCCTTTGGCGACGCCCTTAATATCCGCACCGACCGATTCGCACAGATCGGCGATTTCGTTGATGAAGGCGATCTTCACGGAGAGGAAGGCATTTGAGGCATATTTGATTACCTCCGCCGTGCGGCAATCGGTGAAGAGCAGTGGCGTTTCGCGCAGGAACAGCGGCCGATAGATTTCGGCTAGAACGCGCTTGGCATAGTCGCTGGAAACGCCGACGACGACTCGGTCCGGTCGCTGAAAATCCTCGATCGCCGAGCCTTCGCGCAGAAATTCCGGGTTCGACGCGACATGGAGCTGCTTGCCCGGCGCAACTTCTGCCATGATCGCTTCGACTTCGCTCGCAGTGCCGACCGGCACGGTCGATTTGTTCACGATCACGCAGCCCTCGTCGCAAACCGTGGCGAGGTCGCGTGCTGCCGCAAAGACATAGCTTAGATCCGCATGGCCGTCACCGCGCCGCGACGGCGTTCCCACGGCAATGAACACGGCCTCGGCGCCCTTGACGCCCTCGGCGAGATTGGTGGTGAAGGAAAGGCGCTCGCCCTTCACATTGCGGCGGATGAGATCCTGGAGGCCAGGCTCGAAGATCGGTACGCCTCCGGCGTTATATTCGGCGATGCGCTTCTCGTCGATGTCGACGCAGGTCACCACATGGCCAAACTCGGAGAAGCATGCCGCCGAGACGATTCCGACATATCCCGTTCCGATAATCGTCAGGCGCATAATCTTGCTTCCTCGTTATTTAGGGGTGGCCGTCCACTCTGCGTTCCGGCGAGCCAGCTCCGAAATGAATGATAACACGCCTCGGGCGAAAAATGCACGCGGGCGGCGTCGAGGGCGCTTGCGGCGAGTGCGAACCGCGCCTCCTGTGTCGTCGTCAGGTCCAATATGGCGCGCACGAAATCCCTGGCATCATTGGCTTGGACGACGGCATGGCCGGCGCTGATCTCGACGCCTTCAAGTGTGACGCCGGTAGCCACTATTGCCTTGCCTCGCGCCAGCGCCTCGATCAGTTTGATCTTGAGGCCAGAACCATGGAGCAGCGGCGAAATAACCACGCCGGCGGCTTCGTACATCGGACCCAGGTCGTCCACCAGACCGTGGAAAGTGACCCCGGCCGGAGCCGAATGCGGGAAGGCGGCGGAAACCGATCCGGCGACATCGAGCTTGAGGTCAGGGCGCTCGACGTGCAGCTGTGGCCAGACCTGGTCGAGAAACCAACGCAGGCCATGCACATTGGGCGCGGTATTGCTGCCCACGAACAACAGGCGATTGGCCTGCCCCGGCTGCGGCGCCGAGACGGGTTGGGCGGCCATTGGGGCAAGGACCACTGTACGGTCGGGGAGGGCGCGCTCGACCAAGGCCGCCTCGGTCGGCTGGATCGCGATTACCGCATCGGCTTTCCCGAGCAGCGCCAGTTCGCTCTCACGGCTGATGCCGGCAACGCTGTCGCGGTCCCCGGTTGCGGCGAACCCGCCTGCGCGAGCGTGGAACAAGTCGTGCATCACGATCGCGGTCGGCGCATCGGGCCGCGCGACATAGGGGAAGGCGCGGGCCAGGAACATATAATCCGCGATAATGACATCGGCATTCGGACGCGCATGGGCGGTGACAAAGATCTGATCGGCTTTGGTCCAGGGGGCGGTGACCGCATAAGCGGCGGGGCGGTCGGTTGTCCAGCGGGCTTTGACGCCAATCCGTCGGGAAATGCGCCGGACGATGCCAAGCGCGGCCTTGCCCCACACGAGCGGATCGCGCGTAACCACCCAGTCGCCGAAACGTAACGCGCCACGTATCTGATGCGATGCAAATATGCGCATTTCCGGCCGAAGTCGAAAAAAGGGCGTCCGGCCGAACAGTGCCGTGGAGGGCTGGACGAGGTGCGGCGTATAGCCCGCAGCCCGCGTCGAGCGGGCGAGATCGATCAGATAGGCGGAACTGCCATTCGTCGCCCCGATCAACCGCTGATTGCTGATGAAGCAGGCGCGCGGCGCAATGACCCCAGCGACGCGGCCGCGAGATGGGCTGAAAAATCGTTTGAGCTTCGCCGCAACCGGCATGCGGAACAACGGAAGGAGGCCGGGACTCCTCAGTACAAAGGCGGCGGCACGGGCAGGACGGGCCGCTTTAAGGGCCTCTATCGTCAGTGTAAAATCGCGGCTGTTGCGCAATGCGCGGTTGCGCTTCGCAAGGGCGCGCCGGGTATTGGCGGGCGCATCGCGCAGATCAACCGCCAGTCGTTCGCCCGCAGTCACCATCGCCTCGACATGGGCCAGCGACAGTCGATGCGATGTGGACGCGCCATGCTTGCGGTAAAAATAGCCAGCCTCGGCGACCGTCCGATATCGCGCGCCGACCCGCAGCAGCTGAATGATCAGATCGTCATCCTCGGCGATCCGCAGGCTCTCGTCATAGCGGATCGCGTGGTCGCGGATCATGTCGAGCCGGATCAGCGGCTTCAGAAAGCCCAGATTGGGATGGCGTCCATAGAGAATGCTCTCTCGGAAATAGTCCGACAGCGTCACCCAGCCGCCGCGCTTGGCGCGACTACCGCCAAAGAATCCGGCGGGCAGGGTGCTGTCTTTGTCGTCGAATATGATCAGGTCGTCCGCAATCATATCTGCTTCGACTGCGTCGCAGATCGTCACGAGCCGCTTCAGCCGATCGGGATGATAGAGATCGTCGCTGTCGAGGATCGCGACAAAGCGGCCGCGGGCCAATTCCAGGCCTTGGTTGCGCGCGGCCGCCGGGCCGCCGTTTCGTTCCATCCGATGGAGAAGGACACGTCGGTCGGCCGCAGCGAGATCCTGTGCGACCGCGACGCTGCCATCGGTCGAGCCATCGTCTACGATGATCACTTCGATCTCGCGCAGAGACTGGTCGAGCGCCGACCGGACAGCCGCCCTCAGATAGTCTGCGGTGTTGAAGCAAGCCACGATCACGCTGACCTGAGGTCTAACGGCCGCCATACTCATGTTGGGACACCCGGCAAGATCGTCTCCGCGGTTCGAGATGTATCCCAAGCTGTCCCGGCCTGGCGAATCATGCGGGAGAATGCAAAGCTATCAGTCAGAATTCTACGCCAAATCAAATCGTTCCATCCCAATGGAAGAAGCAATCGTCTCAAAAAAATCCCAAGGCTCTGGAGTACAGCCGCAAAGCTATTCAGTATTAACACAAGGTGAATCGTGGCTTGCTCGCGACCAATGATGTCTTTACACCGATGAGTGTGGAACGGGCGCCAGATAAGATTGAAACTGAGACCGCTGGCGGGGACGACCATGGCCGACCACTTAGTGCCACGTTCCTGTCCGTCCGTCCGCCGGTATCTCCGGCCCGTAGCTTGCGCTCCTATCTGCGCAAGCGGATGGAGCAACCCATCACTATAACCGAAACAGATTCCCGTTTTCCGGGCGCCGTGCGTGCGCTTATTGCCGTCTCGCTCGCCGTCGGCTGCTGGGCGGTCCTTATCGGCGGTGGATGGCTGCTCGCGCGCTATATATTCGGCTGAATCACAAGGGCGTGGCATGGTCGCGCGCCCTTCCGGTCTGAATAAGGCGGACATCGCCATCCTCTATCCTGAGCGCTGTTAGCACTTCAGACCTGTAAGCGCCGGTATCGATGCCAATTCGGTTATGAAGGACCCTCGCGTCCTTCTCAATCGTATGGCCATGAACGATGACCTTCTCGAACCGCGTCTCTGATGCGGTGAACTCGCTACCGATCCACAGCAAGGCGTCCTCGTCTTGTTCCGCAAGCGCGATGCCCGGTCGAATGCCGGCATGGACAAATGCATAGTCGCCCAGAGTCAGCATAGATTCGGCCCGTTCGATGCAATGAAGATGCGACGCCGGCATACGCTGAAGCATCGCATCGCGCGCTTCAGTGAACTTTACGGCGGGTGCGTCCAGCGCGGGGGGCTCGACACCATAGGACCGCATCGTCGCATCGCCGCCGAACATCAGCCAGCCATCGGCGTCGGGACGATCCATAAAGTCGAGCATTGCGCGCTCGTGATTGCCCATCAGTTGCTGAAACTCGATATCGTCGCGCCGCTGTAACCAGGTTGAGGCCTCTACCACCTGCGCCGAATGCGGGCCGCGATCGATCAGGTCGCCGAGCTGGATGATGATCGGGCGGCGGCCCCGCCCGGTGGCGACGACATCAGCAGCGATCTTCGCGAGCAAGACGCGGAACAGGTTGTAGCAGCCGTGGATGTCGCCGATCGCATAGACGAGCTGGCCATCGACCTTCGCAACTGGCGGATCCACACGCGGTTCGACGTTGGCGCGCGCGCTGCTCATATCCGGTCTCGCTGACGGCCGTTGATCGCAAGCCGCTCGAGATCCTCGGCCAGCTCGCGATAGCCTTCCAGAACTGCATCGGGATCCCTGGTGGCGCGATCTCGCAGCCGGGTCCAGCGGCGCTGGTGCGCGACGAGAAAACGCCGCTCGACGCCTTCATTGATCGCCTTGGCATAGGCGCGGCGTAGTGCGCGATCTGCTTCCAATATATCTTCACGCATGCACCAGTGCCGCTCGAGCCGATCGCCGGCGCACCGGGATTCCCATGACGCAGAGCCGGCAGATGCCTGTTCGTGTTCGGACCGCCTGGCTGGCGCAGGATGGGCGTTTTCGTCACTAATCTGGGCAACGGCAGGCGGCTGTATTCGGGCCGCAGTCGACGCTGGCACTGGACCAGGTTCCGATGCCGCGCGAAGGGCTGCCGATGCCGTCGTTGGTTCGGCAGCAATTTTGTGTATCGGGACGGGAGGCGTGGTCATCTTGCCCCCCTCGAACGGGCTCTCCACGACCGTCAGGGCGGGCATGGCGGGCGCCATGGCCTTGGATGGGGTGGCCCAATGATCGATCAGGCCGGGCGCACTCGTCACAGCCATCCCAAGCAGAAGACCCGCCAGAGCGGCGCAGATCATTGGCCCGGCTGCGACTCCGCGCCGTGTTGTAGAGGTTCGTGCGGGATCGATCTTCAACACCGGTTGCGCGCGGTCAGCCCGGCGGGTGGAGGAGGCGCGGGCATCTCCGAAGATTGTGGCGAGATCTCTGCGGACATCGGCAAGCAGCAGGCGTTGAGACATTTTATGCGCCGCCAAGGATGATGAGTCCGAATGATGGTCGCCTTCGATGATCATATGAAGCCAGGTCCTCGAACGACTGTGAATGCCCCATGATCGCCGGAGGCCATAAACGGTTCTCTGGGTTTGGGGTTCCAGTTACTGCTGCGGTGCGATGCAGCTGGCCGATTACCATGTCCCTATGCGCGACAGCGCAAAAACAGCACGTTTCGTCGCTATGACGGATGAATGGAGTATAATATAGCCAAACAACATCAGGGCAACAATGCGGTATTTGGAGCATAAGTACTAATCGTTACCCACAAATT
>Ga0157326_1000028_pt1 | contig 12615 bp, 11 predicted proteins | sample MOy2old250510_FD_105391 | JGI IMG/M metagenome (GOLD analysis project Ga0157326, IMG submission 105391) | Arabidopsis rhizosphere microbial communities from North Carolina - M.Oy.2.old.250510 | ecosystem: Host-associated > Plants > Roots > Rhizosphere | place: USA: North Carolina | collected... | reverse complement strand
TCTAAACCCGGTGGGCAGCGGGTGAAGGGATGCCACGCGCTCGACTGCCCGTAGAGCTTGTTTGTCGAGCAAGCTGCTTCCGGAGCTCTTCAGGAGCGTTACCTTGTCCGGCCGCCCGTCCTCGGAGCAGTTGAACTTGACGCGCACGACACCCTGTGTCGTCCCGCGCGACACAGACGGATAAGCACGACCGATCTCCCGATCCAGCATGAGGTTCATGCGACCGGTCCACTCCGCAAGGGTGACCAGTCTGGTCGGATCGCTGTGTTCGACGTGCTGCGCGAGGAGCGGCGCGGCAAGCAGGGAAGAAAAGCCAACGGCTCCCATTAGGATCCTCAACATCGCGATACCTCCTGTTGGACAGATATGCCCGCACAGGATGAATACGCGCCGCGACGATGGGTCAGCAGTCGCTGAAATCCCATGGGAAGAATACCATATTTCCCACCAGCCACGCCAATTTCGACGCCCTACCCGCCGCGATAGGCCGCGCGGAAGTCGTTCGCGAAGCTCGTCAGCCGCCCGTCGCCGATCGCGGCGCGCAGATCCGCCATCAACGCCTGGTAGAAGCTCAGATTATGCTCGGTCATCAGCATCGCGCCGAGGATCTCTCCGGCGCGGATCAGATGATGGATATAGGCGCGGCTGAATTGGCTGCAGACCGGGCAAGCGCAACTTTCATCGAGGGGGCGCTGGTCCTCGCCGAACTTGGCGTTGCGCAGATTGATCGGGCCTGCGCGGGTGAAGGCCTGGCCGTTGCGGCCCGAGCGAGTCGGCAACACGCAATCGAACATGTCGATGCCGCGTTCGACGGCGCCAACGATGTCATCGGGCTTGCCGACGCCCATCAGGTAGCGCGGCTTGGCGGGATCGAGCTGGCCAGGCGCGAAATCGAGCGTCGCGAACATCGCATCCTGCCCCTCGCCCACCGCGAGCCCGCCGACGGCATAGCCATCGAAGCCGATGTCGAGCAGCGCATCGGCCGACGCCTTGCGCAAGACCTCATTGAGCGCGCCTTGCTGGATGCCGAACAGTCCAGCACGCCCCGCATGCTCTTCGCCGGCGTCGAAGGCAACGCGGGAGCGCTTTGCCCAGCGCATCGAACGCTCCATCGCCTCCGTCTGCTGCTGGGCGCTCGACGTGGTGGGCACCAGCTCGTCGAACGCCATGACGATATCCGAGCCGAGCAGCCGCTGGATCTCGATCGAGCGTTCCGGGCTCAGCATGTGCGCCGAGCCGTCGAGATGGCTCTTGAAGGAAACGCCCTCCTCGTTGCGCTTGGTCAGGGCCGACAGGCTCATCACCTGATAGCCGCCACTGTCAGTGAGGATCGGGCGATCCCAGCGCATGAACGCGTGCAACCCGCCAAGCCGTGCGACGCGCTCCGCACCGGGGCGCAGCATGAGATGATAGGTGTTGCCGAGGAGGATGTCGGCGCCAGTCGCACGAACGTCGGCGGGCTTCATCGCCTTGACCGTCGCGGCGGTCCCGACCGGCATGAAGGCGGGGGTGCGGATTTCGCCACGCAGCATCTTGATCGTGCCGGTGCGCGCCTTGCCGTCAGTGGCGGCAATCGAGAATTGAAAGCGGGGAGATGTCATGGCCGCAGGCCATAGAGGTGCGTCCCCGGACTGCCAAGGCTTGCGCCGTGCCGCACGCTGCGGCACGGGCGGCGGATGGACTTCGGCCTCGACACGTTCGCACTGCTGACGCTGGTCGCCTTCATCGCCGGCTTCATCGATGCGATCGCCGGCGGCGGCGGACTGCTCACGATCCCCGCGATGCTGTCGGCCGGCATCCCTCCGGTCGCCGCGCTTGCCACGAACAAGCTCCAGGGCAGCTTCAGCTCCGGAACAGCGACACTGAGCTTTTCGGCCAAGAAGATGATCGACTGGCGAACCTATTGGCCGCAGCTGGTGGTGATCACAGTCCTGTCAGGGATAGCCGCTTATATAGTTCAGGCCATACAGACCGACATACTCGAACTGATAGTGCCTGTGCTGCTTGTCGTGGTCGCGGCCTATGTGCTGCTCAGCCCGCGCATGACCGACGAGGATATCCACCAGCGGCTGAGTCCGAGAGCCTATCTGCCCGTGGGCGGCGCGATCGGTTTTTATGATGGCTTTTTCGGGCCTGGTACCGGCAGCTTTTTCACGACCAGTCTCGTCTCGCTCCGCGGCATGGGGCTGACCCGCGCGACGGCCCATACCAAGGCCTTCAACTTCGCCAGCAATATCGGCAGCCTGATCGTCTTTCTGGCAACCGGCCATGTTATGCTCCTGCTCGGCCTTTGCATGGCAATGGGCGCGGCGGCAGGCGCATTCACCGGCTCGCATACCGCGATGCGTTTTGGCGCGAAGGTGATTCGCCCCGTCCTGGTGACGATCTGTCTGGCGCTCACCGCCAAGCTGCTGTGGCAGGCGTTGAGCTGATCGAACTTGAAGGAACCCCACGGGCTGCTTGCCACCCCGCCGGCACCACTCGACGACGACCCGCTTGCGTTTCTGAACCGTTAGCGCTTGGATGCTCACCCGATAGCAGGAGAGTCACGCGTTGGACGACAGCAGCACGCCAGAGCCCGAGACGAGCAAGAAGAAACGTCCATCGGTGCCGAAGATCACCAAGAAGACGGCGGTCGTGGGCGCCGCGATCGGCATAGGGTCGGCGGCGATCGTCGCCGCGCTGCTCTACGCCAACCGCGGCAACACCAAGAGCTGAATAGAGGGGTGCAATTTCTCGCGCCCCTGCCCATCTCCTCCTGATGCGGATTTTTACGATCGGCTATGAGGGCGCGACCCAGGCCGAGCTTATCGCGCGGCTGAAGGTGGCGGGTGTAGAACTCCTTGCCGACGTTCGCGCGGTGCCACTGTCGCGGCGGCCCGGTTTTTCGAAGAATATCCTTGCCGCAGGGCTACGCGAAGCCGGGATAGACTATGTCGGACTCAAGGCGCTGGGGACGCCGCCCGAGGGCCGCGACGCGGCGCGCAAGCATGATCTCGACAAGCTGCGCCGGATCTATACGGGGCAACTCGCGCTGCCCGAGGCGATGGTCCAGGCCGCCCAGCTGCTCGACATGGCTCGCGAGCGCCCTACCGCGCTACTCTGTTTCGAACGCGAGCCTGGCTGTTGCCACCGATCGCTGCTGGTCGAGGCGGCCATGCCTGAAGCCGAAGTAGTCGATCTCTTCGTCTAAGGGAGCATCAGCCTGGATCGGGCGTTTTGAGTTCATGCCGTCCAGCGTGATCCGCAGCTTCGATTATGACCCCGAGGAACGCCGCCTCGACATTCTGTTCGTGACCGGGCGGCGCTACAGTTATCACGACGTTCCCGCGCGGATCGTTGCGGCGATGCGCGCGGCGGGATCAAAAGGACGGTTTTTCAATACGCGCATCCGCGATCAATTCGCCTTCACCCGCAAGCTATGACCGGTGCGATCCTTGTGGGAACCGCAGGCTGGTCGATCCCTTCACGCTATCGGCCCGACTTTCCCGAGGGCGGTTCGCACTTGCAGCGTTATGCGGCCCGGTTCAACGCAGTCGAGATCAACAGCAGCTTCCACCGGCCCCATCGTCGCTCGGTTTATGAGCGCTGGGCATCGAGCGTACCGGGTGGGTTCCGCTTCTCCGTCAAGCTTCCACGCTGCATCACCCATGACCGGCGGCTGGTTGACGTTGGGTCCCTTCTTGCGGCTTTCGCCGAGCAGGTCGGCGGGCTAGACGATAAGCTCGGGGCGATCCTTGTCCAGTTACCGCCTAGCCTTGCGTTCGAACCGGCCACCGCCGGCAGCTTCTTCGCCGCGCTGCATGCGGCCATACGTGCGCCATTGATGTGCGAGCCGCGCCATGCAAGCTGGTTTTCGGCAGCCGCGAACGACGTGTTGCACGACCACGCTGTCGCCCGCGTCGCGGCCGACCCTGCCCGCTTTCCGGATGCGAAGCTCCCCGGCGGTGCCGATAAATGCTGTTACCTTCGCCTACATGGTTCTCCAGTCATGTACCGGTCTTCCTATGACGACGTGCGTCTACGCGGCTATGCGGCGATGATAGCGCGCGCGTCACCCGACGAAGTGGCCTGGTGCATCTTCGACAATACTGCTGGCATGGCGGCGATTGGCGACGCATTGCGCTTCCAACAGGTCATCGCCTAATCCAGATCAGCTTCGGGAACGACGCACCATCCTGATCGTTAGGCGGCGGTTCCGGAGGAGATTGTCATGCACAAGATCATATTGGTCGCGTCTGCGAGCCTATTGTCGCTCAGCCTTGCGAGCTGCGGCCAGCAGGCACAGAACACAGCCGCATCGGCGACTAATGGTGCGATGGATACCGCCGATACCGCAGGCGCGACGGCATCCAATGCGATGGTCGATGTTCAGCAGGCGGTGACGCCAACGCCGACCGGCCAGGAATTTGTCGACCGAGCTGCCAAATCCGACGCCTACGAAATCGCCGCGGCCAAGATCGCGCAAGCCAGCGCAACATCGCAGGCAGTCAAGGACTTCGCGGCGGAAATGATCAAGGCTCACACCGAATCAACCGCCAAAATGAAGGCGGCCGCCGCTGCTGCAAGCCCTCCGCTCAACCCCAACCCGGCGCTGACCGAGGACCAGAACGAGGACCTCGCCGATTTGCGCGCCAAGAAGGGCAGGGAGTTTGATGAAGCTTATGTCGATGATCAGGTAGACGCGCACCAGACCGCGCTGGCGATGATCCGCGACTATGCCGAGCATGGCGACGTCCTATCGCTCAAGACCACTGCTGGGGAGATTGCGCCGGTTGTCCAGAAGCATCTCGATCACGCGAAAACTCTCGACAACTGATCGGCAGCTGATGATAGGAGGCCGGCAGGATCCGGCCTCTCTGCCGTTATCAGGGAACGTCGCGGACCAGGAGCACCACTTTGCCGATGTGATCCTGGTCGAGCCGCCGATGCGCGTCGGCGGCCTGTGCAAGCGGAAAGGTCGCATCGATGACCGGCTTCAGCCGCCCTTCCTCGACATGCGGCCAGACCACCGCGACGATCTCGTCCGCGACCGCCGTCTTGAAATCGACACTGCGCGGCCGCAGCGTCGATCCGGTGATGGTCAGCCGCTTCTGCATGATTTTCCAGATCGGAATTTCGGCCTTGGATCCGCCTAATATCGCGATCGAGACATGCCGGCCGTCATCGGCGAGGCAGTCGAGGTTCCGGGGCAGGTAATCGCCGCCGACCATGTCGAGAACCGCATCGACCCCCTTGCCGCCAGTGATGCGCCGCACCTGCTCGACATAGTCCTCGTTCCGGTAGTTGATGGCATGCGCCGCGCCCAGCTTGCGCGCCGCTTCGCATTTCTCGTCCGATCCGGCGGTAACGATCATCGTGACCTGAAAAATGCGCCCGAGCAGGATCGCCATCGTCCCGATCCCGCTGGTGCCGCCATGGACCAGGACAGTGTCGCCATCGGCGACATAGGCGCGTTCGAACAAATTACTCCATACGGTGAACAGCGTCTCGGGGATTGCTGCCGCCTCGACCATCGACAAGGTGTTGGGCACCGGCAGGCACAGCCCTGCATCGGCAACGACATATTCAGCATAGCCGCCACCCGCCACCAGCGCGCAGACCGGCTGGCCGAGCAACTCGGGGAGCGTCCCCTCGCCCAGTGCGACCACCTCGCCCGCCACTTCGAGGCCGGGAATCGACGGAGCCCCCGGGGGCGGCGGATAAGCGCCGACCCGCTGTGCCACATCGGGGCGATTGACCCCAGCGGCGGCGACTCGGATCAGCAACTGGTTGCGACCCGGCCGCGGCACCGGCCGCCGCACTGGAACCAGAACCTCCGGCCCGCCCTTTTCAACCGGATCTATCGCCGTCATCCAATCGGGAATTTCGGCCATCAACTACCCCTTTTCGTCCCGAACCGACGGGATTCTACGAAGGGTTTATTGACACACGGCCCGCCCCGGTCAACGTTGTGCCCATGGATCCCGACGATCTTTTCGCGAAGCGCCCCGACGATCCGGTGAAACAGGTCATCCGGCAGGATATCGATCACCTTTCGGTCGACGAGCTGGAAGCCCGGATTGCTGCCCTCGAGGGCGAAATCGCACGGTGTCGATCAAAAATTAACAAAGCCGTTAACCATCGCGCAACCGCTGAAAGCTTATTCAAACGATGAGGGGGCGCTGTCGGGATCGGCATCCGCCGTCTCGACGGAGATGTCGGTCTTGATGAACGGTGCGAGGCACCCGACATATGCTATACCGGCCTGGTTCGTTCCATGTCGCGAGGAGTACTAGAACATGCCTTCCTTCGCCCGCGAACTCGAACAGACGTTGCACAATGCGCTGAGCGCCGCCAGCAGCCGGCGCCACGAATATGCGACGCTCGAGCACCTGCTGCTCGCGTTGATCGCCGACGAGCATGCCTCGAAGGTGATGACCGCCTGCGGCGTCGAGCTGACCGAGCTTCGCAATGCGGTCACCAACTATCTCGACACCGAGCTCGATGCGCTCAAGGTCGAGGGTGAGACCGATCCATCTCCTACCAGCGGCTTCCAGCGAGTCGTTCAGCGCGCAATTCTTCACGTTCAATCCTCGGGGCGCGAGGAAGTGACCGGGGCCAATGTCCTCGTCGCGCTGTTCAGCGAGCGCGAAAGCTACGCCGTCTTCTTCCTGCAACAGCAGGATATGAGCCGCCTCGATGCGGTCAGCTTCATCAGCCACGGTGTCGGCAAGGCCGGACAACCCACGGAGCAACGCGAAGTGAAGGGCGCCGAAGAAGAAAAGGCCCAGGCCAAGTCCGACGGCAAGAAGGGCGAGAGCGCTCTCAAGCAGTTCTGCGTCGATCTCAACGCCAAGGCCAAGGCCGGCAAGGTCGATCCGCTGATCGGCCGCGGCCCCGAGGTCGACCGCACGGTCCAGATCCTGTGCCGCCGCTCGAAGAACAACCCACTCTATGTCGGCGATCCCGGCGTGGGCAAGACCGCGATCGCCGAGGGCCTCGCGCGCAAGATCGTCGAGGGCGACGTACCCGAAGTCCTGCTGCCGGCGGTGATCTATTCGCTCGACATGGGCGCGCTACTCGCCGGCACCCGCTATCGCGGCGACTTCGAGGAGCGCCTCAAGCAGGTCGTCACCGAACTTGAAAAGCTCCCACACGCCGTGCTGTTTATCGACGAGATCCACACCGTGATCGGTGCCGGCGCTACGTCGGGCGGCGCGATGGATGCGTCGAACCTGCTCAAGCCGGCGCTGTCGGGCGGCTCGATCCGCTGCATCGGATCGACGACCTACAAGGAGTTCCGCAATCATTTCGAGAAGGACCGCGCACTGCTGCGCCGCTTCCAGAAGATCGACGTGAACGAGCCGACGATCGAGGATACGATCAAGATCATCACCGGCCTGCGCACGGCCTTCGAGCAGCATCACAACGTCAAATATACCCCCGACGCTATCAAGGCGGCGGTCGAGTTGTCGTCGCGCTACATCAACGACCGCAAGCAGCCCGACAAGGCGATCGACGTAATCGACGAGGTGGGCGCGTCGCAGATGCTGGTCCCCCCGGCCAAGCGCAAGAAGGTGATCACGCCGAAGGAGATCGAGGCGGTGATCGCGACGATGGCGCGCGTGCCGGCCAAGTCAGTGTCGACCGACGACAAGAAGGCGCTCGGCTCGCTCGAGACCGATCTCAAGCGTGTCGTCTTCGGCCAGGACAAGGCGATCGAGCTGCTGTCGTCGGCGATCAAGCTCAGCCGCGCCGGCCTGCGCGATCCCGATAAGCCGATCGGCAACTATCTCTTCTCGGGCCCCACCGGCGTCGGCAAGACCGAGGTCGCGCGCCAGCTCGCCTCGATCCTCGGCATTCCGCTCCAGCGCTTCGACATGTCCGAATATATGGAGCGCCACTCGGTCAGCCGCCTGATCGGCGCGCCTCCGGGCTATGTCGGCTACGACCAGGGTGGCCTGCTGACCGACGCGGTCGACCAGCATCCGCATTGCGTGCTGCTGCTCGACGAGATCGAGAAGGCCCATCCCGACCTGTTCAATATCCTGTTGCAGGTAATGGATAACGGCAAGCTGACCGACCACCACGGCAAGACGGTCGATTTCCGCAACACCATCCTGATCATGACCACCAATGCCGGTGCCTCGGACATGGCGCGCGAAAGCCTCGGCTTCGGCAACCTCACCCGCGAGGGCGAGGATGAGGAAGCGGTCAAGAAGATGTTCACGCCGGAGTTCCGCAATCGCCTCGATGCGATCGTGCCCTTCGGCTATCTGCCGACCGAGGTCGTCTCGCGCGTGGTCGAGAAGTTCATTCTCCAGCTCGAACTTCAGCTGGCCGATCGCGAGGTCCACATCAGCCTCGACGACGAGGCCAAGACCTGGCTGACCGCCAAAGGCTACGACAAGCTCTACGGCGCCCGTCCGATGGGCCGCCTGATACAGGAGAAGATCAAGCAGCCGCTGGCCGAGGAACTGCTGTTCGGCAAGCTCGTCCATGGCGGCGAGGTCAAGGTAAAGATGAAGGACGGCACCCTTGCCTTCGAGATCGTCCCGGCAGCGCCCAAGCGGCCCAAAAAGGGCGGCGCGAGGCCAAAGCTCAAAGCCTGACATTGCATCCAAGTGATATGAGAAGGCCCGCCTCGAAAGAGCGGGCCTTTTTCTTGCCTCCCCCTCTTCTCAGCAAGCTGGCACGCGGCCCAGCTCAAGGTAATCCGTTTTCGATCCCCCGATGTTAACCATATCTCCAACCTTCAGGCGCAAAAGAGCATGTCGGACTCGCAAGGGCGGGGACACCGGGGGAAGCGATGCGCTACGAATTGATCGTGATAGGCAGTGGACCGGCGGGACGCCGCGCCGCTATTCAGGCGGCCAAGCTGGGTAAGTCGGTGCTCGTCATCGAAAACCGCTATCGCGTCGGCGGCGTGTCGGTACACACCGGCACCATCCCCTCGAAGACCTTGCGCGAAACTGTGCTCAACCTGACCGGATGGCGCGAGCGGGGCTTTTACGGTCGCGCCTATCGGGTCAAGAAGGACATCGACGGCAAGGATCTCAACGCCCGGCTCCAGATGACGCTCGATCATGAGATCGACGTTCTCGAACATCAATTCACCCGCAACGGCGTCCGCACCATCGAAGGCGCAGCTGAGTTTCGCGGACCTCATGAAATCGCCGTCACCGACCCCAAGGGCGTGGTGCACATCTTCGGTGCCGAGCGTGTGCTGATCGCGGTCGGCACCACGCCCTACCGTCCCCCGTCGATCCCGTTCAACGGCACGACCATCCTCGACAGCGACGATCTGATTGCCAAGCCGCGCGTGCCGCGCAGCCTCACCGTGATCGGTGCGGGAGTGATCGGCATCGAATATGCGACGATCTTCTCGGCGCTCGACGTTCCCGTCACCCTGATCGAACCGCGTGACAGTTTCCTCGATTTCGTCGATCGCGAGATCATCGACGATTTCGTCCACCAACTGCGCGACCGTGGCATGGCGATCCGTCTCGGGTCGAAGGTCGATCGGGTCGAGGTCGATGGCCAGGGCTGGGCGATCTCGGTGCTTGACGACGGCCGCCGCATCCGTTCCGAAATGTTGCTCTATGCGGCGGGCCGAATCGGCGCGACCGCGCCGCTCGGCCTCCAAAATTGTGGGCTGGAAGCCGACGACCGCGGCCGCCTCACCGTCGATCCGGTGACGCTGCAGACCTCGGTTCCGCATATCTACGCCGCTGGCGACGTGATCGGTTTTCCGAGCCTCGCCTCGACCTCGATGGAACAGGGGCGCATTGCCGCCTGCCACGCCTTCGGCGCGCCGATACCCCCCGCGCCGGCCTATTTCCCCTATGGCATCTACGCGGTACCCGAAATCTCGACCGTCGGCCTGTCCGAACAGGAAGTCCGGGAGAAGAACATTCCCTATGAATGCGGCATCGCCCGCTTTCGCGAAACCTCGCGCGGGCATATCATGGGCATGCAGGCCGGCATGATGAAGCTGATCTTCGCGCTCGAGGATCGCCGCCTGCTCGGCGTCCACATCATCGGCGAGAGCGCCACCGAGCTGATCCACATCGGACAAGCCGTGCTCAACCTTGGCGGCACAATCGATTATTTCGTCGAGAACACCTTCAACTATCCGACTCTCGCCGAGGCCTACAAGATCGCCGCGCTCGATGCTTGGAACCGCATGCCGCGCTGCGACGACCATCAGCAGAGCGCGCTCGACCGCGCCCTGCCCGAATTGAAGCGGCTCAAGGCGCAGGGGCCGAAAGCCAAAGCTGCGTAATTAATTCGGTCGCCAATCCAGTAAGACCTTGGGATGACGTCGCAGGATATGCGTATCAGCTCTGCAATACGGTGAATTCCGCTCATCCTCCATTGATAGTCGACCGCACGATCCTCATGTTGCACGACAGCAACGACAGAGGACCGCCCCGCCCGCATGACATCCGCTATCATCGACGCCGGTGCCGTCCGTCTCGCGCTCGGCAAGGGCTCTGCGCGGGTCGACATTCTCAAGGGCATCGATCTCGCCATCGGCGCCGGGGAAACCGTGGCGCTGCTGGGGCCGTCGGGTTCGGGAAAATCTTCGTTGATGGCTATCCTGTCGGGGCTCGAACGTGCCGACCAAGGCCGCATCATGATCGCGGGCCGCGATTTCAGCCGGCTTGACGAGGACGCGCTTGCCGCTGCCCGGCGCGGGCGTATCGGTATCATCCTGCAGGCCTTTCACCTTCTGCCCACGATGACCGCGCTGGAAAATGTCGCGGTGCCGCTTGAACTCGCGAGCGAGGCGGGCGCTTTCGATCGCGCCCGAGCCGAGTTGGAAGCGGTCGGCCTCGGCCATCGTATCGACCATTATCCCGCCCAGCTTTCGGGCGGCGAGCAGCAACGCGTCGCCATCGCCCGGGCTACAGCGCCCCGCCCCGCGATCCTGTTCGCCGATGAACCGACCGGCAATCTCGACGCCGTGACCGGTGAAGGCATAATGGACCTGCTGTTCGACCGACAGCGCGAGACTGGCGCCACCCTGCTGATCATCACGCATGATCCCGTTTTGGCCCGGCGCTGCGCCCGCGTCGTCGAGATGCGCGACGGAGTGATCGTCTCGGATCGACGCGCCTCGTGAGAACCGCATGCGCGCTGGCGTTGCGCGACCTGAGCGGAGGGCTTCGCGGCCTGCGCCTGCTGATTCTCTGCCTGTTCCTCGGGGTCGCGGGACTCGCCGGGGTCGGTAGCCTGAGCCAGGCGATCACTGCCGAACTCGACTCGCGCGGCCGCGAGATACTCGGCGGCGATATCGAGATGCGCGTCGCTCAGCGCATGGCCGCACCCGATGAACGCGCCGCCTTCGCCCGTCTCGGCGCGGTTTCCGAGACCATCAAGATGCGCGCGATGGTATCGCGCCTCGATGCCGGCGCATCGGTGCTCGCCGAGCTCAAGGGGGTCGATACGCGCTGGCCGCTCTATGGCGACTTCACCCTCGCTCCCGGCGCACTTGCGCCTCGCCCAAGCGGTTTAGACGTCGCGATCGCTCCTGCGCTCGCCCAGCGCCTGTCGCTGCGCGTTGGCAACGTCGTGCGAGTCGGCGAAGCGAAACTGCGGGTGATCGGGCTGATCGACGATGAACCCGACCGGGTCGGCGAAGGCTTCACGCTAGGCCCGTCGATCATCACCTCGCAGCAGGGGCTGGCGGCTACGCGCCTTGTCCAGCCCGGCAGCCTCTATGCCGCGCGCTACCGCATTCGTCTTGCCGGCAACCCGGACATCCAGGCACTCTCCAACCAGCTCGCCCATCGCTATCGCAGCGGCAATTGGGAAGTCACCGACCGGACCAACGCAGCGCGCGGGCTGCGCCGCTTCGTCGACCAGCTCGACCAGTTCCTGACCCTCGTCGGGCTGACCGCGCTGATCGTCGCGGGGATAGGCGTCGGTAACGGCGTGTCGTCCTGGCTGGACCAGCGACGGCCCGGAATCGCTACGCTCAAGATATTGGGAGCATCGTCACGGACGATCTTTCAGATATACCTTATCCAGATCGCGCTGGTCGCCGCCGGCGCTATTGTCACCGGCCTCGTCGTCGGTGCGGCGGTCCCTGCGCTGGTTGGCCAGATCGCGGGAGACGCCCTACCCGTACAACCGAAATTTTCGCTCTTCCCGGCGCCGCTGCTGGTCAGCGCCGCCTATGGCGTCCTCGCGGCGCTGCTGTTCAGCCTCGCCCCGCTCGCGCGCGCAGGTGAGATCAGCCCCGCCGCGATCTTCCGCGCGCGGATCGAACCTTTCGGCCTGCCGCGCTGGCGCGTGCTGCTGGTGATGACAGGGGCCGCTCTCGGCATTGCAGCGCTGGCGATCGGCACCGCCCGGCAGCCGCTGCTCAGTGCGGGTTTCCTCGGCGGCATGGTCGTGATCTTCGCGCTGCTTGGATTGATCGGCCGGCTTGTCCGGCGCGGCGCGCGCGCCATGCCCCGCTCGCGCCGCCCGCTGCTGCGCCTCGCCATCGCCAATCTTCACCGGCCGGCGGCCCAGACCGACCGGCTAATCGTCGCGCTCGGCCTCGGCCTCACCCTGTTCGTGATGCTTGCGGTGCTCCAGACCAATCTGGCCAACCAGATCGAACGCACCATCCCCGCCACC
>Ga0157326_1000026_pt1 | contig 12657 bp, 14 predicted proteins | sample MOy2old250510_FD_105391 | JGI IMG/M metagenome (GOLD analysis project Ga0157326, IMG submission 105391) | Arabidopsis rhizosphere microbial communities from North Carolina - M.Oy.2.old.250510 | ecosystem: Host-associated > Plants > Roots > Rhizosphere | place: USA: North Carolina | collected... | reverse complement strand
CGCCTTCGCATCGCTGAGCCTGTGGGGCTATACCACGAAAAAGGACCTGTCGGGCTTCGGCACCTTCCTGATTATGGGTGTCGTCGGCCTGCTGATCGCCTCGCTGCTCAACATCTTCTTCAAGTCGCCGGTCATGAACATGATGATCAGTGCGGTCGGCGTGCTGCTGTTCGCAGGGCTCACTGCCTACGACACGCAGAAGATCAAGAGCATGTATCATTATGTCGCCGGTACCGATTTCGCCGGTAAGTCGGTGGTGATGGGCGCGCTGACGCTCTATCTCGACTTCGTCAACATGTTCACTTTCCTGCTGCAGTTCCTCGGCGATCGCCGCTGATTCTCGCAGTTCGATAATGGGGCCCGGCGGAAACGCCGGGCCTTTTTCTTTGTCCCGCGCCCGCTATGCTTGGTCGATCGGGGGACACATGGATTATCTCGGACTGAGCTTCGAGCAACTCGACGAGGCGGCGGTTGTCGCACTGCTGCGGGAGCGGCGCGCCGATAGCTCCTTCGCCTATCTGGTCACTCCCAATGTCGATCATGTCGTGCGCCTGTCGACGCTCGATCGCGATAGCCCCGAACGGCGCGCCTATCGCCGCGCGGCCTGGCGGTTGTGCGACAGCCGCGTACTCTCCGCGCTGGCATCACTACAGGGCATCCGCCTGCCGGTGGTGACCGGCAGCGATCTGACGAACCGGCTGGTTCGTGAGGTGGCCCTGCCGGGCGACCGCATCTGCCTAATCGGCGGGCAGGCCGGGGACATTGCCATCCTTAGCGCGATTCGGCCCGGCGTCACGATCCTGCAGCATATTCCGACGATGGGTTTGCGCGAGGATGCGGCTGCCCGTGCCGACGCGGCGAGCTTCGCCAGCCGATCGCGTGCACGATTCATCCTCCTTGCGGTCGGATCGCCCCAGCAGGAGATGATTGCCGCCGCGATCGCAGAGATGCCCGAGGCGCGGGGAACAGCCTTGTGTATCGGCGCGTCGATCGATTTTCTCGCAGGGCGAACCAATCGCGCGCCGCGTTGGATGCAGCGGCTGTCGCTCGAATGGCTGCATCGGCTGCTGATCAATCCGCGGCGGTTGTGGCGGCGCTATCTGGTGGAAGGGCCGCGCATCTTCGTCCTTGCCTGGAAATCCCGGCGGTGAATCCCATCGCAGCGGAACAATCTGCAAATCACACCGGTTGACCACGCGCCGATTGCCTCGCGAGATTAAGTGCGATGAGGCGCGGCAGGAGGTGGATCATGAATCAGGCAACATCGGCGGCCTCGATCGAGTCCGACCACAAACTCATATTGGGAAGCCGCGTCAACGGGACCCCGGTATTCAATGCGTCCGACGAGCGGATGGGCCATGTCGACGATCTTTCGATCGAACGGCAGAGTGGTCGGGTGGTTTATGGCATCATGTCGTTCGGGGGCTTCCTGGGCATCGGCGAGAAATTCCATCCGATTCCCTGGTCGCTACTCGATTACGACCCCGAGCGCGGCGGCTATGTGGTTGCGCTTGATCGCGCCACGCTCGAAGGCGCGCCGCATTATGAGCGCGAGGAGCTGGCGAAGCTGGGCGGCCCCAGCCACCAGCTGCACGGTGAACGTATCTTCGATTATTACGGTCCTTTCGGTCCCCTGCCTTATTGGTAAGGTGCCATGAAGGTTCATGTGGGCGCTGTTAGCCGGCCGTCGCTGCTCCTCGAGGGAGGTCCTGTTTTGCCTTGAGCAAGGCTGCGGCATCCGTCCGGCTGAGCTTCACCCGATGGAGCGCGGCCGCCTTGATCAATTGAATCAATGCGGCAGCGTTCTTGACGGCATCGGCTTTGTTGAAACAGGCAGCGGCGCCGAGCAGCAAAGCTCCGACGCGGGTCTCGGACCCTTCGGCGGTGCTGCCCGACAGCATGACCGCAGGAACATGCTGGGCATGGAGAGTTTGCAGATAGGTCAGACCATCCGTCCCAGGCATGTCGATATCGAGCGTCACCACGTCGACATGTCGCGTCTCGAGGATTGAATTGGCTTCATCGGCCGACGCCGCGACGCCCACCACATTGAGCCTGCGGTCCTTTTCTAAAATGCCGGCGAGCATTGCCCTTATAACCAGGGAATCGTCTATTACGAGGACGTGTATCAGCGCGTTGTCGACCGCCAAAACCCCCTCCGTTCGCTACGCAACCAATACTGACGCTCAATTTCGAGCTGACTTGACTATAGATCGGAGGCTTGTGCGTTCTGGTTAATGGCGGCGACCTGAAAGGCGGGGGAGCATTATACTTTAGCCGTAAACAGGCCTTAATCGTTACGGCGTGACCGGCCGGATGAGCCAAATGTTTCTGACTTTCCGCCCTGACATGTTCTCTCTGCGGGGTGCTTTGTAGACAATTGTTAACGCGGCCATTGATTCCTTGCGAATGGTTCGCAGTGGGAACAAAGCTCGAAATGGCTGAAAATGCAGCATTCTCTGCCATGGCGATTGTTTCGATACCGTGCTATAGGCGAGGTATCGAATGCCTTGGGGGGCTGCCGGTGTGTAGGGGGTGCGTTATATGCGTAATTTGAGGGCTGCGGCACTGTCCGCCATGATGTTCGTCGCAGTGGCCGTTCCGGCGTTCGGCGCCGTGATCGTCAATTCCGCCAACACCGGCTATAACTTCACGGTCGATTATGTTGGTCAGGTCGGGGGCAACACGACGCCGCAGGTTTCGGCGTTGGGCACCTTCACCTTCAACGGTGTCACCAATGGCGGTCTGACCTATAATTTCGGCTATTCGTTGAACAATGATTCGACGACGACGGCCCGGCTCAGCGGCTTCGCCTTCAATACAAATCCAAATCCTACCGGCGCGGCCGTAACCGGGGCGTTCAACAACAGCGGCCTCAGCGGCAACTATCCCGAAGGCTACAGCACGGTCGATGTCTGCTTCACCGATGGCGGCGGCTCGTGCGCCGGCGGCGGCAATGGCGGCTTCTATAACGGCTCGACCGGGACCGGCACCTTCGCGCTCTCCTTTGCCCAGGTCATGGAATCGGTGTCGTTCGACAGCTTCGTGACGCGGTTCCAGTCGATCAACGGCGTTGCCGGCGGCACGTCGGGCATCGGGATCGGTTCGGTCGTTCAGGGCGGCGGCGCTCCCATCACTGCCCCCGAGCCGGGCACCTGGTTGATGATGCTGGTCGGCTTCGGCCTGGTCGGCTTCACGCTGCGCGGTCGTCGCGGCTCCTTCCAGCCTGCGCTACAGGCGGCCTGACCTCTTCCATATGATGCTGTCAGCGTTATGGCTTGAGCCATGACGCTGACTCCGCTTGTCCTGCTGATCTGCTCCAACATCTTCATGACGGTCGCCTGGTACGGCCATCTGAAGTTTACCGACACCCGGCTGTGGATCGTCATCCTCGCCTCCTGGGGCGTTGCGCTGATCGAATATTGCTTCGCGGTGCCCGCCAACCGGATCGGTTATCTTCACGGCTGGAGCGCGGGCCAGCTCAAGATCACTCAGGAAATCGTCACGCTGCTGGTCTTTGCCGTCTTCGCCGTGGTGGTGCTGGGCGAGCCGATCGGATGGCGTCATGCCGGCGCATTCGCCTGCATCGTCGGTGCGGCGGCGTTCATGTTCGCGGGGCGAAACTGATCGGCAATTGCACTGGCGACAGGAGCACACCATATCCGGATCTGCAAAGCATCTAGGACGGATATGAGCGAACTTCCCAAATGGCATGGCACGACGATCCTGTCGGTGCGCAAGGGCGGCAAGGTGGTCGTCATCGGCGACGGCCAGGTATCGATGGGCAACACGGTGATGAAGCCCAACGCCCGCAAGGTCCGCACCTTGGGTGACGGATCGGTGATCGGCGGTTTCGCCGGGGCCACCGCCGACGCGTTTACCCTGTTCGATCGGCTCGAACGCAAGCTGGAGCAGCATAGCGGGCAGCTGCTGCGCGCCGCGGTCGAACTCGCCAAGGACTGGCGGACCGACAAATATCTGCGCAACCTCGAGGCGATGATGATCGTCGCCGACAAGGAAGTGACCCTGATCCTGACCGGCAATGGCGATGTACTTGAACCGATCGGCGGGGTTGCGGCGATCGGGTCGGGCGGCAATTTCGCGCTATCGGCGGCGCGCGCGCTGGTCGACTATGAAGCAGATGCCGAAACAATCTGCCGCAAGGCGATGGCGATAGCCGCAGAGCTATGCGTCTATACCAATGACAGTCTGACGATCGAGGCGCTCGAAAGCGCATCCTGATCCGCCGTGCGGGCATTCTCCCGAGCGGCCTTCCCCCATCGAAAGCAAGTAGCGAAATGAACGACAAGCTGACCCCCAAGGCGATCGTCGCCGCGCTCGACGCGCATATTGTCGGCCAGGCCGATGCCAAGCGCGCTGTCGCCGTGGCGCTGCGCAATCGCTGGCGGCGGCAACGCCTGCCTGAGGCGCTGCGCGACGAGGTGACGCCCAAGAACATCCTGATGATCGGCCCGACAGGGTGCGGCAAGACCGAGATCAGCCGACGGTTGGCCAGACTGGCCGACGCGCCCTTCGTTAAGGTCGAGGCGACGAAGTTCACCGAAGTCGGCTATGTCGGTCGTGACGTCGAGCAGATCGCACGCGACCTGGTCGAGGAAGCGGTGCGGCTCGAGAAGGACCGCCGCCGCGTCGCGGTGAAGGACAAGGCCGAGGACGCGGCTATGGCGCGCCTGCTTGACGCGCTGGTTGGCAAGGATGCCAGCGAGGCGACCCGACTGAGTTTTCGCCAGCGCTTCGAGGAGCATCAGCTCGACGACAAGGAGATCGAGATCGAAGTCGAGGATTCGGGCGGTATGCCGTTCGAGCTGCCCGGCATGGGCGGCCAGGTCGGCATGATCAACCTGACCGAGATGATGAGCAAGATGGGTGGCAACCGCACCAAGCGTCGCAAGATGACGGTGCGCGCCGCCTGGTCCAAGCTGGTCGACGAGGAGGCCGACAGGCGTCTCGATCAGGACGAGGTCAGCCGGGTCGCGCTCCAGGATGCCGAGCAGAACGGGATCGTCTTTCTCGACGAGATCGACAAGATCGCTGTCTCCGACGTGCGCGGCGGTTCGGTCAGCCGCGAGGGCGTCCAGCGCGACCTGTTGCCGCTGATCGAAGGCACGACGGTCGCGACCAAATATGGGCCGCTCAAGACCGACCACATATTGTTCATCGCGTCGGGCGCGTTTCATGTCGCCAAGCCATCGGACCTGCTGCCTGAACTCCAGGGTCGTCTGCCGATCCGGGTCGAACTCAAGGCACTCACCGAGGCCGATTTCGTGCGCATCCTTTCCGACACGCGGGCGAGCCTGACCGAACAATATCGTGCGCTGATCGGCACCGAGGGTGTCGAGATCAGCTTTACCGACGATGGCATCGCCGCGATCGCCAGGACCGCCGCCGAGGTGAACGGGCAAATCGAGAATATCGGTGCCCGGCGATTATCGACGGTCATGGAGAAGCTGCTCGAAGAGATCAGCTTCAACGCCGAGGACCGCATAGGCAGCAGCCTGATCGTCGACGCCGCCTATGTGAACGGCCAACTCAGCGAGATCGCACGTAACACCGATCTTTCCAAATATGTGCTGTAGGAGGCGCGGCAACGATGGCGATCACGATGTACGGCATCAAGAATTGCGACACGATCAAGAAGGCGCGGACCTGGCTGGAGGAGCGCGGCCTCGGCTATGACTTTCACGACTACAAGGCGTCGGGCATCGACCGGGCGCGGCTACAAGATTGGGTCGACCGACTGGGGTGGGAGGTGCTGCTCAATCGCGTCGGGACGACCTTCCGCAAGCTGCCTGATGCTGACCGCGCCGATCTCGATGCGGCGAAGGCGGTCGAGCTGATGGAAGCGCAGCCGTCGATGATCAAGCGCCCCGTACTCGATCTCGATGGGCAGCTGCTGGTCGGTTTCAAGCCGGACGACTATCACAGGGCGCTCGGCTGAGCCGAATCATCGGAAGGCGGCGTGCAAAACGAGCCTGGCGACTTTCGTGCCGACGCAGGGTGCTGCGGCTTCACGTCGGCGGCATTCCTGTTTATCGGCTTTTCGCCAAGGAGGCGCACCGATGAACCCAACCGCGAAGATATTGCTGCTCGGCTCGGGCGAATTGGGCCGGGAGTTCGTGATTGCCGCGAAACGGCTGGGCGCACACGTCATCGCGTGCGATTCCTATGCGGACGCGCCGGCCATGCAGGTTGCCGACGAGGCTGAAATTTTCTCGATGCTGGACAGCGACGCGCTTGCTTCCGTGATCGAAAAGCACAGGCCAGACCATATCGTTCCCGAAGTCGAAGCAATCCGTACCGAGGTGCTCAAGGATTATGAGGACCGCGGCTTCTCGGTCGTTCCGTCGGCGCGGGCGACGATCCTGACGATGAACCGCGATCGAATCCGCGACGTCGCGGCGCGCGAACTGGGTCTGACCACCTCGAAGTTCCTGTACGCCGAGAGCTTGAGCGCGATGCGCGCCGCTGTCGAGAAGGTCGGCATTCCGTGCGTGGTGAAGCCAGTGATGTCCTCATCAGGCAAGGGCCAGAGCATCGTTACGGCCTCCGGGGCGGTCGACGCCGCCTGGGACTATGCGGTGGCGGGAATGCGCGGCGACCGGCAGCGGGTGATTGTCGAGGCGTTCGTCGCCTTCGACTATGAGATCACGCTGCTGACGATCCGCACGCGCGACGGCGTTCTGTTTTGCGAGCCGATCGGCCACCGTCAGGAACGTGGCGACTATCAGGAGAGCTGGCAGCCGACCCCGATGTCGAAGAAAGCGCTTGCGGCCGCTCAGGACATGGCGCGCAAGGTGGTCGACAATCTTGGCGGCTACGGCCTGTTCGGAGTCGAGTTCTTCGTCGCGGGCGAGAAGGTCATCTTCTCCGAATTGTCGCCGCGCCCCCACGACACCGGGATGGTGACGCTGATCTCGCAGAACCTGACGGAGTTCGACCTGCATGCCCGCGCGATCCTCGGACTACCGATTCCGCACATCCAATTGCTCGGTGCCGCTGCCTCGGCAGTAATCCTCGCCGATCGCGATGCTGCGGAGTTCGGCTTCGAGGGACTCGCCGAGGCGCTGACGGCGGTGCCGGGTGTCGAGACCGATGTGCGGCTGTTCAGCAAGCCGGTCACCCGCCCCAATCGCCGCATGGGCGTGGCGCTGGCGCTGGCGCGCAACGGCACGGCCGAGCAGGCGCGCGCCGCTGCGTGCCGCGCCGCATCCCTGATTTCGATACGCTATGGAGACAATGAGAAATGACTCGCACGCTGATTTCATCCGGCTCGCCTTTCGAGAAGCAGGTCGGTTATAGCCGCGCCCTGGTTGATGGCGACTGGGCCTTTGTCGCAGGCACCACCGGCTATGATCCCGCGACGCGCGTCATGCCCGAGAGCGCGGCCGAGCAGGCGCGCAACGCGCTGGGCGTGATCGCCACCGCGCTGGAGAGCGCGGGTTTCGCGATGGCCGATGTCGTGCGCGCCACCTATTATTTCACCGACGCGGCCTATTGGGACGAGGTTGGCTCCGTGTTGGGCGAAGCCTTTGGCGAAATCCGCCCTGCAGCGACCGCGCTGGTAGTGGGCCTGGTCAAGCCCGAGATGAAAGTTGAGATCGAGGTGACAGCGCTGAAGCGCGGCTAGTTCGCATATTTTGCGCACATATGGTAAAATATGCGTAGATGTGGCGTTTTATTAACGATGGAGGTCAGGAAATAAGCATATTTTCTGGTATCAACGCATTTGGCACGGTTCCTGCTGAAGTATGTGCATCTACAACGCACAGAGGAAAGGGACCTACCCATGCAGAGCTTCAAGAAAATGATCGCCGGCAGCGCCGCCCTGGCCGCCACCTTGGTCACCATCGCGGCTGCCACGCCGCTTCGCGCCGAGCCGGTCCAGGTTCCTGTCGCTTATGGCGACCTGAACATCTCTAGCGAAGCCGGTGCCTCCGAGCTTCGGGTCCGCATCGCCCGCGCCGCCCGCATCGCCTGCGGCCAAAGCGATGCCGGCAATCACTTCCAGGTCGCCACTTGCCGCAACCGGGCGATCAAATCGGCTCAAGGCCAGTTGGCGTTGAAGGCGCAAGGCAGCGATATCAAGCTCGCCGCCCGCTAAACCAGAATATGCCAGGCCGTGGACAGGGCCGCCGATGAAGGGCTTCAGCCCTTCTCCGGCGGCTCTCGTCTTTTCAGAAGGTGACGATGCAGGCGGAATCAACCCACAGGAGGCACGCGGCCTGCCCGCACATTTGCTTATCGCATTCCAATATTTAATACGGGGCGCAGACGCCCAGCTTTGGCTACTGACAGCATATGGAAAGTCAAATCACTCATCTACAGCGGCTCGAGGCCGAGAGCATTCACATCCTGCGCGAGGTCGTGGCGGAGTGTGAACGGCCGGTCATGCTCTATTCGGTGGGCAAGGATTCTGCCGTAATGCTGCATCTGGCGCGCAAGGCCTTCTACCCGTCGCCGCCACCTTTCCCGCTCCTCCATGTCGACACGACGTGGAAGTTCCAGGCAATGTACGAATTACGCGATCGGATGGCGCGCGAGAGCGGGATGGAATTGCTGGTCCATCACAACCCGGAGGCGCAGGCGCGCGGGATAAATCCGTTCGACCACGGCGCGTTGCACACCGACCTGTGGAAGACCGAGGGGCTGAAGCAGGCGCTCGACAAATATGGCTTCGACGCGGCGTTCGGCGGCGCCCGGCGCGACGAGGAGAAGAGTCGTGCCAAGGAGCGCATCTTCTCGTTTCGCACCGCTAGCCATGGCTGGGACCCGAAGAACCAGCGGCCCGAGTTGTGGAACCTGTACAACGCCAGGAAGGCCAAGGGAGAGAGCATCCGGATCTTCCCGATCTCCAACTGGACCGAGCTCGACATCTGGCAATATATCCAGCTCAACGACGTACCGATCGTACCGCTCTACTTCGCGGCCAGGCGGCCGACGGTAGTGCGCGACGGCATGCTGCTTATGGTCGATGACGAGCGTTTCCCCTTGCAGCCGGGCGAAGTTCCTGTCGACCGTTCGATCCGGTTCAGGACGTTGGGCTGCTATCCCCTGACGGGCGCGGTCGAGAGCGAGGCGGCGACGCTGAGCGAGGTCATCCAGGAGATGCTCCTGACCACCACGTCCGAACGGCAGGGCAGGGCGATCGACAAGGATGCCGGTGGCGCCGGCATGGAGAAGAAGAAGCAGGAGGGCTATTTCTGATGACCGGGACCCTCCAGGACACCGAAAGCGCCTATCAGGTCGACAAGCTGATCGCCCAGGACATCGACGCCTATCTCGACCAGCACCAGCACAAGACCCTGCTACGCTTCATCACCTGCGGATCCGTCGACGACGGGAAGTCGACGCTGATCGGACGGCTGCTCTATGATTCGAAGATGATCTTCGAGGATCAGCTTGCGGCGCTGGAAGCAGACAGCAAAAGGGTGGGGACGCAGGGTCAGGAGATCGACTTCGCGCTGCTCGTCGACGGGCTGGCGGCCGAGCGCGAGCAGGGCATCACCATCGACGTCGCGTACCGCTTCTTCTCGACCGAGAAACGCAAGTTCATCGTCGCCGATACGCCGGGGCACGAGCAATATACCCGGAACATGGTAACCGGTGCCTCGACCGCCGATCTCGCGGTGATCCTGATCGATGCGCGCAAGGGCGTGCTGACCCAGACCCGGCGGCACAGCTATCTGGCGCACCTGATCGGCATCAGGAAGCTGGTGCTCGCGGTGAACAAGATGGACCTGATCGGTTATGATCAGGCGCGCTATGACGAAATCGTCGCGGATTACCGAGGCTTCGCGGATTCAATCGGGATCGAGAGCTTCACGCCCATGCCGATTTCGGGCTTCAAGGGCGACAACATCACCACGCGCAGCGAAAATACGCCCTGGTATCGGGGGGTGCCGCTGATGGAGCATCTCGAGACGGTCGAAGTCGATCTGGTATCGGATCAGGCCAAGCCCTTCCGTATGCCGGTGCAGTGGGTCAATCGCCCCAATCTCGACTTCCGTGGTTTCTCGGGGCTGATATCGACGGGAATCGTCAAGCCCGGCGATCCTGTGCGGGTGCTGCCCTCGGGCAGGACCAGTACGGTGACGCGCATCGTGACTCTTGGCGGGGATCTCGATCGGGCGATGGCGGGTCAATCGGTGACGCTGACGCTCGCCGACGAGATCGACTGCTCACGCGGTGACGTGGTCGCCGTCGCCGACGCACCGCCCGAGGTGTCCGATCAGTTCGAGACGACGATCGTGTGGATGGCCGACGAGGCGATGCTCCCCGGCCGCACCTATTGGCTGAAGCTGGGCACGCAGACGGTCACGGCGTCGGTGCAAACGCCGAAATATCAGGTCAACGTCAACACGATGGAGCATCTGGCGGCCAGGACGCTCGAACTCAATGCGATCGGGGTCGCGAACATCTCGACAGATCGGCCGCTGGTCTTTGAAAGCTATGCCGATAGCCGGACATTGGGCGGCTTCATCCTGATCGACAAGATCACCAACGCAACCGTCGCGGCGGGGATGCTCCACTTCTCGCTGCGCCGTGCGCAAAATGTTCACTGGCAGGCGTCCGACACCACCCGCGAGAAGCGCGCCGACCTGAAGAACCAAAAGGCTGCCGTCCTCTGGTTCACAGGCCTGTCCGGCGCGGGCAAGTCGACCATCGCGAACATCGTCGAGAAGAAGCTGACGCGGATGAACCGCCACACCTTCCTGCTCGATGGCGACAACGTCCGTCACGGCCTCAACAAGGATCTTGGCTTCACCGATGCCGACCGGGTCGAGAATATCCGCCGAGTGGGCGAGGTGGCGCGGTTGATGACCGATGCCGGGCTGATCGTCATCACCGCCTTCATCTCGCCCTTCCGCGCCGAGCGCGACATGGTCCGCACGATGATGGCGCCAGGCGAGTTCATCGAGGTCCATATCGATACCAGCCTGGCCGAGGCCGAGAAGCGCGATGTCAAGGGACTCTACAGGAAGGCACGGGCGGGTGAGCTCAAGAATTTCACCGGCATCGACAGCCCCTATGAAGCCCCCGAACAGCCGGAGATCCACATCGACACGAGCGAATTGACGCCCGAACAGGCGGCCGACATCATCATCAAGCAGCTGCTGGGCGAAGCTTGATGACCGATGCTGAGCTGGCGATCCATATCGCCGATGCGGCTGGCCGGATGCTGCTCGATCTGCGCGAGTCCGGTCGGTTCGAGGGCAAGGCGCTGGGCGTCGAAGGCGACCGCATTGCCAATGGCTTCATCATGGAAGCCTTGCGCCGCGAACGGCCGCAGGATGCCATCCTCTCCGAAGAGGAGATCAATGACGTCGCCCGCTGCCAGGTCGAGCGCGTCTGGATCGTCGATCCGTTGGACGGCACGCGCGAATATGGCGAAGGCCGCAGCGACTGGGCGGTGCATGTGGCGCTCGCGGTGGACGGCAAAGCCTCGATCGGCGCTGTCGCGCTGCCCGGTCTGGGCCTGACGCTCGACTCCCGCAATCCGCTGCCGCCCTCGCCACTGCCCACCAAATTGCGGATGCTGGTCAGCCGGACGCGGCCAGCGGCAGAAGCCGTGGCCGTTGCCGAGCGACTGGGCGCCGAGCTTGTGCCCATGGGATCTGCGGGGGCCAAGGCGATGGCCGTGGTGCGGGGAGACGCCGATATATATCTTCATTCAGGTGGGCAATATGAATGGGACAACTGCGCGCCGGTCGCCGTTGCGCAGGCGGCGGGGTTGCATTGTTCGCGAATCGACGGCGCGCCGCTCAGTTATAATCACGCCAATCCATGGTTGCCCGATCTGTTGATCTGTCCGCCCGAATTGGCCGATGAGGTATTGGGTCTGGTCAAGGCGGTAAGCGCGGCGTGACCGGTCTTGGCTGGTGCTGTGAAGCAGGTCAGCGGGCCAGCGTTTCGACGGAAAGTCCGCGTAGTCGCCGATCGAGCTGCTGAACTTGCTGCGCAAGCCGTTGCTGGTGGATGAAGGATGCGCGGATATAATCCGCCAAGCGGCGCTCCTGAACAAGGAACGGGTTGCGGGCCATTTTGCGCCGCCTTTCGTTGTTACTGACGGCCGGTGGCTCGAGCAGTAGATCAAGGTAGCGGGGCAGATGGTAGCGGTCGATCCAGGATTGTGCCGTGTCGCGGGCGAAGGCGACGCCCCTCGCATAGGCCTCGATCACTTCACCGGCGATTTCTTCACCGGATAGTCTGCGCTGGCAGCATCGACCGGAAAAATTGAACCGCGCCGCCGCGTCCACATTGTCCGCATCCAGATAGCCCGGCCCACCGAAATGGTCATAGACATAGACCGGCACGCGGGCGGCCAGCGCATAGGGAATGGTCTTGCCGATCGAGATTACGAGATCGGCCCCCGCGATCATTTCGGGCCTGACAAGCGTGACGTCCGTCCCGCTACGGCCGACATGATCGACGGTGATATTTTGCCGCAACAGCCCGATCGCCTCCATCAGCGAAGGATCGCGGTGGTTGGTGACTACGAGCACGCGGCCGGGCGTCGCGGGTCGGGTGGCGAAGCGACGGAAGAAGGCGGCTGGTGCGGCGTTGTGGAAGTTGGTGATCGGGCCGTCATGGCCTATCCCGGCAAGATGCTCGGCCGTGAGCACTGAATTGGCAAGG
>Ga0157326_1000025_pt1 | contig 12888 bp, 12 predicted proteins | sample MOy2old250510_FD_105391 | JGI IMG/M metagenome (GOLD analysis project Ga0157326, IMG submission 105391) | Arabidopsis rhizosphere microbial communities from North Carolina - M.Oy.2.old.250510 | ecosystem: Host-associated > Plants > Roots > Rhizosphere | place: USA: North Carolina | collected... | reverse complement strand
GGCGCTCGCGCATCATTCGCGCTCGAGCAGTTCGTCCTGAACGCGGGTCGCTTCCACGGCGATGCGCACTTCGACAAGGAAATGGGCAAGCCCTACAATCAGTAGCAGCATCGCCAGGATGAATGCGATCGCCATGGCGGAGCCCAGCGCGAGGCTGAACAGGGCGCCGAGAAAGAGACCCGCGACCACGACGCAGATCAGCACCGCACTCACAGTGCACAGCACCAGTGCGCGATTGGCATATTTGATCCGCTGGTCGATCAGGCGGAGCTGATTCACCTGATGTGTGTGTCTGGGATCATCCTTTGGCGTGAAATGCTGTTCGATCCAGCGGGCGCGATCGACGATTCGTCCCAGCCGGCCCGTCAGCATGGCCAGCATCGCGCCGATCGCGGTCAGCAGGAAGGAGGGCGCAAGGGCAAGCGAGATCGCATGCGCAATGCCGTCAGGCGCGGAAGATATTGCCGCCATGCCGATGTTTCCCCGGATCGATCTATAGCCGGACGGAGAGGGAGGCCGTCGTCCGCCTCCCTCTCCCCCTGTCAACCAGCGGTCTTTGCGCCGACGTTCACGCCCATCGACTGAAGGTAGCGCTTCACATTGCGCGCCGCCTGGCGGATGCGCTGCTCATTCTCGACCATCGCGATCCGGACGAAGCCTTCGCCATCCTCGCCATAGCCGACGCCGGGCGCCACCGCGACGCCGGCATGGGTAAGCAGTTGCTTCGAGAATTCGAGGCTGCCGAGATGCGCCACCGCGGGTGGTAGCGGCGCCCAGCAGAACATCGAGGCGCGCGACGGCGGAACGTCCCAGCCCGCGCGACCGAAGCTCTCCACCAGCACGTCGCGACGGCGCTTGTACAGCTCGCGATTCTTCTCGATGATATCCTGTGGACCATTTATCGCTGCGACCGCAGCCGCCTGAATCGGCGTGAAGGCGCCGTAGTCCAGATAGGATTTCACGCGCGTCAGCGCCTCGATCAGCCGCTTGTTGCCGACCGCGAAACCCATCCGCCAACCGGCCATGCTGTAGGTCTTGGACATCGAGGTAAACTCGACCGCGACATCCTTGCCGCCGGGCACCTGGAGAATCGAGGGCGTCGGCACGCCGTCATAATAGAGCTCGGAATAGGCCAGGTCGGACAACACCCAGATCTTGTGCTCCTTCGCCCAGGCGACCAGCCGCTCGTAAAAGGCGAGATCCACCACCTCGGCGGTAGGGTTCGACGGATAGCCGACCACCAGCACCGAGGGTTTTGGCACGGTAAACTTCACCGCGCGATCCAGTGCCTCCCAATAGCGTTCGTCCGGCGTGGTGGGTACCGACCGGATCGTCGCTCCCGCGATGATGAAGCCGAAGGTATGGATGGGGTAGCTGGGGTTCGGAGCCAGCACCACGTCACCGGGCGCGGTGATCGCCTGCGCCAGATTGGCGAGGCCTTCCTTCGATCCGAGCGTGACGACGATCTCGCTGTCGGGATCGAGATCGACCCCGAAGCGGCGCTGGTAATAGCCCGCCTGGGCCTTGCGAAGGCCGGCAATGCCCTTCGAAGCCGAATAGCCATGCGCGTCGGGCTTGCGCGCCACTTCGCACAGCTTGTCGATGACGTGTTGGGGTGGCGGCAGATCGGGGTTGCCCATGCCGAGGTCGATAATGTCCTCTCCCCGCGCTCGCGCGGCTGCCCGCATCGCGTTCACTTCGGCGATGACATAAGGGGGCAGGCGTTTGATGCGGTAAAATTCCTCGGACATTGTCATTCCTTTGGGTTTCGGACTTGGCGAGCTGGGCGCGATCGCTCATGTTCGCCGCAGCGACCTATACAGATTCTGCACCTCGATTGCAGGCGGCACGTAAAAAAAGCTTAGGCAGGAGCCTTATATGGCTGAGATCGGCGAAGAGCGGGGCAAGGCAAAGGACGGCGAGGCCGCCGCGCGGCCGTCGCTCGCCGACGTCCAGCATTGGACCGGAGTGATCGGCCAGGCGCAGCAGATGATCATGGAGCATGTCGCCGAGGCGATGGCGCAGGCGCCAGTCGATCAGGCGCTGCCTTCGCTGGCGATGCCGATCTTCGATCCGGAGAAGCTCGCCGAGCAGCAAAGCGCGCTGATCAAGGCCAGTCTCGGCATGTTCGGCCAGCTTGTCGAAGGCGCGCCGGGGGCGGGCGCGGCGCGCGATCGCCGCTTCAAGGCTGCGCAATGGCGGGAAACTCCGATCTTCGGGATCATTGCCGACGCCTATCTGTTATTGTGCGATGCCTGGATCAAGGGCGTCGATGCGATCGAAGGGCTCGAACCGCGCCAGCGCGAACGATTGAAATTCGGCGTTCGGTCGATCGCCGACGCGATGTCGCCATCCAATTTCGCGCTGACCAATCCGCTGGTGCTGGAGCGCATTTTCGAGACGCGCGGCGAAAACCTGCTTCATGGGCTCGAGCATATGCTCGCCGATATCGGTAAGGGGCAGCTTACCCATAGCGATACAGGCGCCTTCGAGGTCGGCCGCAACATCGCGGCGACATCGGGCAAGGTCATCCACGAAACGCCGCTGTACCAGCTGATCCATTATGCTCCGGTCACAGAAACGGTGCTCGAAACGCCGGTGCTGATCTTTCCGCCGTGGATCAATCGATTCTACATCCTCGACCTGAACCCGAACAACAGCTTCATCCGCTGGGCCGTCGAACAGGGGTTGTCGGTGTTCGTCGTCTCGTGGAAATCCGCGGACGACAGCATTGCCCACATAACGATGGACGACTATGTCGTGCGGGGTCAGGTCGACGCGATCGAGACAGTGCGCAAGCTGCTCGGCGTCGAGCAGGTCCATACGATCGGCTATTGCGTCGCCGGCACCGCGCTGGCGATGACCCTCGCTTATCTGGCCGCAAAGGGCGAGGCCACGAAGGTGGCCAGCGCGACTTTCTTCACTGCGCAGATCGATTTCACCGAGGCCGGCGATCTGAACCTGTTCGTCGACGACGAGCAGCTTACGCTGATCGATGCGTTGACCGCGCAGTCCGGCGTGCTCGACGGGCGTTACATGGCGGCGACCTTCAACCTGCTGCGTGGCCGCGACCTGATCTGGAACTATGTCGTGCAGAATTACCTGCTGGGGGAGGATTATCCGGCTTTCGACCTGCTCTACTGGAATGGCGACACCACCAATCTGCCCGCCGGATGGCACCGAGCCTATCTCCAGGATTTCTACCGCGACAACAAGCTGGTCGAGCCCGGCGCGCTGGCGATTGACGGTGTGCCGATCGACCTCGGCCGCGTCGAGACTCCTGCTTATGTGCAGGCCGGTCGCGAAGACCATATCGCGCCGTCCCGGAGCGTATGGAAGCTTACCGAGCATCTGTCGGGCCCGGTGCGTTTCGTGCTGGCCGGTTCGGGCCACATTGCCGGCGTGATCAACCCGCCTGTGGCCAATAAATATCAATATTGGACCAGTGACGAGCCGGTGGACAGCCTCGAAGCCTTCGAGGCTGTCGCCAAGGAAACCAAGGGTAGCTGGTGGCCAGACTGGAGGAGGTGGCTTGGTACGCTCTCAGGCGGGCTAGTACCGGCCGAGGGCGCGCGGTTGCCCGGGCAGGGCGAGCTTCCCGCAATCGAAGATGCTCCTGGTCGTTACGTTCGTACGCGCTAAGCAAGTGCGAATTGTAAGGCTGTGCGGCGAGGATGTGGGCGGCAGAGGCCTGTAACCTACTCATTTTTAAGCAGTTTTTATCGAGAAAAACCTTCCTGCTTGATCTATGTTGCATCGCACAAAAAAGCCTTGGCATGAGCATGGGAATCGGATATTGTGCAGCGCAACATGGACGGTGGATTTCGATTCGATGGCCGATAAGAATTCGATCAAGGGTAAGATGCCGACGGCAATCAAGTCTGCCCCGCAAGTGACGGAAGCGTCCCGCGCGGCAGCAGCCCAGGCAGCCATGCCCAAAGGGAAAGTGCCGGCTCTGGAGCCGAAGCCCGCCCCGGTCGCCAAGGTTGCGGCGCCGGTAGCCACATCCTCTCCGGCAGCGTCACCGCCGGAAACGAAGGGGATGACCGTCATGGCCTCTACCAATCAACCTAAGCCGAAGGCTGCTGCTGAAAAGGTTACTCTGATGATTGCTAATTTCAACGATAGTGCGAAGGCTGCTTTTGAGAAGAGCGCGAAGGCCGGCGAGGAACTGACCGAGTTCACCAAGGGCAATATGGAAGCCTTTGCGGCCTCCGCGAAGACCGCCGCCAAGGGCGTCGAGTCGCTGGGCCAGGAAATGGCCGAATATGGCAAGAAGAGCTTCGAGACCGCCACGGCGACGATGAAGAGCCTCGCCACGGTCAAGACCCCGACCGAGCTGTTCCAGATCCAGAGCGACTATGCCAAGTCGTCGTTCGATAGCGCGGTCGCCGAGGCGTCCAAGCTCAGCGAAGCCTGGCTCAAGCTGGCGGGCGAAGTCTTCCAGCCGCTGTCGAGCCGCTATGCGCTCGCGGCGGAGAAGGTCAAGTCCGCTAAGCTCTGATCGCTTCCCAGCATCAGTTTGCGATTAAAGGCCGGCCGTTCCCTTCGCGGGGAGCGGCCGGTTTGTTTTTGGATGAACTTTGGCCCATCGGTCGCACCCAGCCCCTTGCCGAAGTCACCGCCGGTGCCATATTCTGATCGTTGCCCATTCTGTATTGCGAGTCCTGTCCCGACGATGAGTCAGCTTACCACTTCGATCGAGCCGACCGGCATGGCCAACCGCAAGGATGGCGATGACAATGGTACGGGCCTGGGCCTCGCCACCCGCACGCGGACGCGCACCAAGAAGCCGTCGCCGTACAAGGTGCTGATGCTCAACGACGACTATACGCCGATGGAGTTCGTGGTGCTGTGCCTGCAGCGCTTTTTCCGGATGAATATCGAGGATGCTACCCGAGTGATGTTGCATGTCCACCAGAAGGGGGTCGGGGTATGCGGCGTGTTCAGCTACGAGGTCGCCGAGACCAAGGTCAGCCAGGTCGTCGACTTTGCGCGGCAGAACCAGCATCCGCTTCAATGCACGCTCGAGAAAGCCTAGTTGATATTGCGTCGTCCCGGCAGAGGCGACGGGGTTGCGTCAGCCAGCCGAAGCGATAAACGCAGCACATGGATTGCATCATCATTCGGGGCGGCAACCGCCTTAGCGGGCGTCTGCCGATCTCCGGCGCCAAAAACGCCGCGCTCACATTGCTCCCCTGTTCGCTGCTGAGCGAAGAACCGCTGACTCTCACAAATCTGCCGCGGCTCGCCGATGTCGACAGCTTTGGCCATCTGCTCAACGAGCTTGGCGTTTCGACGACCGTCCGGCGTGGGGCAGGCGACGTGATCGGGCGTGAGATGCGGATGTCGGCGAAGGAGATCGCGTCGACCGTCGCGCCCTATGATATCGTGCGCAAGATGCGCGCATCGATCCTGGTCCTAGGCCCGCTGCTCGCGCGTGCCGGCGAGGCGACGGTGTCGCTGCCTGGTGGCTGCGCGATCGGCAATCGACCGATCGACCTCCATCTGAAAGCGCTGGAAGCGCTCGGCGCCGAGATCGAGCTGGCGGCAGGCTATGTGAAGGCGACGGCCCCCTCGGGCGGGCTCACCGGTGGTCGGATCAGCTTTCCTGTCGTTTCGGTTGGCGCGACGGAAAATGCGCTGATGGCGGCGGTGCTGGCTCGCGGCGAGACCGTGATGGAGAATGCTGCGCGGGAGCCCGAGATCGTCGATCTTTGCCGGTGCCTCGTCGCGATGGGAGCCGAGATCGACGGCATTGGCTCCGACCGGTTGACGATCCAGGGCAAGACCAGCCTGCACGGCGCTGAATATGCGGTAATGCCTGATCGGATCGAGGCAGGCAGCTATGCCTGCGCGGCGGCGATCACGGGGGGCGATCTGTTGCTGGCTGGTGCCCGCGCCGAGGATATGGAAGCGATCCTCGCCGGCTTGCGCAGTGCCGGCGTCAGCGTCGATGAAACCACCGAGGGCATCCGAGTTCGCGCTAATGGCGCGCTCCAGGCGTTGACCGTATCGACAGCGCCCTTCCCTGCATTTCCAACCGATATGCAGGCGCAGTTCATGGCGATGCTCGCGTTGGCGGAAGGCGCGAGCGTCCTGACTGAAACGATCTTCGAGAACCGCTATATGCACGTCCCTGAGCTAGCGCGCATGGGTGGTGACATTCAGGTCCATGGCCGCACTGCCGTGGTAAAGGGCGTCAACAAGCTGATCGGCGCGGAAGTGATGGCGACAGACCTGCGCGCGTCGATGAGCCTGATCCTCGCGGGCCTTGCCGCCGAGGGCGAAACCCGCGTGCACCGTGTCTACCATCTCGACCGCGGCTACGAGCGGCTCGAGGAGAAGTTATCAGCAGTGGGCGCGGATATCGAGCGGCAGAGCGACGGCTGATAGCCGCCGCCTAACGACCTAGATCCGTTACGGCTCAATCCTGCTATTGCCGATTGCCGCAAGTTGGGTGAGAATCGCGGCGATAGGGCAGGGGAGGGCATCAATGGTCAGCGCGGCTTCGATCGTCAGCGGCAGTTTCGCCTTCGTTCGCAACAACGTGCCGGTGATCGCTGTCTGGGCTATCGTCTACATGGTAGGCGGCGTTCTGATGTCGTTGACATCGCGGCCTTTTGCGGAAGCACAGATGGCCATGATGGAAGCGGGGCAGGTCGCGCTTCCGCCCGGCTATTTCAGCTATCTGGGCCTGACCTACCTGATCATGATCGCGATGTTCGTCGCCTTGTTCGCGGCCGTTTACCGCGCGGTGCTGCATCCTGACACGAGCCGCAGTGCCTATCTGCGGGTCAGTATGGACGAAGCGAGATTGTTCGGGCTCTTCCTGATCCTGCTCCTCGGCTATTTCCTTGCGATGATCGTCGTAGCGCTCGGGGTGGCCCTGATCGGCTTCCTCATCGTTTTCCTGGCGGCCTTGGCGGGGGCAGTGACAGCCGGTGCTGTGGCCTTTATCCTGCTAATCTACGGCCTGATGCTGGCTGTAAGCATCTGGTTGATGGTGCGCCTGTCAGCCGCTGGGCCTCTCACTATTCTACACAGGCACATCGTCATCCGCGAAGCCTGGCGCCTGACGCGGGGCCGGTTCTGGCCGTTGTTCGGCGGCTATCTGCTCGTTGCACTCGCGATCACGGCGGTGTTCCTCTGCTTCTTCTGGCTGACCCTGGGATCATCCTATTTTTCCACTCTGCTGGCGTCGCACGCGGACCCTGCCGCGATGGGCGCGGCGATGCGCTCACAAATGGAGCGCGTGGCCATCGGCAGGCCGATGTGGTTCGTCCTGCTCATCGGGGGCGGGACCCTCGGCAGCTTGGCTATCGCGCTTTATGGCTCGATGACGGCTATCGCGACCCGCCACCTCCTGGACGAGGCCGCAGACTGACCGGATCACGCTCGTTCCACCTCGTCCGGCTGGGCTTCGTTAGTCTTGCCGGTTTCGCCGGTAGCCGAGATCTGGTCATATAGTTCGGCCTGGCGTGTACGAAGTATTTCGCCCAGCGCGTCGAGGTCGATCTTGCCATCCCTGTGCGCCGCCTTCGCATCCTCGAACAAATCCTCGTCTTCCTCGTCGATATGATGGACGGTTTCCTCGCCCAGAACGTGGACCTTCGCTGCGAACAGTTCCTCGGTCCCATCGAGCTGTTCGAGTTCGGCGATGATCCGCTTGCCGGATTGATGCTCGACTATGCCTTCATTCACCTCGTCATCGCCGAGGATGGGTTTCAGCGCCGGATAGAGGATCTCCTCCTCGATCGCCATATGGACGCTCAGTCGCATGCACAGCTCGCGGGCGATCTCGGCCAACCGTCCTTCGTCCGCTTTTTCGGCTTCATCGAACAGCGACCGGAAGATATGGTGTTCCGTCTTGAGGAGGCTGGTCGCCAGCGGGTCGTCCGTGGCGACCACATGCAGGCCCTGACCATTCCTCGCACTATACTTCCCAGACATGATGAAGTCCGCCTTTCGTTGGGTTTGGATATTCCACCGGAAACGAAACGCGACGGGTCGATGTTCCCGCCAGGGTGCTTATCCGGCGGGGCCAGACGCGGACGTTGCGGCTCCGGCTCTAGAATTTGGTCCATTACGGAGCAATTCCCAGCTGACAGGAGAACGGCGTCCGCTAGTTGTCCGGATATATAGAGAGCATGGCTGGCGCGCGTTGGTGGGGCCGCTGGAGATCGAGTTATGGCGGATTGGGACTATGCTCCTACAGTTTTGATCTTCGGCGATACCGAAGAGGGCCGCGCTATCGCTGCTGCCTCCGCGACGGACATCGGTGGGCGGATCGCGGTGTCATTGCCGCTCGACCAGGCGCTCGCCCGAATCGATAGTCAGATCTCTGTCAATCTCGTCATTCTGGACGTTACCCGCGATCATGGGCAGCTGCTCGACCAGTTGTTTCGGCGAGTCGAGGAGGGAGCCGCCAGCTGCAGTTTTGCCAGCGTCGTAGTCATCGCGCCCAATCTGGTGGATATAGCGACAGCACGGATCAGCCATGAGGCTGTCGATTTGCTGGTGGGGCGAGATCGGGAGCTGCTCTGCGCCGCACTGACTCAGGGGGTGAAGCGGACTCCCACGCAGCTTCGCGAGCCCCCGGAGAATGGAGAAGCAACGCGGCTGCATTATCTGGCGGAGGCGATGGAGCAGCATGGTCGGGCATTGCATGCCGCGCTCGACAGCGAAAGCGGCGCCCCGTCGCGGACCGTACCATCCGAAGCGTTGGGGCCTGTCGTTGCAGACTTCGAACCCACCGACGCCGCCGCCATCCGGTCGATCATCCGCGCCCGGCGCCTGCGAGCGCATTTCTTCGGTAGTGGCCTGTTCGCCGATCCGGCCTGGGATATACTGCTCGATCTAATCGCCGCCCGCCTCGAGGGCCGATCGGTGGCAGTGTCGAGCCTGTGCATCGCGGCTGCGGTGCCGGCCACGACTGCGTTGCGCTGGATCAAGCAGCTCACCGAGGCGGGCTTCCTGCGACGCGTGGCGGACCCCGTCGACGGACGGCGCATTTTCATCGAGCTGACCGATGGCGCCGCCCGGACCATGATGACTTATTTCGCGTCTGTATCGCGGCTCGGTGGAGTTTAGGCGCCTGCGAAGCGCGAATCAGCCAATGGCTTTCAATGCCTGATCGAAATCGGCGATCAAGTCGTCGGGATCTTCTATCCCGATCGAGATCCGCACAAGATTATCCCCGATATCGAGTGCTTTCTTGCGCTCTTCGGGCACCGAAAGATGTGTCATTCCGGCAGGGTGGCTGGCTAGCGTTTCGGTCCCGCCCAGGCTCACGGCCAGCTTTGCGATCTTGAGGGCATCGAGGAAGGCGAAGGCCTCGCGCTCGCCACCCTTCAGGTAGAGCGAGAAGGTCGATCCCGCGCCGTCGCAATGGCGCCTGTAGATATCGGCCTGGCGCGACCCGGCCTCCAGAAAGCCCAGATAGCCCACACGATCGACCTGCGGCTGATGCCGCAACCACTCGCAGACCCTGGCCGCATTCTCGCCGGCGCGGCTCATACGAAGTTCGAGGGTCTCCAGCGAACGCAGCAGCATCCAGGCGGTGTTGGGATCCGTGATCGTGCCGATCGTGTTGCGCATTGCGCGGATAGGATCGAGCAGCGCCTTGGAGCCGACGACCCCGCCTGCGACCAGATCGCTATGCCCGCCCGCATATTTGGTGAGCGAATAGACAACCAGCTCGGCGCCATGCTTTAGCGGTTTCGACCAGCGCGGCCCGAGGAAGGTGTTGTCGATAACGATTGGTGGCTTTTCCGCCTCGCCGGCGAACAGGGCATCGCGCACGTCGCGCACCGCCTCGACGTCGACCAGCGCGTTGGTCGGATTGGCAGGGCTTTCGAGATAGAGGAAGGCAACCCGGCCTTTGGCCTTGGCTGCCGCCATCACCGCCCGGATCTCATCGGCGGTGGCGCCGGCCGGGAAGTCGAGCCAGGAGATTCCGAAACGACCCAGTATACGGGCTATCAGCGTCTCGGTCGCGGCATAGAGCGGCGCCGAATGCACGATCACGTCGCCGGGTCGGACGAGTGCCAGCATGAGCGTCGCGATCGCCGACATGCCGCTCGAAAAGCTCAATGCGTCTTCGGCATCTTCCCAGATGCCGAGCCGGTCCTCCAATATTTCCTGATCAGGGCCGTTGAAGCGCGAATAGACCAGTCCGTCGGCGCCGCCGGGACGCTTGCCGGTAACCCCTTCGAAATGGCGTTTGCCGGCGGCGGCGCTTTCGAAGACAAACGTGGAGGTGAGGAAGATCGGTGGCTTGAGCGCACCTTCCGACAGCATCGGATCGTAGCCATGACCCATCATCAGGGTCGACGGCTTGAGCCGGCGTCCGCCTATTTCCAGGATTTCGGGCTTGGGGCGCCGACGTGGAGTGGCTCCGCTCAGCTCGGCTTCGGTTTCTTCGGTCATGATGTTCCTGCGACATATTCTTGATCGAAGGATGATGGGCCTGTCGGCTTTTGCTTACAAGGACGTCAGCTCAACGGCCGGAGCAGCTGTGTCGTTACCGCAATCCATGGCACGTCGGCGACAACCAGCTGGCGAGAACCCTGGCCGGGCGGTAGCAGTTGAAGTCGATTGCCTTCGCGGCCGATCAATCGCCCGAACAGAAAGCGTTCACTGGGCCTGGGCACCAGCACATCGCGGTTGAGCGCGTTGCCGAAGACTTTCGGGTCGAGGCGTTCGAGCCAGACGACGTCGCCTTGGCGATATTCGCCGACACTGGCTTCGACCAGCATCATGAGGCCATCCGGCGCGGGGCGTGGCAGGGTGGCGACCTCGCCGCTACGTGGCGGCGTCGGTCCATCGGGGCCGAGCAGCGCTACGATATCGGGCATTGGCAACTCGGGCGCACGCACCAGCTGTGCGGCGTGGAGGTTCAAAGCGGCCGCGATCCGGTTGAGCCAGGCGATCGATACGGTCCGCATTCCGGTTTCCAGCCGGCCGATCGTCTGGGCAGTTGTCGGCGGTCTGCACCGATCGGCGACATCCTGTAGCGTAAGGCCCTTTGCGTGGCGGACTTCCCTGATGCAGGTTTTCATGTGCTTCTCTTGCGAACCCGGTACGGTCGAGGCTTATCCACCAGATGATCCAGTCATCGCAAGGCGTGGCGATTTCGCGGCGCTCGGCCAAATGGAATGGCGAAGGAACTGGTAATTTTCCGGGGTGATGCCTATTAGCCGGCGCGGGAACGGAGCGGGCAATGGCGAAAATCGGCTGGGGCAGGATTTTGGCAGGCGTGGCAACCGTCGCGGCAGCGGGTGCGGCCTATGTCTATTACAAGCAGCGCACCTCCAAGGCTCCGATCTACGAGGTCGCGCTGATCGACGGCGCCTTCGAAATTCGCAGCTATCCCGCCTTGTCCGTACTTGAGACCGATCAGGCGGGTTCGCGCGACCGCGCGCTCGGTATCGGCTTCGGACGGCTGGCCGGCTATATGTTCGGCGAGGGGCGCGAAGGCGACGAGCTTCCGATCACCATGCCGGTATTGGCCGCGACGCTGGGCGAAGGGGCTTGGCGCGTCCGGTTTCTACTACCCGATGGCGAGAGCGGGGATAGTCTCCAACCGCCAGGAGAAGGCCTTGCGATTGGTATCCTTCCAGCGCGCGAGGTGGCGGTGGTTTCGGTTCCCGGCAAACCCACCGATCGGCTGTTCAGATCGCGATCCGGTGACCTCCAGCGATGGCTGAAGGATAAAGGGCGGGTGGCGGCGGGTCCGGCGGAACATGCTTATTATACCTCCCCGCTGGACCTTGGAGCGCAACAGGCGAGCGAAATCTGGGTGCCGCTGGCGCGATAAGTGACGCGACTGTTGCACTAGTGCAACAGTGGAGAATGTAGTTTAAAATATTTTCCTTCGAGGCAACCCTTTCCCGAAACGGTCGTTTAGCGGCTGTCTGGGAGATATGATGCGGTGCCGGAATGGATGCCCTGTCATGTCGGTACGTACCAGAAACAGATGCGCTTGCGCGTATCTGGAATAATGGGTTAGGTGAACACAGTTCCATTTGGAACCTGTTGGAAAAGGGGAATGATATGCGCAAGCTAGCCATCCTGGCAGCGCTCGCTTCGACCGCGCTTGCCGCGCCGGCCTTCGCTCGAGACAATGCCTGGTATGTTGGTGTCGAGGGCGGCGGAATGCTGCTCGAGGACCTCAAGTTTGACGTTGGTGCAACTCCAACCGCCACCGCCGGTCAGGCCGTCGTTGACAGCAAGATGGGCTTCGATGTCGACGGTATCGTCGGCTACGATTTCGGCATGTTCCGCCTCGAGGGTGAGGTCGGCTACAAGCGTAACCGCGTGAACAACATCTCGACCACTGCGTCGCGGACGCCCGCCAATATCGGTGGCGTCGGGGCTCCTCCGGGAACCTATCAGGACGCTTCGGGCAAGAACAGCGCGCTTAGCTTCATGGTCAATGGTCTTCTTGACTTCGGTGGTGAAGAAGGCTTCTCCGGTTATGTCGGCGGTGGTGCTGGTATGGCGCGGGTCAAGTTCAGCGGCTACAACGTCTCTGGCGACGACTTCCTCAACGACCGCGATTCCAAATTCGCATGGCAGGCAATCGCCGGCGTGCGTTATCCGGTGTCGACCAACGTCGATGTCGGCTTGAAATATCGCTATTTCAACGTGAAGGACGCCAAGGTATTCGATCGTGCCGGGGCCGAATATGAGGGCAGCTGGCGTTCGCACAGCCTTCTGCTGAGCCTCGTCTACAACTTCGGTGAGCCGGCTGCTCCGCCTCCGCCGCCTCCGCCCCCACCGCCTCCCCCGCCGCCTCCGCCTCCGCCGCCTCCGCCGCCGCCGGTGGTTGAGAGCCCGGGTCCGTTCATCGTGTTCTTCGACTGGGACAAGTCGGACATCACG
>Ga0157326_1000024_pt1 | contig 12924 bp, 13 predicted proteins | sample MOy2old250510_FD_105391 | JGI IMG/M metagenome (GOLD analysis project Ga0157326, IMG submission 105391) | Arabidopsis rhizosphere microbial communities from North Carolina - M.Oy.2.old.250510 | ecosystem: Host-associated > Plants > Roots > Rhizosphere | place: USA: North Carolina | collected... | reverse complement strand
TGACGAGTAATGGTTGAACCGATTATCAACTCCGGTGCCGGGACTGGCGACCCATCAGTCATATCCGGTGTCCCCTCATCCGACTTCTGTTCGATCGCGTTTGAACCGGCTGCGCTAATCCAGAATATCGGCGAGGAAGTCAGGACCGTGCGCGAACACCATGAAGGGCAAAGGTAGAGTCAATGCAGTTTCATCTGAATGGATATGAACCGGGCGATCCTCAAATCTCGGATCCGAACGAGCGTGTCGCTTCATCGGGGGCTGAAGGCGGTGTTCCTGAAAAGGTCGACGTCCTTATTGTCGGGGCTGGCCCAGCGGGCCTGACATTGGCCGCTCAGCTTGCAGCCTTTCCGGACATTCGAACCTGCATCGTCGAACAGAAACCGGGAAGACTGCTGCGGGGTCAGGCGGACGGTATCGCCTGCCGGACGATGGAGATGTTCCATGCATTCGGATTCGCCGAACAGGTGATGAAGGAAGGCTATTGGGTTAATGAATCCAGCTTCTGGGGCCCAAACACCGCCCCCTCTAAAGGAATCTTCCGCCGAGGAAGGATCGAGGACGTGGAAGAGGGGATATCCGAGTTTCCCCATGTGATCCTGAATCAAGCGCGCGTCCACGACTTCTATCTTGATCGGATGCGTCGATCTCCTGTCCGGATGGAACCCTATTATGGACGACGCCTGGTCGATTTAAAGATAGCGGAGGAGAACGACGCTGCCGATTTTCCGGTGACGGTCACACTTGAGCGTCAACATGCCGGACGCGAACCGGAAATCGAGACAGTGCAAGCGCGCTATGTCGTCGGTTGCGATGGCGCTCGTAGCGCCGTGCGAGAGGGGCTTGGCCTGGGGCTTCGCGGCGATTCCGCGAACCAGGCTTGGGGCGTGATGGACCTCCTGGCGGTCACGGATTTTCCCGACATACGCCTGAAGTCGGTCATCCAATCAGAAGGCAAGGGAACAATAGTCCTGATCCCGCGCGAAGGGGGTTATCTCGCGCGCTTCTATGTCGAACTCGATGAGCTGGATCAGGGCGAGCGCGTCGCCCATCGGGACATCACGATTGATGCGCTTCTGGCGGCGGCCCGGAGCATTCTCGCCCCCTATACATTGGAGGTGAAGGAAGTTGCCTGGTGGTCGGTCTATGAAGTCGGTCAGCGGCTCTGCGAGCGATTCGATGATGTACCGGAGGGTAAGGTAGGGGTTCGGTTCCCTCACGTCTTTATCGCGGGCGACGCCTGCCACACGCATAGCCCGAAGGCCGGTCAGGGCATGAATGTCTCGATGCAAGATGCCTTCAACCTCGGATGGAAGCTTGCATCGGTATTGCGTGGAAGGTCTGCGCCAGCCTTGCTGCACAGCTACTCTGTCGAGCGACAGGCCGTCGCCAAGGAGCTTATTGACTTCGATCGCGAATGGGCCGCGTTGCTTAGCGCGCCGCGCCGCTCTCCCGATCAGCCTGAAAGCGAGGGTGTCGACCCGGTCGAGGTGGAGCGCTATTTCGTGCGGCACGGGCGCTATACTGCCGGGACGACGACACGCTATCGTCCGTCAATCCTGACTGCCGACGACAGATATCAGAAACTTGCGACAGGCTTCCATATCGGTGCGCGGTTCCATTCTGCACCCGTGATCCGTCTCGCGGATGCCAAGCCCATGCACCTCGGTCATGTAATCAAGGCGGACGGCCGCTGGCGCATATTTGCCTTCGGCGGGGGCGACGATCCTACCGCAAGTTCGGCTCCGATTGCGGCCCTATGCGATTTCCTTGCTCATTCGCCGATATCGCCAGTGCTCAGACACACCCCTCGTGAAGCGGATATCGATTCCGTGATCGACGTGCGTGCAGTCTTTCAACAAAGCCATCGTCAATTTGAGCCCCTGGACTTGCCGCCTTTCCTGACTCCCCAGAAGGGCCGCTATGGACTCCGTGATTATGAAAAGATGTTTTGCATCGATCCGAGGGCAGGTGACATTTATGCCATGCGGGGCGTCGATCGAGACAGCGGCTGCATGCTCGTGGTGCGTCCAGATCAATTCATTGCAACAATCCTGCCGCTTGATGCGCATGAGCAGCTTGCGCAGTTTTTTGCTGGGGTTCTCCTACCACAGTAGGCGCACGCGCACAGCGGCCCGACCCTTCCCCCGGACCCCCACATCCCCCGAGCCGACCCGGTGGTCCCTCCTATGGACTACCGGGACAACTCGAACTGCCAATTCAAGGGGGTCAGTTTTGGACGCCTATACGGGGCGAGTCTTCCGGGCCGATTGACTTGCTGGCGTCGATCTTGGCCATCAGGCCGCCGCGAACGGTGGCAGCATCGGTCCGAAGCGGGCGGCTCCGCAATTGGCCGATCTCTTTGGCCGTGTAAGGCTTGAAATCCTTCGGGACGTGCGCCGGATCGAAATATTGCAACGTCCAGTTCACAAGCTCCGCGAGCTGATCGTCGGGCAATCCCGCCGTCGCCACGCCCGGCACGCGGCCAAGATATTCCCGGCCGCCATCGGTGTGCATGAACATTGCAACCTTGCCCTTCATGGGCGGTGTGGTCGCTGGCGTCCCGGTCGCGTCCGGCCGATGGCAGCCCTGGCATTTGAGCATCCAGTTCTGATGCGCCCTTGCGACGTTCGGCACTCCAGACATGGCGGCCCGATCCCTGAGCGCAGGGGCGGAAACGGCTGCCCCGCCTGCCATGAGCATCAGGAGGGCCGCCCAGGCTTTCATTTGCCGCTTACCCGTTCGTGGAGCTTGCCGACATCGGCGGACGTGAGAGCGGCGCCGCCCTTGCGGGCAGCGGCGATCTCCGCCGCAGTAAATGGCTTGGGCGCTTTGCCCTCGGTGCCAAGCGTCCCCGTCACATGGTTGAGGACAGCGGCAACCGCCTCATCGTCAAGCCCGGACTGCGCAGGCATTATCCCACGATAACCCTTGCCATCCACGACCATCGGCCCTGAAACGCCTTTGGTCACCACGAGCGCAAGATAGCGTCGCCCTTCGGGTTTCGTCGCCAGCTTCCTCGGCTCCTTGACCAGCCCCGGAAAAGCGCCTGGAACGCCGGCGCCGGTCGGCAAATGGCAGGCGGCGCAACGCTTGTAGATAGCCGCTCCGTCGGGCGCGGCCATCGCGCTCGCCGGCACGGCAACAAGGGCCATAATGATCGCCAGCCGCATCGTCATTTCTCCGTCGCCACGCCCAGAATGATGGCGGTCGAGCAACTGTAGATGCTGCTTTCCGTGCCCAGACACCAGTTGGTGTCGTTGTTCAGGTCCGGCCGAACCATCGGCCTGTCGCCCTCGTTGCGGTTGCACATGCAGCGCCCGCACACGGACTTACCGCAGCAATCATTATAGCTGATGATATAGGCCCGTCCGTCGGCGGGGTTGGTGCAGGTGCCGATCCAGGTGATCGGCGACATCTCCGTACCCGGCGGGCAGGCGCTGACGCTGCCGCCGCAGCAGGTGCAGAGAAAGCCGTCGATCGCGCAGTAGCGCCAATAGTCGCACTGGGTCTGGTCGCCAGGATCCTGTGGATTGCCGCTCGTCTGCGGCGGGAGACCCGATCCTGAGCCGTGCGGGCTAGACGCCTGCGCCCGAGAGACGGGCAGGACGGGAATGACGGCCGCGCCGGTCACTGCTCCGCCGATCAAAGTCAGAATGCTTCGGCGAGAAGTTTTGCGTGCCAATTTGCGGGCGAGCCGCTCGGCAAATGCGTCGATATTGCGCATGATTGATCTTTCCCTTTTTCCGGTTCAGGCCCTGGACAGATAGTCCTGGATCGACACGACACCGCGTTCCTTGGCTTCGAACAGGCTTTCCAGATGTTCGCGATTATTGATGAGTCCCATGGAGGCGATCTTTCCCTGCTCATCCAAAAGCACCCCATAGGGAAGCTTGGAAACGCCCAGCGAGCGCCCCAGCGCTTCGGAGAGGACATAGGGCACAGAGGAAAGCTGGTGCTTCGCAACGAAGCGCCGATGCTCTGCCTCGTCGCCATCGCTGGCGAGCACGACATCCAACCAGGAGGCTTCGACGGCCGCCGCCGATGTGAACACCGGCAACAGCAGCTTGCACACGGGACAGTCGGGCGAGACGAAGAAGAGCAGCTGGCTGCGGCCCTGACGCTGACCGCCGATGCGGATCGTATCGCCGTTCAGCGTATCGACCTGCATCTCGGGTCCGGGATCTCCGGCCTTCACCTTTTGATGCAGCGTGAGCGCTCCCGCAGGTGCGATGCGCTCGTGCAATACGCCAACCTGACGCGCAAGGGCGGCGACGAGCACGCCGAGGACGGCAACGGATATCCACAAGAGGATTTGCGAAGCGAAGAATAAGCCGCTCATAATGCGTGTTTCCTGCGAAGAGGCGGCAGAGCGGCAAGTTCGCCCGCGGCCAGATAAAGGCTGAAGAAGGTCAGCGCGGCGAAGACCGACTCGACCGTCGCTGACCCCGCCGGAAGCCGGAACAACAATGCTGCAAGCGCCGCTAGTCCGAGGGGCCGCAGGATGGAGAATGGGCCAATGGCGGCGCTTCGGCTACCAAAGTTGCAGCCACAATCCAGCCGCTCGTTCCGGCGCCATGCGGACCAGAGAGCGAGACCGTAGACCAGCCACAAACCGGCGGCCAGCGCCGCTCCCACCCATCGAAGCTGCGGAGCGAGGAGCGCTATGGCAGCACCTGCCTCGATCGCGGCGACCGAAAAGCTGATCGGTTTTCCCAGGATCAAAGGCATTCGCGTCAGTCGCGCCGCGGCCGTTGCGAGCCGATCCGTCGCGATCAGCTTGTGAATTGCCGCCCCCGCAAGCACCATGGCCAGAAAAAGGGCCAGGACTGACGAGATACCGGACATTATTTAATCGCCGTCATGGTCATGGGAGAGTTGCCCGCATGAGCGACCGTGCGCAGGAATGTCCCGGACGCAGCGTCATACACATCCAGCGAGCCATCGAACTTGGCCGCGATCAGCGACGGTTTCTGTTCGGCCGTCACCTCGATCGACCACGCGGCCTCGCGAAGCGCGATACGCGCCACTCTCTTCTTGGCCTTCACATCGGCCACCCAAACTTCGGTGCCACCATCTTTGTGGCTGCCTTCCTTGCCGTCCGGGCTCATCAATACATAGACCTGCCCCGCTGGATCAGCGGCGACGACCTGCCAGCCGCCAGGCCGCCACTCGCCCTTTTCGGTCTTCGTGCGAGGCAGCGAAAAGGTTCCGAGATCCCGCGCCGTATCGCCGGAGAAATCAATGCCATGGATCGTGCCCTGGAAGGTAACGAACCAGCCCGTCCGTCCCACCATGGCAGGCATCATGAACATCGGATCATTCTGAGTGTCGTTGAGAACCTTGCTGGTCGCGCTGCGGGCGACCTCTCCCTTTTCATTGAGCGTAATGCCCATCAGGGTGCCGTCCGCGCACAATGTGGAAAAGCCGCGAGTGCCCGTTGGGTAGATCATGGAGCAGCCGGGAATGTCGATCGTGGAGATCGGCTTGCGCGCTGCGAGATCAATGATCGTAACCGATGCGGCGGGCGTGAAGTTGAATATCATCGCCCATTTTTCGTCGTTGGTGAACTGGAACGAATTTTTCACCGTCACGGACTGACCGCGCTTGCCGCCGGGCAGGATTATCTCTCCCTTTGGCGCGAGGCTTACCTTGTCCCAGATGGTGATCGTATCCGTCCGCTCGCCGCGCGTCAGGCGAGAGTAAAAGGTTTCGGCGACATAAATCTCAGGCTGCGTCTTGGAGACCAGCATATTGCCGAAGTGCGCGATCCCGAACTGCCCCTTGAGTGCATGGCTCGGCGCCGCCACATCGATGATCGCCGCGCGCCCGTCGATCATGCTCTGGAAATTAAGGTCGTGCACGAAGATCCAGCTCGCCGGATAATTCGCCGGCAGAGTGGTCAGAGTGTTGGTGGGCTCTACGGCAAGCGGAGTCGGATATTCCGCAGCAAGTGTGGCAGGTCCTGCCAAAGCAAGCCATCCCAGCAGAGCCGTTCCTCGCGCCATGGTGCCCAATCGCATGTTCCACCGTCCATAATTTAAGGAGCCAGGTCGCTGCGGCTCAAAATCAGCTCGCGATATAATCACCATAGCATAGCAAGCTTTGTCAATTGACAAAATTTCCATGATGTCCACTAATGATCTTCCGATAGGCTCGCTGCGGGTCGCGTTGACGTGCCACCTGACGATGGAAAGATATTGGCCGACCTTAAAATCGTACCACGCCAGGGCGGATATGCTCGAGGAAAAGACGTCTTCGAGCAGATATTAAGGGCCGCCTTTGCGCTCCTGGTAGAGCATGGGTGGAACGCGCTGACGCTGCGTCGCATTGCTTCCCGATGTGGCCTGAAGGCAGGCAATCTGAACTATTATTTCTCCTCGAAGGAGGACCTCGTCCGCGAGCTGTTGAACGCGATCATCAATAGCTACGAGGAATCATTCGACGCCATCAAAGAGGATAGAAGGTCCACCGCGGAGCAGCGGCTGGAGGGTATCGTCCGGCTGATTCTGGAGGATATCACTACCAAGGAGACGACCCGCATCTTTACCGAATTGTGGGCGATGGCGAATCACGACACATTTGTTCAGGATCGGCTCGACGAAATGTACCAGCGCGGCCGAGCGGCGATCAACGAACTGATTGCCGAGATCAATCCCGTGCTCCCAGTTGAAGAACGGGAGACTTTGGCGGTATTTTTTGCGGCATCGCTGGAGGGGCTGACGATATTCGCGGGCCATGACAAGCCATGGCGCGATCGGATGCCCTGGTTGGAGCGAATCGCGACGACCTCGTTCGTTCAGCTCGCGCGCAACATGAAGCCCGGCGAAATCAGCGGGGCTACGCGCCTCGAGCCGCTTACAGCGTTTCGACCATTACGAGCAGGCCGCGACTGAGCGTTTGCTCCTGGCCCCAGTCTCTACGTCGGACGAGACCGCCTTGCCTTCTCGTGCGGTGCGCGAGCCCTATCAGTAATTTTTCACCAGGTAGGCAGTGATCACCTTGGCATCGGGTTCTTCGATGGAGGCGCCGTAAACCGCGATCATCTTATGAACCGTCGCGGTCCAGTAGGTCTCGCCTCTTTGCGGGGGCTGTGTCCGGATATAATCCAGCGAATGACATGCGGCGCAATGCGCCTGCACCAGTTCGACATCCTGTCCAGGCTTCAGCGCCCCGACAATCTGTTCATCGTCGGGAAGGCTGTACGTCACCGGTTTGGCGAGCGCCAGCATCGGAACGGCCAGCGCGCCAGCCATGAGCAGATATAGTCCGAGTCGCATGCTATACAGCCTGCAGGTTAATGGTTTCGATCGCATTGTACATATATCCCGGTCCGTTCCAGAGCGCTTTGAGCGGCTGGGTCTCGCCGACGCGATTGATGGCGCGCACCATCAGTCGATGTCCGCCGGCGGGGAGGCGCAAGGTCGTCCGCCATCCGCGGAATGAAAACCTCCCCAGATCTTCATCGAGCTGAGTCCCGGTCCAGCTCTGGCCGCCATCGGCGGACAGGAGGACGTCCGTGATCCCATATCCGCTATCGAAGGCGATCCCCTTTATCAGCAGATCGCTCCCGGCCTTGACCTTCGCGCCTTCCGCAACACTGGTGATGAACGATCGCACGGAGAAGCGGGAAATGGGCACCGTCGCCGGGGCGATGGTGCCGGGTTCGATACAGGCGCATCCGTTATCTGGAACACGATAGGCCGATTTCATCCAGAAGCCATCGAATGTCTGCTCGACGACCTGGATCTCGCTGAGGTGTTTCACCCAATATGTGCCGTAATAGCCAGGCACGATCAGCCGGAGCGGATAGCCATTGAGGAACGGCAGATCCTCCCCGTTCATCGCATAGGCAAGCATGACGTCGCCGTCGCGGGCATGATCCATGCCCAATGCCTTCACGAAGTCGGGCATGATCGGTGTGACCGGTTTGTCCAGCCCGTTGAAGGTTACCTCCCTGGCGCCCGCCGTAACGCCCGCGCGGTCGAGGACGTCCTTCAGCCGTACGCCTTTCCAACGGGCATTGCCCATTGCTCCGTGGCCGAGCTGGCCACCGCCCACGCGTGGGGCAACGAAGCCGCGGCTGTTGCCCGAACATTGGTTGACGGCGACGATCTCTACCGGATCGAACTGCGTTTTTAGATCGGTGAGTGACAGCGATAGCGGCTTCTCGACCTTGCCGCCGATCGTCAGCCGGTAAGTCGCTGGATCGATCTCCAATGGGATATCGGCAAGATGATAACGTACGAAAAACGCGTCGTTAGGCGTCAGAATCCCATCGTCGAACACCGAAAAGGGCGTTTCGAGCTGAGGCGGGCGGGTCGTCAGGCGGATCAGGGGACGCTTTTGGGGATATTTTACCAAGGGCCGCTCGCCATTTTCGAAAGGCAGGCTGACTCGCGTGGCGGCCGAGATGGGCGAAATGCCAAGCGCCAGTGCGGTTCCGCCAAGCCCCTGGAGCGTCTGTCGTCTGTTGAGCATCTCACTGTCCGTGCAGGATATATGGATGGACGCGGATAGCCGCCGCCGGATCGCGTGACAAGCATTCTGCCGTCCTCCCGCTGGGCGGCCATGGGCCGGTTGCGAATGCGAATTTGCTCAGCGGACCGCCATGACGCCCGGCGAAAATATCGATTTACAAAGGTTTGCCGACCTACCAAAATCGGCGAAATCGCAGATGTGGCGGGCAAATTCCGGCGCCACATTTTGGGACGGGGCCCCCCTGCCACTGCGGCAAGGCGGCATGGAGGCGTCGGTGAATATTCGGTTTTATGAGACGTTCGCTATTCTCGCCAAGCTAGGCAATTTCAGCAAAACGGCTGAACAGATGAATGCCACACAGCCGACGATAAATGGCCGTATAAGCGCGCTCGAAGAGTCGCTCGGAACCAAGCTTTACGTCAAGGGAAGCAAGCCCTTCGAACTCACCCTGCAAGGTAAGGCGGTTCTGCAATATGCCAAGAAGATCGTCGCGCTCGAAGCAGAGCTCGAACAGCTTCTCGCAAGGCGCGAATTTAACGATACGCTTAGGATTGGCGCCCTCGAAATCGTAACAATGAGCTGGCTGCCGCAATTTATCAGGAAAGTGCAGGATCGGCATCCCGGTCTCTCGATGGAGATAACAGCCGGGACTGTTTCCGAATTGATGCCGCGCCTGAAGAATAACACGATAGACTTGGCGCTCGCGTTTAACACCGTACCCGAACCGAGTCTCGTCCATAAACCTTTGTGCACCTTTGCGATGTGCTGGATCGCCAATCCAAAATACTTTCCCACGGAAACGGAAATGGATGTGCACCAGCTGTTCGAATATCCAATTTTCATGGCGACGCCGAGATCGTCGGCATATCCCTACCTCAGGGATTATTTTGCCGAACATGCCATGCAAGACATTTTTCTTGAAACACAGCAGATCAAGATCGACTGCGCCGCTTCCGTTCCGACCGCTTTGAACATCGTTCGAAACGGGCTCGGGGTAATGGCGGTACCGACGGCCCTGGTGATGGATGAAGTAGTTCGAGGTGCGGATCTCGCGCGGCTGCCCGTGCGTCAGCAACTCCCGAACGTCAGCGTCACGGCCAGTTTCAAATATGCCATGCGAACGCCCCTGCTCGACGATATCGTCGACATCGCCGGGGAGTGCGCGCGCGAGTTCGCGCGGAGCAGCGCAGAAGGAGTCGTCTGGGCGTGAAGCGGAACTATTCGAGTCGCCAGGACGCCCCGCTCGCCGACAACTATATGTGAAATTAGCGGGGCCGTTGCCAATCGCCGCAGTTGTCGGCATCAATCGGGCCTTCGACCCTTCCCTGGGCGAAGACCGGGTTCGAACCAGAAAATCAAGCTAACATGGAGAGATTTGCAATGACGGATAAGCATCAGAGTCCAGCACCGACGCCACTTTACGACGAGATACTGGCAGCGAATACCGACTATGCCGCATCTTTCGGTGACAAGGCCGGGCTTGCGCTTCCGCCGGCGCGAGGCTTCGCAATTCTTACGTGCATGGACGCCCGCCTGGACCCGGCGAAATATGCCGGTCTCGCAGAGGGTGACGCCCACGTCATTCGCAACGCTGGTGGACGGGCAAGTGACGATGCGATCCGCTCTCTCGTAATCTCTCACAAGCTGCTCGGAACAAAGCAATGGTTCGTCATCCATCATACCGATTGCGGTATGGAGTTGTTCGATGGAGCAACCATGGCCCAGCTGCTCGAAAAAAGCCGGGCAACGGCCGCATTTGATGGCAAGAGCTGGTCGAATACCGGAGAGGAGGGAGGTTCTCCCGAAGGTTGGCATGTCGCGTGGCTCAACTTCAAGGATCTGGCGCAGAGCGTGCGGGACGATGTTGCCCGTATTCGTTCTCATCCCCTGACGCCTGAAAATGTACCTGTCTGGGGGTTTATCTACGACGTAAAATCGGGAAAATTGCTGCCGGTCGAGTAGCCTGCTGCATCGGCAGGCCGTGGCGCTTCCTGAACCTACGATAAAGGACTGGCTGGGAGCCGAGCAGGCGGACGCCGGTGGCGGGTCGGAAGGCGGCGTTGAGCATGGGCCTGCCGCGTCAGCGGCGGGCCCATGCCTTGTTCGATTCGATCGAACTTCATTTTTTCGCCCCCGATGGGGACGAGTCGGGGAGCGCGCCTTCCCGCAGCAGCACTTCGTGCGCGGCTCTGAAAGCCTCGAGCCCTGCCGGGATGCCGCAATAGGCGGTGGCATGAAGGAGCGTGGCCTTGATCTCATCGACCGTCACGCCATTGTTCAACGCTCCTTTGACATGAAGCTTGATTTCATGCGCCTTGCCGGTCGCGGTCAGCATGGCGAGGTTGAGCAGGCTGCGCGTTTTTCGATCGAGGGTAGGATCGCCCCAGGCCCAACCCCAGGCCCAGGCGGTCGCGGCGCGCTGATAGGCCATCATGAACGTGTCGGCGGTCTCCATCGATGCGTCGACATAGTCGGCGCCGAGCACCTCTCGCCGGATGGGCAACCCAAGTTCGAACAAGGCTTCATCGGACATGGCAAGCTTCCCTCTGCTAAACCGCAGCCCTAGCCGAACTTTCGCGCACTCCGAAACACCGGTCGTATGACCGGATTCGTAGATCGAGGCTATTTTTGCCGCTTGATCGATATTCTATGACCGGTTATGCGGCTGATCCGCAGTTCAGAGACTGTCACAGGCAACAAGGGAGCGCGGGAATGCAGCGCATCGCGAGAGGAGCAGCCTTCGCCGCATCGACGATGTCAGGCACTCTGGCCGCATCCCGCAGCTGGGCGCAGCCACCTCCGCTCTTTTGCGGTTAGCTGCGGGAAAGCGACGGTTCTATCTTCCGCGCCCGGCACATGATTACAGGCATTCGTGATGAGCAGCGTGAGGCTGGCGCCTCGATCTTTGGCCGAATCGGTCAATCACAAGTCTATTTTGGTGACTTAAACAACATTGTACCGTGAGTTAATCTGTCGATCGATGGTCAGTGACAGCGCAAGGCAACATGGAAGCGCCGGAATGCAGCGCATCGCGAGAATAGCGCCTTTCGCCGCACTGGTGACGGCGATCGTCTCGAACGTCCGGCGAACTCGGCCGAGATGGGGCGACCGCGGCTGAAATCGCTGCGGGTGAAACAGGAGCGATACGGGGAGGGGGTTCCCGTTCCGCTCCGGAAACAAGCAAAATATCATAACAATACATAAGGGAGATTTTTGATGACCAAGACGACAATGCGCCGCGCCGCGGCGCCAATGTTGGGCCTGCTGCTGGCGGGGGTCTCCGCGCCGGCGCTTGCCCAGGAAGCCGTCGCCACAACGGCCACGGACGCTGCTGCGACGGATGTGATAGACGATATCGTCGTTACCGCGCAGAAGCGGTCGGAGCGTTTGCAGGAGGTTCCGATCGCGGTCAGCGCCATCGGCGGAGACGCGCTTCAACGGCAGCGGGTGACGCAGGCGGACGAGCTGGTCAGCAAGATCGTCAATCTTCAGCTGACGTCGACCGTCGGCGACAACACGCCGATCTTCGCGCTGCGCGGCGTCTCGATGTCGGACTTCAGCCTCAACCAGGCGAGCCCTGTCGCGACCTATTATGACGAAGTCTACAAGGGCAATTTCGCCTTTCTCGGCGTCTCGATGTACGATCTCGAACGCGTTGAGGTGCTGCGCGGCCCGCAGGGCACGCTTTACGGCAAGAACACGACCGGCGGCGCGGTCAACCTGATCAGCCGGACCCCGGTGCTCGGCAAAACCGAAGGCTATCTCAACCTCGGCTACGGCAATTATAACCGGCATGAAGCCAGTGGCGCGTTGAGCGTTCCGTTGGGCGAGACCGTCGCGGCGCGCATCGCCTTCACCGCCGCGCGTGCCGATGGCTGGTTCAAGAACCAGTTGCCGGGCAAGCCCGACCTTGCCAGCGTGCGCGAATATGGCGTGCGGGGCAGCGTGCTGTTCGAACCCAGCGATGGCGCGCGCTTCATCCTGCGCGCCGCGACCAGTTACCAGAACCCGCGCAACTATGGCATCTATTCGCAGCCGGCGGCCGTGATCCGGCCGGGTCTCAAGCGTCGCCAGATCGAAGCGAACGTCACCGACCGCCGCCATGCGCGCACCTGGTCTGTGGCGCTGACCGGCACGGTCGACCTGAACGACGCGCTTGCAATCACCAGCGTGACGTCGTGGGACAAGGGCCGGCTTAGCTTCTTCGAGGATACAGACGGAGTCGCGGCCCAGGTCCTCGAGATCCCCTACGCCGACCGCGCGACGCAGTTCGCGCAGGACATGCGGCTGACCAGCGACTTCGGCGGGCCGTTCAACTTCATTCTCGGCGCTTATTTCAACCGCGAGAAAGTTTATAACGCGTCGGCACTCGGCTTTGGCACCGGTGTGGACTCGGACGGCCTCCCCGGGGTCACCGACAATGATTGCGCGATCGGCTTTCCG
>Ga0157326_1000023_pt1 | contig 13548 bp, 10 predicted proteins | sample MOy2old250510_FD_105391 | JGI IMG/M metagenome (GOLD analysis project Ga0157326, IMG submission 105391) | Arabidopsis rhizosphere microbial communities from North Carolina - M.Oy.2.old.250510 | ecosystem: Host-associated > Plants > Roots > Rhizosphere | place: USA: North Carolina | collected... | reverse complement strand
GTTCGGCCTGATCATCGCGATGTCGGGCTGCTATCAGGGCATGCAGGTCGAGGGCAATGCCGAGGAGGTGGGCCTGCGCACGACGGCGTCGGTGGTGCAGGCGATCTTCCTGGTCATCGTGATCGACGCGGTGTTCGCGGTGTTCTTCTCGTCGATCGGGTGGATCTGATGGTGATGCGCCACCCAGAGTTTCGTCATTCCAGCGGAGGCTGGAATCTCAGGAGAGAAGCGGACCGATCAGCCTCACGAGATTCCAGCCTTCGCTGGAATGACGGCTTGTGGGAAGGGCATCTCTAAATGGCCCGGCTCAACATCGCCGACGGCGAGACGATCATCCATGTCTCGGGGCTGAAGAACGCGTTCGGCGAGCAGGTCGTCCATGACGCGCTCGACCTCGACGTCAAACGCGGCGAGATTCTCGGCGTGGTCGGCGGCTCGGGGACGGGCAAGTCGGTGCTCATGCGCTCGATCATCGGGCTACAGACCCCGCTCGAAGGTGAGGTCGAGGTGTTCGGCGAGCCGATGATCGGCCGCGAGGAATATGAAGCGAAGCAGGTCCGCAAGCGCTGGGGCGTGCTGTTCCAGGGCGGCGCGCTGTTCTCGACGCTGACCGTCGCCGAAAATGTCCAGGTGCCGATCCGTGAATATTATCCGCAGATCGACGGCCAGCTGCTTGACGAGATCGCCGCCTATAAGGTCGCGATGACCGGGCTAGCGCCCGAGGCCGGGCCCAAATATCCCTCCGAGCTGTCGGGTGGCATGCGCAAGCGCGCCGGGCTCGCCCGCGCGCTGGCGCTCGATCCGCAGCTGCTGTTCCTCGACGAGCCTACCGCCGGGCTCGATCCCATCGGCGCGGCGGCGTTCGACGAACTGATCCGCGCGCTCCAGCGGACGCTGGGCCTGACCGTCTTCCTGATCACCCACGACCTCGACACACTCTATGCGATCTGCGACCGCGTCGCGGTGCTCGCCGACAAGCGGGTGATCGCGGTTGGAACGATCCCGGAACTATTGGCGTTGGACCATCCGTGGATTCAGGAATATTTCAATGGCCCGCGGGGGCGGGTTGCATCCGACGCGGCGAAACGCGAAGCGGGGAAGGAAGACCGGGCATGAACAGGGGCATGGGCAACTGATGGAAACCCGGTCGAATCATGTGCTCGTCGGTGGCGTCGTGCTGGCGCTCCTCGTCGGGCTGCTTGCCTTCATCGTCTGGCTGGCGGGGTTCAATACCTCGTCGGAGCAGCGCTATGACATCTTCTTCAAGACCTCGGTGGACGGCCTCGCCAAGGGATCGGCAGTCACCTTCGCGGGGGTGCCGGTCGGCAAGGTAGAGGAAATAAAGCTGCTTCCCGACAGCCCCGAATTCGTCCGGGTGCGCATCGCGATCGACGACGAAACCCCGATCCTCCAGGGCACCACGGCGACGATCGCCGGTGTGGGCTTCACCGGGGTCAGCCAGATCAATCTCGACGGCGCGGTCACCGGCGCACCGCCGATCGTCGAGCCCGGGCCCTATGGCGAACCGGTGATCCCGACCAAGCCGGGCGCGCTGGGCGAACTGCTCAGCTCGGCGCCCGAACTGCTCAACCGCATTTCGGCGCTGACCGAGCGGCTGACCCTGCTGCTCGACGACAAGAACCAGAAGTCGATCAGCGGCATCCTCGCCCATGTCGACCGGCTGTCGGGCGACCTCGCCGATCGCGGGCCCGAGATCGCGGCGGCAGTGGTGCAGCTCAAGGCGACGATGGAGCAGGCCGGCAACGCCGCCCAGCGCGTCGGCGACCTTGCCGAGACGACCAATGGCGTCATGTCCAGCGAGGTCCGCCCCGCCATGGCCAATCTCAACAAGGCGACGAGCGCCGCGCAGCACACGATGGAATCGCTCGACGCGGCGATCACCGACGCGCGGCCCGGCATCAAGGCCTTTTCGACGCAGACGATCCCCCAGATCAACCAGCTCGCCCGCAACCTTGCCGAGATGTCCGAATCGCTCAACGCGATCTCGGCGAAGCTCGACCGCGGCGGCGCGGGGGCGGTGCTCGGGGGAGCTAAGCTGCCCGACTATAAGGGACAATGAGAGTCATGACGATCCGCCGCTCGCTCCCCAGGCATCTGGTCTTGCTCGCTACTGTCACCCTTCTTCCGGGCTGTATCAGCTTCGGCGAGAAGCCCCCCAGGCAGTTGATGAGCCTGACGTCCGACGCGCGGGTGCCCGCCGATCAAGGCAAGGTCGCGAGCGACGCCAATGCGGTCAGCATCGCTCTGCCCGCTCTGCCCTCGGCGCTGCGCAACCAGCGGCTCGCGGTGCAGTCGGGCGCGGCCTTCGCCTATCTGCCCAAATCGGCCTGGGTGGACACTCCGGCGCACATGTTCCGCACTGTCCTCGCCGAGACGATCGAGGCTAAGACCGGCCGCTTCGTCCCCGACCAGCGCAACGCCGCCATCACCCCCGATACGCGGCTCGGCGGCACGCTGACCGCCTTCCAGCTGCTCGGCGGCCAGGGCAAGGTGCTGGTGATGTTCGACGCGACCCTGGCGAAGAGCGGTTCGGACCAGATCAAGACCCGCCGTTTCGAAGCCACCGCCCCGGTCGGCGAGGAGGACACCGCCAGCGTGTCGGCGGCGCTGAATATCGCGGCGAACGCGGTGGCGAGCGATGTGGCGGCGTGGGTAGGGAATTAGGCCTTAAACGTCACCCCAGCGAAGGCTGGGGTCTCAGGCGAGGCTCGCGACCTTATCTCCGTCCCTGCCGCCCGAGATCCCAGCCTGCGCTGGGATGACGGCCTGCTGAGGGGCCGTCACACCAGGCTCTTGCTCACCTGCTCGAAGACGTCCTTCGACAGCCCTGGCGTGTCCATCATCCGCTGGAGCTCGGTTTTCATCAGCGCGGCGCGTGCTGCGTCGAAGCGGCGCCAGCGGCCGAGCGGGGGCACCAGCTTGGCGGCGGTCTGCGGGTTGAGCTTGTCGACCTTGAGCAGCATGTCGGCGAGGAAGCGGTAACCGCGTCCGCTCGCCTCGTGGAAGATCAGCTGGTTGCCCGACATAGCCCCCACCACCGAGCGCAGCCGATTGGGGTTGTTCAGCGTGAAATCGGGATGCGCGACGAGTTCCTCGACACGGTCGAGCGTGTCGGGGCGGATCGAGAAGGCCTGGGTCGAGAACCATTTGTCCATCACAAGGCCATTGTCGCGGAAACGATCGTAGAAAGCGGCGATCGCGACGTCGCGCTCGGCGGTCATGCTGTTCGCAAGCGTGCCGAACGCGCCCTGCCGGTCGGTCATGTTATCGGCGTCCATGAACTGCGCGAGCGCGAGCTGCGCCGCATCCTCGGCCCCGCTCGCCATGATGAAGCCGAGCGCGATGGAGCGCAGCCGCCGCGCGCCCTTGGCCTGGGGCCTCAGTTCGAAGCGGTTCGCCTTGCTCCGCTCATAGGCGTCGCGCCATTCGTCCTCGAGCTGGGCGCCGAGATCACGGCGCAGCGCCTCCCGCGCCCGGTGGATCGCCACCGGATCGACGACCGGCATCTGGTCGCCGATAAAGCCCTCGGACGGCAGCAGCATCGTCTCGCCGATGAACGCCGAATCGAGCCGGGAGTCGGTGAGGGTGTTGCGCACTGCCTCGATCAAGGGGCCATGGTCGGGCGCTCGCGTCGCGACCGCGCCGATCATCGTGTCGAGCATCAGCTGCTGCATCGCCTCATAGCGGGCGAAAGGATCGTCGTCATGCGCGGACAGGAAAGCGAGATCGGCGGCCGAGCGGGCGGCGTCGATCACCACCGGGGCGGAAAAGCCGCGGTTGATCGACAGCACCGGGCGCTCGGCGATCCCTTCGAACAATATCTCGGCGCGCGCATCCTCGAGGACCACCAGCCGCCCGGGCTCGAACGGCTTGCCCGAGAACTCGCCGAACAGCGCGATCTTGAGGGGGATCGGCATCGGCTGCTTGGTCGGCTGTCCCGGGGTGGGCGGCACCGTCTGTTCCAGCGTCAGCAGCGCCCGGCCGCCCGCGGCTTCGTGGGTCAGCGTCGCGCGCACCCGCGGCGTTCCCGCCTGGCTGTACCACAGGCGGAAGCGGGTGAGGTCGGTCCCGCTCGCATCCTCCATCGCTAGGACGAAATCCTCGCAGGTTGCCGCCGTCCCGTCATGGCGCGCGAAATACAGGTCGCATCCGGCGCGGAATTGCTGCGGCCCCAGCAGGGTGTGGAGCATGCGGATCACCTCGGCGCCCTTGTTGTAGACGGTCGCGGTGTAGAAGTTCGACACCTCCATATAGCTTTCGGGGCGGATCGGATGGGCGAGCGGCCCGGCATCCTCCGGGAATTGCGCGGCGCGCAGCAACCGGACGTCTTCGATCCGCTTGACTGCGGCCGAGCCTTGATCGGCGGTGAAGCTCTGATCGCGGAAGACTGTGAAGCCTTCCTTCAGCGACAGCTGGAACCAGTCGCGGCAAGTGACGCGGTTGCCCGACCAGTTGTGGAAATATTCATGCGCGACCACCCCCGCCACGCCATCATAGTCGATGTCGGTGGCGGTCTCGGGATCGGCGAGAATATAGCGCGAATTGAAAATGTTGAGACTTTTGTTCTCCATCGCGCCGAAGTTGAAGTCTGACACAGCGACTATATGATATTCGCCGAGATCATATTCGAGGCCGTATACCTTTTCGTCCCACGCCATCGACGCTTTCAGCGCCGCCATCGCATGGGCGGTCCTGGGCAGGTCGCTCTCGACCACCCAGATGGCCAGCTTGACCTCCTTGCCGCTGCGGGTGGTGAAATGATCGATGTTGGCGGAGAGGTTGGATGCCACCAGCGCGAACAGATAGCTCGGCTTTGGAAAAGGGTCGTTCCAGACCGCGAAGTGCCGGCCATGGCCCAGGTCGCCGCTGTCGGTCATATTGCCGTTCGACAGCAGCACCGGAAAGCACGCCTTGTCCGCCTCCAGGCGCACGGTGTAGCGGCTGAGGACGTCGGGCCTGTCGAGGAAGAACACCATCCGGCGGAAGCCCTCGGGCTCGCACTGCGTGCACAGATTGCCGCCCGAGGCGTAGAGCCCCATCAGCTGCGAATTGGCCTCGGGGCTGATCTCGACCAGCGTCTCGACGCGATGCGCGTCGCCGGGCAGGTCGATCACCAGCTCGGATCCGTCCATCCGCCAGGCATCGGCCTGCGGCTCGCCGTCGATCAGGACATTGACGGGAACGATCCCATCGCCGTGCAGCCGCAGCGGCCGGCTGTGCGCGCCGTTGCGGGTGACGTCGAGCCGCCCGGTGACGCGGGTCTTCGCCGGATCGAGCTCGAAGCGCAGGAAAACATCGGGCATCAGCCAGTCGGGCTTGTGATAATCCTCGCGGCGGATCACGGGCGGATTGGCGGTGGCGTTCTGGATATCGAGCATGGTCCCGATCTAGTCCTCTCGCTGATGACAAACAATGCTGGCGGCGGCTAAGACTAACCCATGTCGCGGCTTCTGATCTTCGGTCCCGGTTATACAGCATCGCACATCGCCGCCGCCTTGCAAGCCAGGGAATTCGTCGTCGAAACGATCAGCCGTGCCGAGTTCGCGCGCGATGACGCGGTGCTCGCCGCGATCGGCCGCGCGAGCCACATCTTGTCCTCGGTGCCGCCCGAGACCGATCGGGATCCGGTGCTTGCGCGCTATGGCCGCGCGATCGCCGCCTGCCGCGCCGAATGGATCGGCTACCTTTCCTCGACCGGAGTTTATGGCGACACCGGCGGCGCCTGGGTCGACGAAAGCGCACCGATCGGCGCGGGCCGCCGCACCGCGCGCGCCGCTGCCGACCGTGACTGGACCGCCCTTCACCCCCAGGTCCGCGCCTTCCGCCTGCCCGGCATCTATGGCCCCGGCCGCTCGCCGCTCGATCGGGTGATGGCGGGCAAGGCGCACCGCGTCGACCTGCCCGGCCAGGTCTTCAGCCGGGTCCATGTCGACGACATCGTCGGCGGCGTGCTGGCGAGCATCGATCGCGGCCCGCCGGGCATCTACAACCTCGCGGACGACCGCCCGGCCAGTCAGAACGAGGTGATCGAAGCGGCCTGCGCACTGCTCGGCCTTCCTCTGCCGCCGATGCAAAACCTTGAAGAAGCGGGCCTGTCCCCGGCGGCTCGCGCCTTTTACAGCGAGAACCGGCGGGTCGCCAATGGCAAGGCGAAGCGCCTGCTGCAGTGGCGCCCGACCTGTCCGGATTATGCCGCCGGCTTGCGCGCCTTGAGCGCGACGACGAGCCCCGCGACCGCGAGCACGGTTCCCGCCACCGCCGATGGCGTCCAGCGATAGCCCTCGAGAAGCGTCGAGAAGAGCATCGCGACGATCGGGATCAGCACCCCCGAATAGGCTGCCCGCGCCGGGCCGATCTGGCGGATCATGAACAGATAGACCGGGAAAGTCAGCGCCGATCCGAACAGGGCGAGATAGACTATCGCGAACCAGTAGCTCGGCCGCGGATCGACGATGGGCAACCCCGTCGTCGCCAGCGCCAGCAGCGCGTTCGCGATCGCGCCCAGCACCATGCCCCAGACGATCATCGTTACCCAGTGCATGGCATCGGCCCGGCGACTGGCCTGTACCATACTGCCCATCGACGCCGCCAATATGCCCCCCAGGGTCAGGCCGATGCCAAGCAGGGCCGCGCCACCCCCGGTAGCCGCATCCTGGATCTCCTTGTGAAACAGCAGCGCCATGCCCAGTGTCGACAGCAGCGATCCGAGGATGAAGTTGCGGCCGACCCTGTGCCCCAGCAGCACCCGGCCGAAAATGGCGTTGGGAATGATCAGCAAGGCGAACATCATCGCGACGAAGCCCGAGGTGATATAGGCCTCGGCTCGATACACGAACTGGAAATTGAACACGAACTGCGCCAGGCCGAACGCGGCGGCCACCGGCAGTTCGCGCCGCGTGATGCGCAACGGCGCACCGATCCAGCGCGCATAGCCAGCCAACAGGATCGCCGCCATTGCGAAGCGGAACGCGATCGACCAACTCGGATCGACCACCCCCAGCTGATAGCGGATCGCGGTCCAGGTCGATCCCCAGATCAGCGTCGCGACCAGAAAGGCCAGGAGCAGGCGGCCCGACACCGCACCCTCGGCCTTCATAGTGCGGCCACCGCCTGCGCCAGCGCCTCGACCTCGGCCGCCGGCTGGTCCCAGCTGCACACGAGCCGCACCACCCCCGCCACCCAGTCATGGAATTGAAAGCCCCGCGCGCGTAGCCCGGCCGCCTCGGCGGGCGTCAGCCGCAGGAAGATCTCGTTCGCCTCGACCGGGTGGAGCAGCCGGTCGCGCGCGGCATTGGCGATATGCGCGGCAGCGGCGTTGGCGGCGCGGGCGTTGCGCAGCCAGATATCGTCCTCGAGCATCGCCAGCAGCTGGGCGGCGGCGAAGCGACCCTTCGACAACAGATGCCCGGCGCGCTTGCGGCGATAGCGGGTTGCGGCGGCCAGCTCGGGCCGGAAGAAGACGATCGCCTCGGCGGTCATCCCACCATTTTTAATGAAGCCGAAGCTCAGCGCGTCGACTCCAGCGCGCCAGGTGAGATCCGCGGGCGAACAGCCGAGCGTCGCCACCGCATTGGCGAAGCGGGCGCCGTCCATGTGGAGGCTTAAGGACCGCCGCTTCGCCAGATCGCCAATCGCGGCGACCTCGTCGGGGGTATAGACCAGCCCATATTCGGTGGCGTTGGTGATCGAGATGGCGGCAGGCTGGCTCTGGTGGACGTCGGCCCGGATCGACCCCGCCAGCGCCTCGATCCCGGCGGCATCGAGCTTTGCGCCAGCGCCCTTGGCAAGCATCAGCTTCGCACCGCCCGTGTAGAATTCGGGAGCGCCGCATTCGTCGCCCTGGATATGCGCTTCTTCATGGCAGATCACCGCCTGATGCGGCTGCACCATCGCGGCGAGCGACAGGGCATTGGCGGCGGTGCCGCTCGAAATCCACAGCGCCGCCACCTGCGTACCGAACAGCGCCGAAAAGGCCGCGTCGAGCCCCTGGCTCAGCGCGTCGCCGTCATAAGCGGCATCGGCATGGTTGGCCCGGTCGAGCGCCGCCATGACTTCGGGGCAGACGCTCGCGGCATTGTCGGAGAAGAAGCGCATGGCCCGATTGAGGGCGGTCGCGGCGCGAAGTCAACCTGGCTGCGCGCGAAACGCCGATCACGCCGTCGAGACGCGACCCGACCGTTCGAGCTTCCCCATCCCACCCGCGAGCCGCGCAGCGTGGTTCGTGGAACAGGACCGGCGGCGCCCCCCCGTCAGCGCCCGGTCGCAGCGCGCTGTCGCCGCCCGAATCGTGGAGGCCGGAACAGATTCCGCTCACTGCGGGTTAGGCCAAAAAAGATCAGACAGACAGGGGATGTGCATGCTGAACACCGCGCTGCAATATTATGGCGCGGGAGCTGGCGCGATCGCCGCGCTACTCGTCTCGCTCGACCTCGGCCGCCGCTGGACCGGCTTCGCCTTCGTCATCTTCGTAACCTCGTCGATCGCGCTGATCGCCTGGGGCTTCCTGAAGCCCGACGCCGAGGGGATAGGCTGGCAGAATATCGTCCTGCTCGTGATCAACCTGATCGGGGTCTACCGCTATCTGATCCGAAAGAAGGCGCCGTGATTTGATTCTCGCCATCTGGGTTGGGGAGGGATGGCCGACAAGAGGTCGAAGAGGGGGGGGACGCAAGGTGCCGTTTGCGGCCTTTCCATTCCTGCCCTTGGGCGGGAGAAATACGGCGCGGCTACCCCGCATGGCTTTGTCCATCGCCTTGCAGCTAACGAACTCGTCGATCAGCTGTTACCCTGTCGCGCCTGACAGTGCCTCTCCGGGGCTGTCCCATATGTGGCTCGCCACTTCGAAGAGAAGGCTCTGGCGGCTTTCCAGTTCGACAGGACCAAAGGTCGCGTATGGCTCGAATTTCAGCTTCCGGTTCGATATGAACGCCTCGAAGTCCTTTTTCGATTTATAGCTGTCCTCGCGGAGCGATTCATTCCAGTGGAGAGTCTTGGCATAGGATTTAATCTTATGCTTGTAGATCTCGTTGTTGCTGGAGATGTTATCTCGTCCCTTGAGCAGTAATACGGCGCCTAGACGATTCCGTTCCGCTTCAAATCGCTCATCGTCACCTTCGTAGATATTGATATTTTCCTTATTATGTGACAGGATATGCTCGATATGGAAGCCGTTGACGGCGCCTGTCTTAGTGACAAGGTCCCCAAAGGGATGCTTTTCACCGGAATTGGTTTCAACGGCGATGAAGCGATCGACTCTGGCGAACAAATAGCGTGTGAAACGCGCGGGAATGTCGGTTATCGAGGTGTGGCGAAATTGACCGTAATCGAAGCCGTTGGCTACCTCCGTTCCCCGTCGCCTTGACAACAGCTCGATCAGCTTGTCTTCAAAAATGGCCGCAATATCGGCTGCCGGCTTCTCGCGTATGCCGATCGATATTTCAAATACGGCTTCTGAAAATTCGTTGCTGTCATAGGAGCGCTGGAGCCGCAGTAATGAAAAGAGCCGATCGACATGATAGGAAATCAACTGCACCTTCAGATCTTCTTCGGGATCGTCTACTATGCAGCTTGACAGTATCAACAGATACTGGCTGTCCATTTCGTTGAGGCTGTTATAATATACTGCCTCATATCCCGGATTTCCATCATCTGCTAGGCTAAGCATTCGATCATACAGGCGTGAGTAATAACTGAACTCTCCATTGATGAACGCCTTTACCCGCGTGGGATTGTGCTCGAGTTTTAACGCCTTCTTGATGTCCGATTTGAACATTTCGCGGTGATAGTCGTTGTCGAACCGTTGTCCGATTTTTCTGGAGTCCGCGAACTTCGCCTTGAGATAATAGACGAAGAATTCGTCGATCTCATCGGTTCCATGGTGGTTAACCCGCTCGACGCAGGATTCCCATTTCTCGTTGAACTTCCCTGAATCCAGTTCGAACTTGTCGATCTGGCCAAGAAGCTTCCCCTTGAGAATCTCGTATGGCCGTAACCGCACGCCACGATCGTTGATGACTTCGAAGACCATGGGAACGTCGGTTTGCTCGACCGAAAGATTGATCAGCACCAGCCGTTTTAGGAAATAGAAGACGAAGATCTCCATCTTGTGGAGATCGGTCAATCGGCTTCCCAGGAACGCGCTGATGGCGCTGTAGTTGTCGACCATATTGTCAGCGGTGACGCCGGTATCGGCAGGGATGTCTTTGCCATCGAACAGTGCCTGAAGCGTCGCCACATGACGTTCGTGATTCATCCAGAACTGCGTCTGATATCCCGCCTGGCCGGCGATCTTACTGTTCAGCCAGCCTTTAAGCTTCGATTTCTCGGCCTCGGCGCGGTGCCGCAGGTTGATCAGGATGAGCGTGAGCGTCGTCAGCCTTTGCTGGCCATCGACGACATAGACACGGCCGTCGATCGTGTTGGTCACGTAGGTATTCAAATAATACCAAGGATATTTGGTTGCCACCGCTTCTGGGGAAGGATCGAGACTCTTATTAGCCTCATAAGCGACATCGAATGCGTAGAATATGTCGTCCAGCAGACGACGGACCGGCTCTTCGGTCCATTTGTAATCGCGCTGGTAAAAGTCGATATAATAAGCGGTCGTACCGAAAAGCTCATCGATGTTCTGCTTTTCTGGCGAAATGTCCATCCGTCTGCCCCATATTCGATCGGTTGCGGCATGCGTCCGACGACTGCCAGGCACCGTGCGCTCCATCGGACGCCGTATAAGGTCGGCTTTCGTTACTGTAACGGCATGATTGCACCGCAATGGTAGAATCTTTGGCGCGGACGCCCACACTCCCATGAAAAAGCCCGCCCGGATCGCTCCGGACGGGCCATTTTTCAGCGATCGACGCTCAGATCACATCGCGGCATGCGCCAGCGCCGCGAGCAGCAGCAGCGCGACGATGTTGGTGATCTTGATCATCGGGTTAACGGCTGGGCCGGCGGTGTCCTTGTAGGGATCGCCCACCGTGTCGCCGGTCACGGCCGCCTTATGGGCGTCCGATCCCTTGCCGCCATGGTTGCCGTCCTCGATATATTTCTTGGCATTGTCCCATGCGCCGCCGCCCGAGGTCATCGAGATGGCGACGAACAGGCCCGAGACGATCACGCCGAGGAGCAATGCGCCCAGCGCCGCGAAGCCCTGGGCCTGACCCGCGACCGCGGTGATCGCGAAATAGACCACGATCGGCGCGAGCACCGGCAGCAGCGACGGGATGATCATTTCCTTGATCGCCGCCTTGGTGACGAGATCCACGGTACGGGCATAGTTGGGACGGCTGGTCCCTTCCATGATCCCCGGATTGTCGCGGAACTGCGCCCGGACGTCCTCGACCACCTGGCCCGCGGCCCGGCCCACCGCCGTCATGCCGAACGCGCCGAAGATGTACGGCAGCAGCGCGCCGAGCAGCAGCCCGACGATGACATAGGGGTTGGACAGGCCGAAATCGACCACGAGATTGGGGAAATACAGGCTGAGATCGGCGGTGTAGGCCCCGAACAGCACCAGCGCCGCCAGCGCCGCCGAGCCGATCGCATAGCCCTTGGTCACCGCCTTGGTGGTGTTGCCGACCGCGTCGAGCGCGTCGGTCCTGACGCGGACGCTCTCGTCCATACCGGCCATTTCGGCGATGCCGCCGGCATTGTCGGTGACGGGACCATAGGCATCGAGCGCCACGACCATGCCGCCCAGCGCCAGCATCGCGGTCGCGCCGAAGGCGAGCCCAAGGATACCAGCGAGCTGATAGGCCGCGACCACCGCGACGACGATCGTGATCGTCGGCAGCGCGGTCGATTCCAGGCTGATCGCCAGACCCTGGATCACATTGGTGCCATGGCCCGTTTCGGACGCCTTGGCGATCGACTTGACCGGGCGGAAGTTGGTGCCGGTATAATATTCGGTGATCCACACCAGCGCGCCGGTGAGGGCGAGGCCGATGCACATGCACCAGAAGATATCCATGCCGGTGAAGGCCGCGCCCGCGATCCCGGTGTTCATGTCGCCCAGCGTATATTGGGTGACAAGGTAGATCGCCGGTACCGCGAGGATCGCCGAGGTCCAGAAGCCCTTGTAGAGCGCCCCCATGATCGACTGGTTCGCGCCGAGGCGGACCATATAGGTGCCGATGATCGAGGTGAGGATGCACACGCCGCCGACGATCAACGGCAGCGACATGAGGCGCAGGACCTCGTCGGCCGTGCCCGTGGCGAAATGCGCGATCGAGATCATCGTGACGCCCAGGGTCACGACATAGGTTTCGAACAGATCGGCCGCCATGCCGGCGCAATCGCCAACATTGTCGCCGACATTGTCCGCGATGGTGGCAGGGTTGCGGGGGTCGTCCTCGGGAATGCCCGCCTCGACCTTGCCGACGAGATCGGCGCCGACGTCGGCGGCCTTGGTGAAGATGCCGCCGCCGAGACGCGCGAAGATCGAGATCAGCGAGGCGCCGAAGGCGAGCGCGACGAGCGCTTCGATGACCACGCCGTCATTCGCGGCATGGCCGGCGATGCCGACCAGATAATAGAAGAACAGCGCGATCGCGAGCAGGCCGAGCCCGACGACGAGCATCCCGGTGATCGCGCCGGCGCGGAACGCCAGGGTCAGGCCGCTCTGCAGGCTGGTCCGGGCCGCTTCGGCGGTCCGCACATTGGCCTTCACCGACACGTTCATGCCGACGAAGCCGGTAGCACCAGACAGCACCGCGCCGATGATAAAGCCGGTGGCGGACATGGTGCCGAGGAAATAAGCGATCAGCGCCGCCACGACGACGCCGACGATGGCGATGGTCCGATATTGCCGGCCGAGATAGGCGCGGGCGCCTTCCTGAATGGCTGCGGCGATGTCCTGCATCTTCTCGTTGCCGGGCGACGCGGCCAGCACCTGCCGGCTGGTGATCAGCCCGTATAATATCGCGATCAGGCCGCAGCCGATCGCTACCTGTATGATGAGCATCCTATCTCCCTTCGCTCCCCAAAGCGCCCGCTTTCCGGCACGACGCTCCAGCCAATAGGCCGTGATCTTCGCGCCGCGACGTCCCCTTGCCGCTGGCGAAAACCACCCCAAAAGCGCCAGGAGCGAGCTTTTCCGCCCCTTTTCCCCCGACACGTGGCCGCAATGTATGTCTTGCTTGGTCCCGGCCCGCAAGAGCCCGTCTGCCGGGGTTACCGCCTGCTATGCTCGAAGCCGAGGCTGGTGGGCAGCGGCGCGGCGCCACCACGATCGTGCAGCGTGAGGCCCGCGCCTCGGTCGAACCGGCCGATTTCGGTCGCGACCGCCGCCGCCGCGTCACGCGCATCCGGCGGCACCGCGCAGAGCAACTGATAATCGTCGCCCGCTGTCGATGCGGTGAGCCGGGCGTCGCGATCCCCGCCGAACGCCAGCGCTTCGTCCGAGAGCGGCACCGCGTCGAGATTGATCGACACGGCGAGGCCCGAAGCCGCGGCAATCCGCTGCGCGTCGATCAGCAGGCCGTCGGAGACATCGGCCATCGCATGGGCGACGGGCCCCAACACCCTGCC
>Ga0157326_1000022_pt1 | contig 13580 bp, 14 predicted proteins | sample MOy2old250510_FD_105391 | JGI IMG/M metagenome (GOLD analysis project Ga0157326, IMG submission 105391) | Arabidopsis rhizosphere microbial communities from North Carolina - M.Oy.2.old.250510 | ecosystem: Host-associated > Plants > Roots > Rhizosphere | place: USA: North Carolina | collected... | reverse complement strand
GCCATCGGCCTCCCATGCGATACGGCAATGGTCGCCGGTGGTGATCGTGCCGATGCTCACGTCCGCTCCCCGCCTATAATCCTAAGGCTCTCAGGCGACCGCACGATGACGCGATGAGAAATTCTCGTCCGCACTCGATGTCGCGCGCTGCAGAACGAAGTCGAAGGTGATGGACGCCGCGTCGCCCTGCCGGTTTGGAACTGGAAGCAGGCCCGCTCGCGTGGCGAAGGCGAAGTCATCCTCTGCAAAGGGATCATCGCCAAAATTGATCTGCGTCGTCAGAGTCCGATAGCCGGCCGCCTCGATGAAGAAATGAACGTGCGCGGGGCGATTGCCGTGGCGTCCCAACGCTTTCATCAGAAGGTCGGCCGCGCCTCCGGGCGGTACACTGTAACCGTTCGGCATTTTGGAACGGAAACTGTAGCGGCCGTCGTCGCCTAACTTGATGCGCCGGCGATTGTTGAACGGCGTCTGCTCGCCCGTCGGGTCGAAATGCGAATAGAAACCCTTCGAATTGGCATGCCAGACGTGGAGTATCCCACCGGTAATAGGCTCTCCGTCCGGTCCCTTTACCTGGCCGCTCATATATAGCGTGCCGGTGTCATCGGGGTCGCTCGTCAGGTCGGCATCGCCTTCCACAAGCGGTGCGCCGTCCACATATAAAGGCCCCTCGATGGTGCGCGGCGTGCCGCCCCCAAGACCTTCTTGCTTGTCCCGCTCGTCCGAGACGAGATCGAGGAAATGCTCCAGACCAAGGCCCGGAACGATCAGGCCGAATTGCGGGCCACCATCCTGGAAGAACTTTATCGCTGCCCAGAACTCGCTTTCCGTCACGTCATATTTGACGATCGCGGTCATCAGCGCCTCGATCAGGTCCCTGGCGATGCTCTTCAGCCGGGGATCTCCGTCCTGATCCATGCCGGCAGCGCGATTGAGCAGCGCCTGAACGGCCTCTGCCTTCACAAAATCCGTATTCATCTGTCTCTCCTGCTTCTCGCTCGGCATTCAACGGTCGTCGTCGTGGATGGACGAGGGATGACGACATAAGGCTGTGACGCGCACGTCCATGAACGGGTAAAGTGGAAGGCTGGTCAGGATGTCATGCAATCGCCCATTGTCGACGACATCGAATATGCTGACGTTGCTGTACTGTCCGACCACGCGCCAGATGTGCCGCCACGTTCCCGCCCGCTGCAACTCCTGAAAGCGCGCCTTCTCGGCGGCTTTGAGCTCGTCGAAGCGTATCGGGTCGTAACCGAGCGGCACGTTTACATCCATCTCGACCTTGAACAGCATGACGGCTCAGCCCCTTTCCCCGGTTGCGATACTGATGGTCCGCCGCGGCGCATCCCGCCTGAGATAGGCGATCCGGTCCTCGTCCAAGGCAACACCAAGCCCGGGCTCCATCGGAATTTCGAGGCCGAAGTCGCGATATGATAGCGGCTCGGTCAGTATTTCTTCGGTCAGAAGTAACGGCCCGAAGAGCTCGGTGCCAAAGGCCAGCATCGGAAAAGTCGCGAAGACATGTGCCGAGGCTATCGTGCCGACACCTGCCTCCAGCATTGTCCCGCCGTACAAGCCGATGCCCGCGGCATCGGCGATCGCCTGCACTTGGCGAGCGGCGATAAGGCCGCCGGATTGTTCGATCTTCACGGCGAAAACGTTCGCCGCCGCCGCAGCGGCATAGTCGTAGGCAGTCGCGGGGCCCTGCAGTGCCTCGTCCGCCATTATCGGCAAGGCTGCGCGCGCTGTAAGCCGCGCCATCCCGGCCCGGTTCGCACGGTGGATCGGTTGTTCGACAAGGTCGCAGCCCGCATCGGCCAGCATCGCAATCCCGAGGTCGGCCTCCGGTTCGTTCCACGCCATATTCACGTCGACCCGGATCGAGGCGCGATCGCCAAGCGCGCGCTTGATCGCCGCGACATGCGCCACATCTTCCTTCATCGGCCGTTTGCCGATCTTCAGCTTGAAGGCATCATGCCTGCGCCGATCCAGCATCTCCTCGGCTTCCGCGACGTCGCGACCGGTATCTCCGCTCGCCAAAGTCCAGAGCACGGGAACCCTGTCTCGTACGCGGCCGCCGAGCAGCTCGCTGACTGGAAGGGCTACGCGCCTCCCCTGGGCATCGAACAGGGCGGTCTCGATCGCGCATTTGGCAAAGTGATTGCCGACAACATGCCGCGCGATCAGATTCATTGCCGCCATGGGACGGGTAGCATCGAGCCCGATCAGCAACGGCGCGAGATAGGTATCGATCGTAAGCTTGATACCTTCTGGCGACTCAGGGCCGTAGGCAAGGCCGCCAATGGTCGTAGCTTCACCGATTCCGACGATCCCGTCCGAGCAGGAGAGCCTGATCAAGCAAAGCGTCTGACAGCGCATCGTGGTCATCGCGAGGATGTGGGGTCGGATTGTGGGCACATCCACGAGTATGGTTTCAATCGCGGTGATGGTGGTCATGCTGCCGTTCATCGAGCGAAACTAAAAGCTTGCGAGCGTAAGCGGAAAGACTAAATCGGTGGGCTACCATACCTGAGAGGTATCATGGAGCTGCGACAGCTGCGTTATTTCGAGGCGGTGGCGCGGGAGCGTAACTTCACCCGCGCTGCCGAACGGATGGGCATTGCCCAGCCGCCGTTGAGCCGCCAGATCAAGGCTCTCGAAGAGGAATTGGGCACCGCCTTGTTCGACCGGGAGAGTCGCCCCATCCGACTGACGGAAGCAGGTCGGCTGTGCTACGAACAGGTTACCCAGGTTCTGTCGAGCCTGGAGCAGTTGCGCCACACCATGGAACGCGTTCGATCCGCGGCGCAGCCGCGTTTCGTCATCGCCGTGGTGGGATCGATCATGCACGGGGCAATGCCTCGCATCATCAGGGACTTCCGCGCCCATGATCCCAAGCTGGACGTCGAGCTTGTCGAACTCACGACGCTGGAGCAGGTCGATGCGTTGAAGAGCGGCCGCTGCGATGCTGGCCTGGGCCGCGTGCGGATCGACGACCCGGCGGTGCGTCGCGAAGTTCTCTATGAAGAATCATTGGTGGCGGCGCTGCCAGCCAGCGATCCACTGGCGCTTGAACGAGCCCCACTGCCTATCGCCTCGCTGGCATCGAGGGTGCTGATCATCTACCCCAGCCAGCCGCGTCCCAGCTATGCCGACCAGGTGTTGACGCTGTTTCGCGATTACGGCGCCCGGCCGGCGCGGATCGTGGAAGTACGGGAAGTCCAGACGGCTATGGGTCTGGTCGCTGCGCAATCTGGAGTCGCGATCGTTCCCGCTTCGATGCAGCATCTGCAGAGCGAGGATATAGTCTACCGTCCACTCCTCGAAGCGGAGGCAATCTCTCCCATCATTCTAAGCCAGCGCATCAGCGATACCAGCGAAGAAGCTCGTCGCTTCCGCGATATCGCGCGCGAGGTCCTCAGGGAACACAAGCTCGCCGGGAATGCCAGTCGCCCGCCTCGAAGATCGAAGGCCAACCTTCCCGACTCGTGACTCGTAGTCGAGCCTCGCTCATATTGCTTGCCACGGTCTTCGCGCAGGTGATGCCGGTCATCTTTCGTCGGCCATATCACCCGTGCCGGAGACACCCGTCAGCAGCCCGGTTCACATCGGCTCGTCGCACGATGCGCTCGAATTAACCGCTCCGCCCACGGTAGCGCCCGGCGTTCATCTGCCAGACAGGTCCATCTGAACACGCAGGTACGACAGGGGGGCAGGATAGAGGAGTCGCTCGATGCATATCATTTCCAGAAGACCAGGAGTTTGCGTCCTGCTTGCCGCGCTGGCCCTGCCAGCGTCGGCCGGCCTGTCCGCGCAGCAGCAGGACCGATCGGAAGCCGGCATAACCGTGAATGGCATGCTTCCCGAGGCGCCTGCGATGACTGCGGGCCCCGAAATCAAGGGTGTCATCTCCGCGCGCAACGGCGACAAGATGAAAGTCACGACCGCCGACGGCGCCAGCACCATCATTGCCATCAATGATGCTACGCGGATAAAAGCCGCGGCAGGCCTGTTCGGCAGCAGTCGCAGCAAGCTCGCCGCAGACTCGCTGCTCAACGGAATGCCCGTGACCGTCAAGACATTGCAACCGGTCGATGGCTCATCGGGCGGTGAGCTGGTGGCGAGCCAGATCAATTTCCGAAGCAAGGACCTGAAGACCGCGGCAATGATCCGCAACGCGACTGCCCAGCGCTTTGAGGAACAGGCTGCGGCAACCGAAGCGCTGCGCGGTCGCGTGGGTGATATCGACAAATATAATGTGAAAAGCACGGTGAATGTGCATTTCGATACGGGCAAGGCGGAGCTGTCCGCAGAGGACAAGGCCAATCTCTGCCAGACGGCGACAACCGCCGAGGGGACGGAAAACGCCCTGATGCTGGTTGTCGGTTATACCGATTCGACCGGAAGCGAGGAGGTCAATCAGCAGCTCAGCGAAAAGCGCGCCAGCCGCGTCATCAATTATCTTCAGCAGGCCTGCGGCTGGAAACCCTATCGCATGCTTACCCCGACCGGAATGGCCACGGCGGACCCGCTGGCGAGTAACGACACTCCCGAGGGCAAGGCGCAGAACCGCCGCGTTGCGGTGAATATCCTTGTCAGCAAGAGCGTAGACAATCTGTAAATTCCGACGGTCGGACTCCAGATATCAAGAAACGATGTTGGGCGATCATCGTGCCGAATAGCTGAAAAATCCTGGCCTCCCTGCAGAACGGAGACATCGGTCATTCGGATCGAGCAGTGGAGGCCGGGCCCGCACACGTCACACGCGTCCCATCATACGGGCTGCGGAATGGAACTCGGTGGGGCAGGTCGTAGCGCGCACACGTTACTTCCTGCCTGCCGATTTGGCGTTTAATAGACCGCCTGGTTGGACTATTATTGGCAACCCGGCTTTCCGACGCTACTGAACAACCCGATGATTAGCAGCAAAGCTCCGATAGACAGCGGCACCGGCAACTTGCGCGTAGACATTGTTGAGGTATCGGCGACCGCAGTCTATCGCGTTGCCATGATTTGCCAGATCACGAATGCTGACGGACTCGGCGTAGCGCTAAGCCTCAGCGCGAACGGACCCTCTTCCTTGGTCGGCATGCGATGAGCGCCGCGAACGATCTCGCCCGTAGCGTCGCCGCCGCGATGCTTTCCCGGGAAGGCACTGCCCCCGCCTGGGGTCTGACCCTGGAAGACGCCGCCGAAGGCTATGCGCGGGTGCGGATGGTCCTGCGTGCCGACATGCTCAACGGCCATGGCACTGGCCATGGCGGGATGATCTTCGCGCTGGCCGATACCGCCTTCGGCTATGCCTGCAACAGCCGCAATCAGACGACTGTCGCCCAGCAGGCGTCGATTCATTTCCTGTCTCCGGCAAGAGAGGGCGACGTGCTGATCGCCGAAGCCCGCGAAGATGTCGTCGTTGGGCGGACCGGTTCCTATCGGGTCGATATTAGCACCGCCGATGGCCGTCCCATCGCCCAGTTCCAAGGCCTGTCCCGCACCATCGGCGGGGTGGTCCTACCTATCGAGGAGTAATTCTAAATGGCCGAAGCCTTTATCTGCGACGCGATCCGGACCCCGATCGGGCGCTATGGCGGCGCGCTCGCCAGCGTGCGCGCCGACGATCTCGCCGCGATCCCGTTGCGTGCGCTGCGCGAGCGCAATCCCGGCGTCGACTGGGCAGAGCTCGATGACATCCTGCTGGGCTGCGCCAACCAGGCGGGTGAGGATAATCGCAATGTCGCCCGGATGGCGGCGCTGCTCGGCGGCCTCGGTACCAGCGCGCCCGGCACGACCATCAATCGGCTGTGCGGCTCGGGGATGGACGCGGTCGCCTATGCCGCCCGCGCTATCAAGGCGGGCGAAGCCGACCTGATCGTCGCCGGCGGCGTCGAGAGCATGAGCCGCGCGCCGTTCGTCATGCCCAAGGCCGAAAGCGCCTTCAGCCGATCCAACGCGGTGTACGATACGACGATCGGCTGGCGCTTCGTCAACAAGGCGCTGAAGGCGGGTTTCGGAGTCGATTCGATGCCTGAAACCGCGGAGAACGTCGCGCAGGAGTTCGCCGTCAGCCGTGAGGACCAGGACCGCTTCGCCGTCGAAAGCCAGCGCCGCGCCGCCGCCGCGCAGGCCGGCGGCCGCTTCGACGCCGAAATCGTCGCCGTGCCGGTGCCGCAGAAAAAGGGCGATCCGGTGCTCGTCGATCGGGACGAACATCCGCGCGAGACGAGTATGGAGGCGTTGGGCAGGCTCAAGCCGATCGTCCGGCCCGACGGGACCATCACCGCAGGCAATGCCTCGGGCGTCAATGACGGCGCCGCCGCACTGATCGTCGCGAGCGAGGCCGCCGTCCGCCGCCATGGCCTGACGCCCCGCGCCCGCGTGCTGGGCGGCGCTGTGGCCGGCGTCGAGCCGCGGATCATGGGCATCGGCCCCGCTCCGGCTTCGGAAAAACTGCTGGCGCGGCTCGGCCTGTCGATCGGCGACATCGATCTGGTCGAGCTCAACGAGGCCTTCGCCAGCCAGGGCCTCGCGGTGCTTCGCCGCCTGGGTCTGCCCGACGACGCCTCGCATGTTAATCCAAACGGCGGCGCGATAGCACTGGGCCATCCGCTCGGCATGTCGGGTGCGCGGCTGGTTCTCACCGCCGTCGAGGAACTGCAACGACGCGCGGCGCACCGTGCGCTGTGCACCATGTGCATCGGCGTGGGCCAGGGCATTGCCATGGCAATCGAGCGGGTTTGATATTAATTGACCGTCTAGACGGATTATTATATAAGAGGCGGATCGAAGCTAAGGAGCGCGCGATGTACACCACCGAACTTGGCAAGGGTGATCCCAGGGGTGCCGTTCCGTTGTCGGGGGAAGACCCCGCCCTGCTGGCGGCGTTCGAGGCGCGCGTGGCTGCCGACGAGTTCATCGAGCCCAAGGACTGGATGCCGGAGGCCTATCGGCGCACGCTGGTGCGCCAGATCTCGCAGCATGCGCATAGCGAGATCGTCGGAATGCTTCCCGAGGGGAACTGGATCACGCGGGCTCCGTCGCTACGCCGCAAGGCGGTCCTGCTCGCCAAGGTGCAGGATGAGGCGGGTCACGGCCTCTATCTCTACTGCGCCGCTGAGACATTGGGCACCGGCCGGGACGAGATGACCGAGGCGCTGCTGAGCGGCAAGGCGAAGTACAGCACGATCTTCAACTATCCCACGCTCACCTGGGCGGATATCGGCGCGATCGGCTGGCTGGTCGATGGCGCCGCGATCATGAATCAGGTGCCGCTGCAGCGCACGTCTTACGGCCCCTATGCGCGCGCCATGGTCAAGGTGTGCAAGGAAGAGAGCTTCCACCAGCGCCAGGGCTATGAAATCATGATGACGCTGGCGAATGGCACGCCTGAGCAGAAGGCGATGGCTCAGGACGCGCTCAATCGCTGGTGGTGGCCTTCGCTGATGATGTTCGGCCCACCCGACGATAACTCGCCCAACTCCGCGCAGAGCTTCCGCTGGCGCATCAAGCGCGACAGCAATGACGACCTGCGCCAGAAGTTCGTCGATATCAGCGTCCCACAGGCCGAATATCTTGGTCTCACCGTTCCCGATCCCGACCTTGCCTGGAACGAGGACAAGGGCGGCTATGATTTCGGTGCCATCGACTGGGAAGAGTTTTACGCTGTCGTGCGGGGCGAAGGCCCGCTCGCCAGGGAGCGCATGAAGGCGCGCCGGTCGGCCTGGGATGACGGCGCATGGGTCCGCGAGGCGGCCGACGCCTATGAAACGAAGCGCCGCGCGCGGCTTGCAGCCTGAAACGAGGAAGTAGACAATGAGCCGCGACTGGCCTCTCTGGGAAGTGTTCATCCGTTCGAAGGGCGGCCTTTCCCACAAACATGTCGGATCGGTCCATGCGCCTGATCCGGAGCTCGCGGTGCGGCACGCCCGCGACGTTTATACCCGCCGCCTGGAAGGCGTGAGCATCTGGGTGGCGCGGTCCTCGGACATCGTCGCGTCCGATCCCGCGCAAGCCGGGCCGTTGTTCGAGCCGGCCGAAACCAAGGTCTACCGGCACCCGACCTTCTACGACATTCCCGACGTCGTGAAGCATATATGATGGCCAGCGCTCCCGCCCTCCTGCGCGAAGACCAGGCGCTGATCGATTATCTCCTGCGGCTTGGCGACGACAGCCTGATCCTCGCGCAGCGCCTCGCCGAATGGTGCGGAATGGCGCCTGCGCTGGAGACCGATCTGTCGCTCGCCAATATTGGGCTCGACCTGATCGGTCAGGCCACGCTGTTCCTCAATCTCGCCGGGGAGATCGAAGGCGCGGGCCGCGACGGCGACAAGCTCGCCTTCCACCGCGATGTCCTTGCCTTCCGCAACTGCCTGATGGTCGAGCAGCCCAATGGCGATTTCGCACAGACCATCGCGCGCCAGTTCCTGTTTTCGACCTGGCAGCTCGCTATGTTCGAAGGGCTCACCGGCTCCACCGAACCGCGCATCGCCGAGATTGCCGCCAAAGCCGTGAAGGAAGTTCGCTACCACGCCGAGATTGCCGCCGAATGGGTGATCCGCCTGGGCGACGGCACCGACCAGAGCCGCGAACGGATGATCGAGGGCTTCGATTGGCATTGGCGCTTCGTCGATGAGCTGTTCGAGGGCGACGCACTGGAACAGCCGCTGGTCGACGCGGGCATCGCCGTCGACCGCGCCGCACTGCGCCAGGGCTTCGACACCACCGTCAACGCCGTGCTGCGTGAAGCGACGCTTCCACTCCCCGAATATCCGCGGGGCATAACAGGCGGCCGGGTCGGCCATCATAGCGAGCATCTCGGCCATCTTCTGGCGACGATGCAGTCGGTGCCGCGCACATATCCAGACGCAGTCTGGTAAGACGGTGGCCGCCGTCCAGATCGACGAAGCAACGCGCCGCCAGATCATGGCGACGCTGGAAACCGTGCCCGATCCCGAAATCCCGGCGGTCTCCGTCGTCGATCTCGGCATCGTGCGGGGCCTGCGCAGCGATCCCCCCGCGGTGCTTATCACGCCTACCTATACCGGCTGCCCCGCGACGGTCGCGATCGAGCTGTCGGTCCGGGCCGCGCTCGACGAAGCTGGCTTCGCCGATCTGCCGATCGAAACCGTGCTGTCACCACCCTGGAGCACCGAGTGGATCAGCGACCAGGGCCGCGCTCGGCTGAAAGCCTATGGCATCGCCCCGCCACCCCGTGGGGCCCCCGCTGCCTCGCTACGCGCCGCGCCGGTCGAATGCCCACGCTGCGAGTCGACCAACAGCGAGGAGGTCAGCCGGTTCGGTTCGACGCCTTGCAAGGCGTTGTGGCGCTGCCTCGACTGCCTCGAGCCCTTCGACCGCTTCAAATGTCATTAGGAGTCCATTCGTGTCCGCTGGCTTTCATTCACTGAAGATCAAGGACGTCCGCCGCGAGACCGAGGACGCCGTATCCCTATCCTTCGACCTGCCCGAGAAACTCGCGGAAAATTTCCGCTTCACCCCCGGCCAGCACCTCACCTTGCGCACCGAGATCGAAGGCGAGGATATCCGCCGCAACTATTCGATCTGCGTCGCCCCGCATGAAGGCGAGCTGCGCGTTGCGATCAAGCGGATCGCCGGCGGCGTCTTCTCGACCTGGGCGAACAGCGCCATCGCGGTCGGCGATGTGCTGGACGTCATGCCGCCGCATGGCAGCTTCACCTGGAGCTTCGACCGCGACCGCGCCGCCACCTATGTCGGCTTTGCTGGCGGATCGGGAATCACCCCGGTGCTGTCGCTGCTGAAAACCACGCTGGAGGCCGAACCGAAGAGCGAGTTCGTGCTGCTATACGGCAACCGGGACTCCAATTCGATCATGTTCCTCGAGGACATCGCCGCGCTCAAGAACCGGTTTGTGGACCGGCTGCAGGTCTATCATTTCCTCGAAGACGAGGAGGAGGATATCGCGCTGTTCAACGGTCGACTCGATAGCGCCAAGATCGCGGAACTGCTCTCCACGCTGATCGATCCGACGACGATCGACGCCGCCTTCGTCTGCGGCCCCGGCCCGATGATGGACGCGGTCGAGGAAGGGCTGACCACGGCCGGCGTTCCCGCCGACCGCATCCTGCTGGAACGTTTCACCGTCGGCGCGATGTCGGCCGCGCAGGCCGCGGCAGTGCGCGAGCTCGAGCAGAAGGCGGCGGGCCGCAAGGTTCAGGTCACGCTCGACGGCCGCAAGCGCAGCCTCGTGTTCGACGCCGCCAAGGGCAGCATATTGGAAAACGCCCGCGCCGTCGGCCTGCCCGCCCCCTTCGCCTGCAAAGCCGGTGTCTGCGCCACGTGCCGCGCCAGGCTGGTTCAGGGCGAAGTGAAGATGATCGCCAATTACGGGCTGTCGGCGGAAGAAGTCGCACAGGGCTATGTGCTGACCTGTCAGGCGGTCCCGATGACGGACGACGTCGTCCTCGACTATGATGCTTGAGGTGATCCGCTAGGCTGCGGCGACGGTGTATCGCGCGCTACAGCTTCGGCCAACCAGCCTGGCTCCTGGTCGCGCCATCGCATATACCAACCATCTATGGATATCAGGGTCGCGAGGCGCGTTGAAATCTGCTCATCCCAGGGAGTCCTCCATGAGCATCTTCGGCAGCATCCTCAGCAAGATCTTCGGCCATGGCGAAGCCGCGAAACCGGCCGTAACGCCGACGCCCGCCGTCCCCCGTCCCGCGGCCGCGCCACCGGCTGCGGCCGCCCGGAAGCCGGTGGCATCCCCCGCCCCGGCGCAGCCGGTGGATGTCGAGGCGGTGCTCGCTCAGATCGCAGCGGCCAAGGGGCGTCCCAGCAACTGGCAGAGTTCGATCGTCGATCTGCTGACCTTGCTCGATCTCGATTCCAGCCTCAGCGCCCGCAAGGAGCTTGGACAGGAGCTCGGCGTTCGCGCCGGCGCCGACGGAAGTGCCGAACAGAACATCGCGCTGCATAAGGCAGTCATGCGGAAGCTTGCCGAAAATGGCGGTAAAGTGCCTGCCTCGTTGCGCGATTGATCGCGCACAACGGCTGGAGTGATCCGCACCGATGGGTTGGCCCGGCGTGGGTGCCGCAGGGCTAGCTAGGGACCATCACTCCAGCCCATGGGCTTGGCGAACTGCGGCCACTGCAAGGCGAAAGAGCTGCTCGCCATCCTCGCCACTGCCAATCAATTTGCGCAGCTCGAGGCTCACGATACCATGCATCGCTGCCCACAGAAGATGGGTAATCCTGCTGGCATCCGCCCCGCGCGCGGGCCCGAGACGGTGCCCGACCGCATCGCGTAGCGTTTCGAAACTCTTCCAGGCCTGGCGGCGGCTTTCGAGCGGCGCCTCCCATCCACGTCCCAGATCGCCGAACATGAGGTTGTACAGCGTCGGCTCCCCCAGCGCGAACGCGCGGTAGGCCACCACCATCTTGTCGAGCCGCAGGACCGGATCGCGCTCACCGCTATGGGCTTGTAACGCTGTGGTGAAGCTGGCGAAGCTGTGAAGATACAGCGCGTCGAGCAATCCGTCCTTGCCGTTGAAATGCGTGTAGATCATCTTCGTCGAGGCTTTGACAGCCTCAGCCACGCGGCGGACCGTCAAGGCGGATAGCCCCTCTTCGCTCAACACCGCAGCCGCCGCCCTCAGCAGGGCTGCGCGCGTGTCCTTCTCCAGGGCCGCACGAGCGGCCCGGACATCGCTCAGCAGCCCCACATCGGGACCCGCGTTCATGCGACCGCGGCCTCCGGCTTCGCGTCGTCGAGCAATCCGCCAAGACGGTGCCGGATCAGTGCGCCGGCCTCGGTCATGATCCGGTCGATCAGATCCGCGACAGTGGGAATATCGTGAATGAGCCCCACGACCATGCCGCAACTCCACGCGCCTGCATCCATATCGCCGTCGATCATCACCTTCGGGTAGATGCCTGCGACCTGGTCATGAATGTCGGCGATGGTCAGTGCCTCGCCCTTCTCTCGCTCGATATCGACGAGACGCTCGACATTGGCATTATTGAGGACGCGCTCGGTATTCCGCAAGGACCGCATGATGAGACGCGTATCTCTCTCTGTCGCCTCGACCAGAGCCTGCTTGACGTTGGCATGAACAGGCGCTTCCTGCGTCGCGAGAAAGCGCGTCCCCATGTTGATGCCTTCGGCGCCCAGCGCGAGCGCGGCGACCAGGCTGCGTGCATCGGCCATGCCTCCGGACGCCACGAATGGAATACGCAGCCGATCGGCCGCACAGGGCAGCAGGATCATATTGGGTATGTCGTCTTCGCCGGGATGGCCCCCGCACTCGAAGCCGTCGACGCTTACCGCGTCGCAACCGATCGCTTCGGCCTTCAGCGCATGCCGGACCGACGTGCATTTGTGAATCACCGAGATTCCCGCGTCTTTCAAGGCGGGCATATAGGCTTGCGGGCTGCGACCGGCCGTCTCCACGATCCGCACTCCGCCCTCGACGATTGCCTGGATATATTCGGGATAGGGCGGTTCGCTGAACATCGGCAGGAAGGTGAGGTTCACGCCGAACGGTTTGTCGGTCATCTCGCGGCACCGCGCAATTTCACGCGCGAGAAGCTCCGGCGTCCGCTGGGTCAGGCCGGTGAGAATTCCCAAGCCACCGGCATTGGACACCGCAGCCGCCAGTTCGGCTAGCCCGACGAAGTGCATTCCGCCTTGTATAATCGGATGCTCGATGCCGAAAAGGCGCGTTATTCTGGTCTGCACTTTCTATCTCCCATAGCCTTGGTAACAACGTTACCTTAAGATACGCCGTTTCGCAAGACAGCGGACTGAGGCTTGGACCCGCAAGCGCGGTGGGTTTTCTCCAGACAGGACCGCGCCTTGCAGGAACGCCATGACCGGGATGATTTACAATCACGCTTTCCGATCTATCGATGGCGCATGGCGAAGCTCTTCAGATTGTTCGATCCCTATATCGCGATGATGATCGCGGTCGTGGCGCTGGCGGCGATCCTCCCCGCGCGTGGAGCCGGTGCGCAGATTGCCGGCGGGGCGGCCGATGCAGGCATCGTCTTCCTGTTTTTTCTCTACGGCGCGCGGCTTTCGCCAGAGCTCGCGATCGGCGGCCTGATGCACTGGCGTCTCCACGTCGCCGTCCTGCTCAGCACCTATGCGCTTTTCCCGGCGTTGGGCGTCGCACTGGCGCAGCTGGCGCCCACCAGCCTGCCGAAGGCATTGGCAACGGGCATCCTATTCCTCTGCCTGCTGCCCTCCACCGTGCAATCCTCGATCGCCTTCACGTCGATCGCGCGCGGCAATGTGCCGGCCGCGCTGTGCGCCGCGTCGGCGTCGAATATAGTGGGAATCTTCATCACCCCGCTTCTCGCCGGCTGGATTTTGCAGCGAAGCGGGGCGGCGCTGACCTTTGGCCAGTTCGGAGATATCATTCTGCAGCTCCTCGTCCCCTTCCTGGCGGGTCAGCTGCTGCGGCACTGGATCGGTGCCTGGATTCAGCGCCACCGGGCGATATTGAGCTATGCCGATCGGGGTGTGATCCTGCTCATCATCTACGTCGCCTTTTCGCGAAGCGTGGTCGACAATATCTGGGCGGGGGTCGAGCTCG
>Ga0157326_1000021_pt1 | contig 13896 bp, 15 predicted proteins | sample MOy2old250510_FD_105391 | JGI IMG/M metagenome (GOLD analysis project Ga0157326, IMG submission 105391) | Arabidopsis rhizosphere microbial communities from North Carolina - M.Oy.2.old.250510 | ecosystem: Host-associated > Plants > Roots > Rhizosphere | place: USA: North Carolina | collected... | reverse complement strand
GCCTGCCGCCTGCCGCCTGCCTCGGCCGGCGCTAGCCGAGCGCCGCCTGCTTCTCCGCCGCGAGCCGGTCGAGCTCGGCGCGGCTCTTCTTCTCCGACGCCGACTTGAGCTGTCCGCACGCCGCCATGATGTCGCGCCCGCGCGGGGTGCGCACCGGGGCGGAGATGCCGCCCTTGAAGACGATGTCCGAGAAACGCGCGATCCGCGCGGGATCGGAGCACTCATAGTCCGCGCCGGGCCACGGGTTGAACGGGATCAGGTTCACCTTGGCGGGCAGCTTGTATTTCTTGAGCAGCCGTACGAGCTCGCGCGCGTCGTCGTCGCTGTCATTCTTGTCCTTGAGCATCACATATTCGAAAGTGATGCGCCGCGCATTGTTCGCGCCTGGATAGTCGGCGCAGGCCTGAAGCAGTTCCTCGAGCCCATATTTGCGGTTGAGCGGCACGATCTCGTCGCGCACCTCCTTGGTCACCGCATGGAGCGAGACCGCGAGGTTGACCCCGATCTCCTCGCCCGCGCGCGCCATCATCGGCACCACGCCCGAGGTCGACAGCGTGATCCGCCGCTTCGACAGCGCCAGCCCGTCGCCGTCCATCACCAGCTTGAGCGCGTCGCGGACATTGTCGAAATTGTAGAGCGGCTCGCCCATCCCCATCATCACGATGTTGGTCAGCATCCGCCCCTCGGGCTGCGACGGCCATTCGCCCAGTGCGTCGCGCGCCAGCATCACCTGCCCGACGATCTCGCCAGGGGTCAGGTTACGCACCAGCCGCATCGTCCCGGTGTAGCAGAAGCGGCAATTGAGCGTGCAGCCGACCTGGCTCGACACGCATAGCGTTCCCCGGTCGGCGTCGGGAATGAACACCATCTCATAATCCTGGCCGTCGTCCGAGCGGAGCAGCCATTTGCGGGTCCCGTCCGACGAAACCTGCGCCTCGACGACCTCGGGCCGCGATATGACGAAGCGCTGTTCCAGCCAGGGCCGCATATCCTTGGTGATGTCGGTCATCAGCGCGAAGTCGGTGACGCCGCGATTGTAGATCCAGCTGAAGATCTGCTTGGCGCGCAGCTTGGCCTGCTTCGGCTCGAGCTGCGCGGTCTCCAGCGCCATCCGCAGGTCGAGCCGGCTCAGCCCGAGCAGATCGACCCGCCCGTCCTGGCGCGCCACGAAGGCGCGCGGCACCGGCACGGGATCGATGTGGCCGGGAATCGCCATGGGCGCCATTCCGGGATTCAGGGGCTGCGGATGATTCATCGGCACCACATAGGGGATTTGAGCAGGAATTTACAGGGGCCGTCCGTCGGTCCGATCTGAACCTTTCTCTTCGAGCATCATCGCAATTGTTGTTGTTGCGCCCAAAAGGCTGATTCATACGTGACGTGGGGGTGCTCTCGATGGATGTAGTGAACGCCAATATTCTGGTCGGCGACGTCAAGGGCTATAGTAGTCTCAACGACCAGCAACTCGTCATCTTCGCCAGCAAGGTGCTACCTCTGGCCGCCCGGCGGGTGCAGGATTACGCCAAGCTTCATGTTAACACATGGGGTGACGGGATCATCATCGCCACCAGCGCCATCGAGGATATTGCGGCCATTGCGTTGGAATTGCGGGACTTCTTCAAGACGTTCGATTGGGAGAGAGAGGGCCTGACCCGACTCGACATCCGGCTTTCGGTTCATCACGGTGAATATCATTGCGGCAAGGACGCATTTACCGAACGCGGCCTGATCTCCGGGCGATCGGTCATTCTGGCGGCGCGCATCGAGCCCGTAGTGCAGCCGGGTGATATATGGATCACGCAGGTGGCGGCGCTGGCGCTGCAGCAGGCTCATTCGGGCAGGAAAGAACCTATTTACGCTGTCGACGAAATCGGCATGGTTTGCCTGGCCAAGGGCGCCGGAGACTTGCCTATATCGCTGTTGCGACGGTCCTCGGACTCCGGCCTGAGCGAGGCAAGGCGCAAGGCCGTGCTCGACGCGTCGAACGCGCGTCGCAAGGGCGAGGCGACCTTCGAGGCCTGCGTAGGCGTAGCGGTGAAGGATTCGCAGGTGCTACTCGTTCGCCGCCTCCGCAACGACAAGGGACTGGAATGGATGTTCCCTTCCGCAAAGAAGCTACCGCTCGACGACGAACGCCATGTGATCGTCAAGGAGGTATTCCAGGAGACCGGTCTGCGCTGTCGGTGCATCGACAAGATAACCATCGTCGACCAGCATCCGCTGACAGGGGCCCGCTGTCACTATTTCCATCTTAGTCCGTTGGACGATACCCAGCCGTCGAACAATGATCCGGAGGAGAATGCGGATGCTCGCTATGTGGCGATAGCAGAAGCCAAGGAGCTGATCGGGGACGGGCTCACCCCGGAAATAGCCCGATTCCTGGACCAGGCAGCATCGGGTTGAACCGCCCGCGCTTGTTCGCGACACGCTACTCTGGCATCATCGCATTTCGCTGTGAAGGATAGCTGAATGTCCGAAGTCGCGCTTGCTATTGTGCATGACAGCAACACCGACAAGGTGCTTCTCATAAAGCGTTCGCGGGCCACTAATTTTTCCGGCTGGGCTTTTCCCGGCGGGAAGTTGGAAAAGCTGCCTGACCACCGCCGGGAGAGCGCTGTCGATGCCGCGCGCCGCGAGCTGGTCGAGGAAACAGGCCTTTGTCCGCAGCAGGATGGCCATGTCATTTTCCGGCGGCGCCATCCAGCGACTGGTGCCAATATACGCTACGTCTATTTTGCGACCGATGGGGTCGTCAAAGCGGACAATATCGAGGCGGACAAGTCCGACGACTGCGTCTGGGTGAGCCTGGATAATGTCGAACGGCTGTTTACGCATGGCCTGGTAGAGGGCCTGCGAAAGGGTATTCGCAAGCAGCTGGCCAAACAGCAGTCCACATATTCTCGCGCGCCCGCTTCCTGATGGCGCTGGGGCGCGTCCGCGCCTTCACGAAGCCTGTCGAACAAAGGGCGGGTCAGCCGGTCACCCGGTTGTGCTACGCAATCCATCCCTTTTTGATCTAATCGAGTGAACGCAGTGATCGCATGGCTGTTACCGCTGCCGTAACGATCTATATCCGCGCGATAATTATACGACCGGGCCGGAATTCCCGTGAATGTCGCATCAGCCATGCTATTTACCCGCACATGGCTTTCGCGCAATGAACGGTCCCTCCGAAGAAAACGCCCATCAGATCGACGATCTGATGGCGACGCCGAATCTGGCCGACGCGCTGGAGAGCGACCGATTCAAGCAGTTCCTCGATCATGTCCCGATCGCGATCGCGGTATCGGAACTGCTGCCGTCGGAGACGATCACCTACGCCAATATCGAATTCGAGCGGCTGACCGCCTGCCCCGTGGCGGAGATGGTCGGCCGGAGCTGGCGGGCCTTGCCCGGCATCGCCACCGCACAGGACGACGAGCGGCGGCTCAGCGAGGCGGTGGCCACCGATCAGGACTATGTCGGCAGCTTCACGATCGACTGCGCTGAAGGGCCCGTCGATGTCGACGCCTGGTCGAACACGATCGAGGACGACGACGGCACCGAGCTGTTCCGGCTGGTCGCGCTAGCCAAGGTGGGGCAGCCCCGCGAGGACGAAGCGCAGAATGCGCTTCGGTCGCTGCGCGAGAAGGACGTGCAGCTGCTGGAACTGCAGCACCGCGTGAAGAACAACCTGCAGATGATCACCGCGCTGATCCGGCTGGAGGCGCGCAATGTCGACGACGACGAGACCGGCGAGCGCTTCGACCGGCTGGCGGGCCGAATCAATTCACTCGCGCTGCTCTACGACATGCTCGCGGCGCGCGGGCTGGAGCAGAGCGTCGACCTTGGCGTCTATCTCAGCCAGATCGCATCATCGGTCATGCAGGCGCACGCGGTCGAAGGCATCCGTCTCGACCTGAAGGTCGATACCTGGCCGGTGTCGATCAACGTCGCGATGCCTGCCGGGCTGGTCGTCAACGAGCTGCTGACCAACGCCTTGAAGCATGCCTTTCCGGAGCGCGGCGGCACGATCACGCTGCACAGCCTGATCGACGAGACCGGCTGCCGCGTGACGATCGCCGACGACGGCGTCGGCCTTCCCTCGAAAGAAAGCTGGCCGAAGCCCGGCAAATTGGGATCGGCGATCGCGCAGTCGCTGCGCCAGAACGCGGGGGCCGAATTCGTCGTGACCTCGGCGGCGGACAAGGGTTTGCGGGTGACGATCTTCTTCCCCCGCGCCGCCGCCGCGCCCGCGCCCGCGCCCGCGCCGGCAGCCTAGCCCGCCGTTCAGACCACGGTCGACGCCACCTTGGCGTGGCTGCCTTCCTCGGACGGGTCGATCTTGCCGCCGAAGATCATCTTGAGCTTGCCGCTCAGCGACATATCCGATTCCCACAGTTCGGCTTCATCGATGTCGAAGCGGATCAGCGTCAGGTTGGGGTCGTTGCGGCCGCCGGGGAACCAGGCCTCGGCCGGCTTGGACCACAGCTTGTCGATCAGCGCGGGATCATTGTCGACCGAGACGGTGCCCGACAGGCAAGCGAAGAAATCCTGTCCCTTCGACACGAACTGCGCCATCGCCCGTCCGCCGGGCACCAGCCGGTTGTCACGGCCGACGAAGAACAGCAGCGTGTCGGCCTGATCCTCGTCGAGCTGCACGGTGAGCGGTTCGGCGTGGCTGCTCTCCAGGCCGATCATCACGAACGGCCCCTGCGCCATTTTTTTCCAGAGATGTTCCTTGAGCTGGTGAGCGTCCGACATGCTTCTCTCCTCAGGCTGGTTAGGCCCACAGAACGAAGCGGACGCGCGCGGGTTGCCCCGTGCCTGTCGATTTGCGGCGGGCCGATCAGTCGCGGTCGGTCGGCGCCCCCAGCGGGAACATGTGGCGATAGGGCCGCGCCTCGTCGAGCGCGCGGGCGTAGCTTGGCCGGGCGAGCAGCCGCGCGCGATAGGCATGGAGCGCCTCGAAATGCGGCGGGATCGCATAGGTCCAATCGGCATAGAGCAGGGCCGGCGCGGCCGCGCAGTCGGCGAGGCTGAACTCGCCAGCCGCCCAGGTCCGGCCCTGCATATGCGCGTCGAGTACGGCATAGGCGGTGTCGAACGCGGCGCGCCACCTGTTCAGCGTCTCTTCGCCGCCCTGCTCGCGGCCGATAGCGGCGTAGACGAAGCGTTGCTGCGGAAGATTGATGTAATTGTCGAAGAAACGATCCCACATGCGCACGTCGACCGCCGCCAGCGGATCGGCCGGGATCAGCCTGTGCGAATCGGGGAAGCGCGCGTCGAGATAGTCGATGATCGAGGTCGCCTCGAAGATCAGCTTGCCGTCATGCTCGATCGCGGGAAAGCGGCCGACCGGCCAAAGGGCGGCGAACTCGCTCGCCACCGGCTCGCTGCCGTCGAGCATGCGCGGCTCGAAGGCGATCCCCTTCTCGTAAAAGGCGGTCGCGGCCTTCTGGCAATAGGAGGAGAGTGGGTGGAGGTACATTTTCAGCGGCATATTCGGCTCTCCACAAGCGTAGAATCCTGGCGACGATCGCTGGCGGCGGACGCGCTCCTCAGCTCAGGCCCAGCATCCAGCGTGCCAGATCGACTGCCGCGATCGGCGCTCCGGGCGCGCCCTGCGCCAGTTCGGCGCGGTGGCGCATGATCCACTGGAGACAGTCGGCCCGCGATGAAAACACCGGATAATCCTGATGCGCGGCGCGATAGGTCGCCGCGCTGACCAGATAGCGCGCGCCCTTGCGACACCCCGGATGGCCCGGCCAGTCGCGGCACGGCGCGGTCACCGCTGGCACCCACCAGCACAGCGCCGGATCGAGTTCCTCGGCCATCGCGTCCGGCTCTCCTTCTCCTCCGCATCGCGTCAGCTCTTCAGGGCCGCGTCCATGCGTTTTGGTTCATGCGAAATCACTCGCCAGCTCGACGCGCATTGTGTCCCCGACGATCGCGATGTGACCATAATTGGGGTGTGCGATCTCGAACTGGATCGGCGTAGCCGGGTCGCGGAAGGCGGCGACCTGCGCGGCGGTGAAGGGGAAATGGAAGAAGTGGACCGCCGATGTCTTGCCGGCGGCGTTGGTCCGCTCGAGATCCTCGTCGGCGAGCGCCCCTATGCGTTCGGAGCCGACGCGGATCGCGACATGATCCTCGATCCGGCCGAGCCCCGCCAGGACGCGGGCGCGCTGGGCGGCGTCCTCGATCTCGAGCATCATCGTCGCGGTCAGTTCGGATCCTTGCGGAATCATGGGATTATAGGCGGCGAGCTCCTCGACGAGCTGCGCCTCGCCACCCTTCTCGATGAAGAGCATTTCCTGGACCTGCTGCCACATCGACTCGTAGTTCTCGAACAGCACGGTGGCATGCGGGCCGACATGGAGGGTGCGCGCGCGCTTGCGGGCGATACGTTGCTGGCGCAGCTCCTTGCGGCGAGCGGCATATTCCTCGATCGACACTATGTCGGCGGGTTCGATCCGGCGCGTGACGGCGGGCATGGCGGCTCCTTCTAGAGCATGTCGCCCGGCATCGGGTGCAACCACCGACGAGGCGTGACATGCGGAAAACAGATAGCGGCTGGGAGGTGGTCCGATCAATATGAGCGGACCACCTCCTAGAAGCCGTAGGCGCGGGCGAACAATTCGATCGGATGGCCGACCCGGTCAGGCACCTTCATCCTCGGCACCGTCCCGATCACCTGGCGGAGATGGACCCCGGCGAGCGGGCATTCGGAGACGACATGCGCCGGCTCGGCCTTGGCGATGGCGCGCGCGGCGGGGGTGCCGATCTTGATCGCGACGTCGAAATTCTTTGTGAACATTCCCCATTTGCCGCCATGACCCGAGCAGCGCTCGACCACCGATACCTTCGCCTCGGGGATCAGGCGCAGCATTTCGGCAGCCTTAGGTCCCTGGTTCTGTGCGCGCGAATGGCAGGCGAAGTGCATCGCCACCGGTCCTTCGAGCGGGTGCAGCCCCGGCGTGAGGCCCTCCTTCTTCGCGATGTCGACGACATATTCGGCGATGTCGTACGTCGCCGCCGCCAGCTTGAGCACCTTCGGATCGTCGGGCAGGATCAGCGGCCATTCGAACTTCATCATCAGTGCGCAGGACGGAGTGAGCGCGATGATGTCGCGGCCCTCGTCGATTGCCGCCTCGAGCGCGGACGACACCAGCCGCGCCTGCGTCGCAACCGCCGCGAGATCGCCATTTTCGAGCTTGGGCATGCCGCAGCAGCCGGGATGGGTGACCTCGACCTCGACGCCATTATGCGCAAGCACCCGTTGCGTCGCCATGCCGATGCCCGGGGTGTTGAAGTTCACATAGCAGGTCGCATACAGCATCGCGCGGCGTCCGAAGGCCGGAGCCTGCGCATTGACCTTGGTCCCGGCCGCCCCGGCCTGCTCCTCGAAAGTCTCGGCGACGAACTCGGGCAGGTCGGCGCGTCGGTCGATGTCGGCGACCGCCTCCAGGATCGGACGGGTCAGCATGTTGCCGCGCCGCGCCGCCCAGTTGGCGGGGCCCGAAACGAGCGACGCCAGCTTGCCGTTGCGATCGGTCTCGGCGAGCTGCTTGTCGGGAAAGCTGGTCTCGCCCTTGCGATGCTCGATCGCGCGGGCGCGCAGCATCAGGTGCGGGAAATCGAGGTTGAACTCGTGCGGCGGCACATAGGGACATTTGGTCATGAAACACATGTCGCACAGCGTGCATGCGTCGGTGACCGGCTTGAAATCCTTCGAATCGACGCTGTCGAGTTCGCCGGTCGGCGACTCGTCGATCAGGTCGAACAGGCGCGGAAAGCTGTCGCACAGGTTGAAGCAGCGCCGGCAGCCATGGCAGATGTCGAAGACCCGGCGCAACTCGGCGTCGAGCGCCGTTTCGTCATAATAGCTTTCCTCCTGCCAGGGAATGACATGGCGGGTCGGCGCTTCGAGGCTGCCCTCACGCATAGACTGTCCTTCGGTGATGCGGGCGTCGGTCCTCTCCGACTGTTGCGGGTCTCTGCACAAGCAGCTCCGCTCCGGATCGTCCTCCCGCCAAGGGGAGCACGATCCGGAAGCGGTGGCGACCGCGCTTCAGCCGAAGAGGACTATTCGATCCTCAGGCGTCGAGTGCCTCAAGCGCCTTGGTGAACCGTCCGGCATGGCTCTTCTCGGCCTTGGCGAGCGTCTCGAACCAGTCGGCGATCTCGTCGAAGCCCTCTTCGCGCGCCGATCGGGCCATGCCCGGATACATGTCGGTATATTCGTGCGTCTCGCCGGCGATCGACGCCTTGAGGTTGAGCGAGGTGTCGCCGATCGGCTCACCGGTCGCCGGATCGCCGACCTCCTCGAGGAATTCGAGATGCCCATGGGCATGCCCGGTCTCGCCCTCGGCGGTCGAACGGAACACGGCAGCGACATCGTTATATCCTTCGACGTCCGCCTTCTGCGCGAAATAGAGGTAACGGCGGTTCGCCTGGCTCTCGCCGGCAAAGGCCGCCTTCAGATTTTCCTCGGTTTTCGAACCTTTCAGACCCATCTCACTGCTCCTTTTTCTGTTGGCTGCCGCAAACAGCCCTATGCTGGAGCAGCATCAGTCACCCCGACACATGAAAAGGCAAATCAATTATTCCGCCAATCACGATCTACTCGCTCGATCACTATTTTGCGATTAATTCGCGTTAGCAGATTTATTATAGTGAGCGTTCGCATAACTTGACGACTATTGAAGCACGAGCGTTTCAGCGCAGCTTGGCGATGTTCAGGCTGTCGGCCTTGGCGCGGTCCTTGGTCGATTCCTCGCTGCGCTTGAGCGCCTTCGCGATAGCCTTGAGCGCCATGCCCTTCTTGGCGAGCATATGGAGCTTCTGGATCTCGTCCTGGGTCCAGGGCTGGCGGTGCCGCTCGAAACGATCCGCGGACATGGTCTTCCCCTTCAAATCAACCTCGCCCGCTGTGGTAGCATCTCGCGCGCGGCGTGGCAGCGATTTTCGCCACGACGATTTGCCCGCGCCGACGATAAGGCGTAGGATGCCGTCATCGCCGCCATCTCGCATGCAGGCATGCGGCGACCGAGAGACGTTTCACGCTCCCGCTTGCCGACCGGCCGGAGCATGACCATGTCTCATCCCAATTGCGATACGACCATGCTCGAGCAGCTCCGCCGCAAGGCGCTCGCCGCGGCGGCGGGCAGCGGCGATCCGCTGGTCCGCCAGCAGTTCACCGATCTTGCCGAAAGCTATGCCGAAACCGCGACCGACCTGCGCGCGCACGGCGCGGCGATATTGCCGTCGCCCGACCTCACGCGGATGCCGTGGCGCTCGGTGCCGCTGTGGGTGACCAACGACCTCTAATCACTCCATCGGGGAACAGACCATGGCCAAGGGCCAACAGAAGAAGAGCAAGGAAGTCCGGAAGCCCAAGAAGGAGGCGCCGCCCAAGGGCAATGCCTCCAATCCATCGCAGAAGGGCACGGTCCTGGGCGTGAAGTCCTGACGGCGCGCCGCGCATGGACCTCCACAGCCTGTTCGGACGACATGATCCGGATCTGAAGGCCAGCCGGTGGGACGAGGGCCGCTTCGTCACGATATGCACGATATGCGGGCGGCCGATGGTCAAGCCGCCCGGCGGCGGCTGGCTCCTCGCCCGTCCGCGCGGGGGGTGAAAAGACCGAAAGGCCGACCTGTCCCCGTTTACAACGCTACCCCCTGTACAAGGCATCGATCCGCTCGCCATAGACCGCGCGGATCGCGTGACGGCGATTCTTCATAGACGGAGTCATCTGCTCGTTGTCGATGGTGAAGGGCTCGTCGGCGACGACGATGCGGCGGACCTTTTCGATCACCGACAGCTCGGCATTGACCCGGTCGACAGCCGCCATCAGCGCGCGGTGGAGATCGGGGTCGCCGCTCAGCTTCGCCAGTTCGGGCGAAACGCCCTTCTCCGCAGCCCAGCCGGCGAGCCATTCCTGGTCGGGAACCACCAGCCCGACGACATAGGGCCGCTTGTCGCCCGAGATCATCGCCTGGGCGATCTCGGGCTGGAGGGTGAGCATGCCCTCGACCTTCTGGGGCGCGATATTGTCGCCCTTGTCGTTGACGATGATGTCCTTCTTGCGGTCGGTGATCTTGAGCCGGCCCTGCTCGTCGAGCAGGCCGACATCGCCGGTGTGGAGCCAGCCGTCCTTCAGCACGCGCTCGGTCTCGGCCTCGTTGCGCCAATAGCCGTGCATCACCAGTTCGCCGCGCACCAGGATTTCGCCGTCCTCGGCGATGCGCACCTCGACTCCCTTCATCGGCGGGCCGACCGTGTCGCTCCTGATGCCGGCGCGGGGCCGATTGCAGGAGATCACCGGCCCCGCCTCGGTCTGGCCATAGCCCTGGAGCAGGGTGAGCCCGAGCGCCGAGAAGAATTGCCCGATCTCGGGATTGAGCGGCGCGCCGCCCGAGACCAGCGCCTTGCTGCGCCCGCCGAAGCGCTTGCGCACCTTGGGCTTGAGCAGCAGGTCGACCGCGAGCTTGTAGGGATAGTCGGCGAGCCGCAGCTTGTCGCGCGCGCCCAGCTCGATCGCCTTGTCGAGCAGCTTCTGGCCGATCCCGCCCTGCTTCTCGACGCTCTTGATCAGCCGCGCGCGGATCAGCTCGAACAGGCGCGGGACGACGACCATGATCGTCGGCCCGACCTCCTCGATATTGGCGGCGAGCTTTTCGAGGCTCTCGGCATAATAGATCTGCCCACCCAGCGCGATCGGCAGGAACTGGCCGCCGCTATGCTCATAGGCGTGGCTGATCGGCAGGAAGGACAGGAATATCTCGTCGCCCCAGCCGAAATCCTGCTCGATAATGTCGACGCAGCCTTCGACATTGCACAGGATCGCGCCATGATGCTGGCGTACCCCGCGTGGCGCGCCGCCGGTGCCGCTGGTATAGATCAGGCAGGCGAGATCCTCGCGGCGGACATCGGCGACGGCCGCCTCCGCCGCCGCAATGTCCGCATCGGGATCGCCCCCCAGCTCCGCGAAGGACAGGACGCGTGTTCCGCCTGGCGGCAACATCTCCATCGCGACCAGAAATTCGCAGGTCGAGGAGCGGACGATCGCGGGGAGCAGGGTCTGCGCGAGCTTCGCGGTCGAGACGATCGCCGCCCGCGCCCCGCTGTTCTCGAGGATGTGGGTGTGGTCCCGCTCGGTGTTGGTGGTGTAGGTCGGCACGGTGACGCAGCCCGCCGCCATGATCGCGAGATCGGCGATGCAGAATTCGGGCCGGTTTTCCGAGACCAGCACGACCCGGTCGCCTTCCTTCAGCCCCTGCGCCCTCAGCGCGGCGGCGAGCGAGGCGACCTGGCGCGCCGCCGCCGCCCAGCTCTGCGGCCGCCATTCGCCGTCCCGCTTGGCCCAGAGAAAGGGGGCGTCGCCCTTTTCCGCGGCGCGGGTGAAGAACATCGTCACCAGATTGGGAAATCGCTCGAGGGTGCGCATCATCTCTCCTGCCGCGTCTCCACCGCCTGTGACGGAATATAAGCCCGCGCGCGAGCCCGTGGATAGGGTCTAACCGTTACAGCCGGGCTATTCCGACGGCCGGTCCTTCTGCGGCACCGCCGCCGCCGGCTTGATCGCCTTGCCGTCGAGGCCCATCGAGACGCCCTCGCTGCGGGGATCGGCGGCGCCCGTCCAGCCGCCGTCGCGCCATTCGATCGCATTGGCCTTCAATCCCAGCGGCGCGGCGGTCAGCCGCTCGCCCAGCGCCGCCAGCCCCGGCAGCATTGCCTCGAGATGGCTACCCCTCTCGACCGCGCCCCCCGGCCCCGGCGCATAGAGCAGGCCCATCGATATCGCGTCCTGCGCGGTCATCTTCCAGTCGATCACCCCGATCAGCGCCTTGGCGATCTGCGCGATGATCGTCGATCCTCCCGCCGCGCCGATCGACAGCCGCACCCGGCCCGCCGGATCGAAGACGATCAGCGGCGACATCGAGCTGCGCGGCCGCTTGCCGCCCTCGACGCGGTTCGCGGTCGGCACGCCGTCTCTCTCAGGCGACAGGTTGAAATCGGTCAGCTCGTTGTTGAGGAAGATGCCGTTCATGCTCTGCCCCGATCCGAAGATGCTCTCGATCGTCACGGTGGCCTGCGCGACATTGCCCCAGCGATCGACCACGGTAAGCGACGAGGTGCCTAGTTCGGGCTGGCGTTCGGCGGGGCCGAAGGCCGGTGCGCCGGCTGGCGTCCCCGCCGTTACGCTGGCCATGCTGGCTTCGGTCGAGATCAGCGCCGAGCGCGCGGCGGCATAGTCGGCGGCAAGCAGCCCCTCGACCGGCACCCGTACATAGTCGGGATCGGCGATCCACGCGTTGCGATCGGCATAGGCGAGCCGCGAGCTTTCGGCGAACAGATGCCAGGCGACGGGCGAGTCCCTGCCCAGGCCCGCCATGTCGAACCGTTCGAGCTGCCGAAGGATCAGCAGCACGGTGACGACGCCGGCAGCCGGCGGGCCCATCCCGCAGATGCGATAGCCGCGATAAGTGCCGCAGACCGGCGGTCGCTCGCGCACCTGATAGCTGGCGAGATCGCCCGCGGTCATCCGCGACGGGTTGCGCGCCGCGCCGTTGACCGTCGCGACCAGCGTCTGCGCTGGCGGGCCGACATAGAAATAGTCCGGGCCGTGCCGCGCGATCGCATCGTAGAGCGCGGCGAGATCGGGATTCTTCACTACCGTCCCAACCGCCTTCGCCTGGCCCTCGGCGGTGTAGAGATAGGATTTCGCCCAGTCGTTGAAGAAACCGGTCGCCGGCATCCGCGTCAGGAAATTGTTGAATCGCGGCGTGATCGCCCAGCCATCGCGCGCGAGCCGGGTGGCGGGGCCGAACAGCCTGCGCCACGCCAGCTTGCCGTGCTTGCCGTGCGCAGCCTCCATCAGCCGCAGCTCGCCCGGTACGCCGACGCTGCGGCCGCCCGGCACCGCCTGGCGCATCGGCAGCGGCTTGCCATCGGGGCCGTGGAACCAGCGCGGATCGGCCGCCGCCGGGGCCGCCTCGCGCCCGTCATAGCTGCTGAGCTTGCCGGTTCGGGCATCATAATAGACCAGGAAGCCACCGCCGCCGATGCCCGAATGCGCGGGCTCGACCACGCCCAGCGCCAGCATCATCGCGACAGCCGCATCGGCCGCGGTGCCGCCCTTCTTCAGCATTTCGATCCCTGCCGCGGCGGCGCGCGGGTCGGCAGCGGACACCATCGGCGGGGCGGTTTGGGCCGCGACTGGTAGAAGGAGAAGAACGAGAAGGAGAATGACGCGATGCAGCATCGGGTCAGCTTATTGGATTGGCGAGTCTCTTCAAGCCCCGTCGGTCGCCCCCACCGCATCCCCGATCGTCGCGAATCCATCTCTGTCGAGCAGCTTCACCAGCCCCGCATTGATCCGCTTCGCCAGCCCGGGCCCCTCATAGACCAGCGCCGAATAGAGCTGGACGAGGCTCGCCCCGGCCCGGATGCGGGCATAGGCGTCTGCGGCGCTGGCGATCCCCCCCGCCGCGATCAGCGGGATCGCGCGCCCGGTCGCCTTGCGGAAATCGATGAGCCGCTGCTGCGCCAGATCCTTGAGCGGCGCGCCCGATAGGCCGCCCGCCTCCGCCGCGTGGCGCGACCCCAGCAACGGGCGCGAGATGGTGGTGTTCGAGACGATCAGCCCGGCGAGCCGGTGCGCCACCGAAATCTCGGCGATGTCGTCGATGTCCGCCGGTGCGAGATCCGGCGCGACCTTCAGGAAAACCGGCGGCCCGTCGGCGGGCCGCGCCGCCATCACCGCGCCGAGCAGGTCGTCGAGGGCCGCGCGGTCCTGCAACGCGCGCAGGCCGGGCGTGTTGGGCGAGGAGATGTTGACCGTCAGATAACGCGCCACCCCCGCCATCACCTGTACCCCGCGCGCATAATCGGCGATGCGGTCGGCG
>Ga0157326_1000020_pt1 | contig 14231 bp, 10 predicted proteins | sample MOy2old250510_FD_105391 | JGI IMG/M metagenome (GOLD analysis project Ga0157326, IMG submission 105391) | Arabidopsis rhizosphere microbial communities from North Carolina - M.Oy.2.old.250510 | ecosystem: Host-associated > Plants > Roots > Rhizosphere | place: USA: North Carolina | collected... | reverse complement strand
CTCCCAACTTTACTGGAAAAGGCGGCCAAATAACTCAATTTATTGCACTTCTCAGATAACCTCTTACACCAATAAGTGGCTGTTTGAAATGATAAGGCGAAAGTTAAAAGCTGGTTTTGTAGGTCTTTAAGTCCTCTCCTCTGCCGAGTAAGACCATTATAATTTGGGGAACTCTCCTCTTTTAGAAACTTACCATCATAAGCACTTTTTTTCAAACTACCAATTTAGTGATTTCCAAATTATAGAACCGTGTTAATATTAAGCGCAAAAATATTGAGAAGTATCTCCACTCATTATTTTTTAAAAAATTTGCCCAATAGAAGAGTATACCTATTTTTCACTGAAAAATTAAATTCTACTCAAATTGCGAGGTTATTTTGTGAGTTACAAAAAGAATGTACATAAAGGGAATCAGAATTTTAGCTTTTATCCTCTTACGGTTGTAGCGCATAAAAAACTTATCGCCAGCTTTTCTATCGTTATTTTTGTTTTAATAAGTTCTTATGGTTTATTGTGTTATACACCGCAGTATACTTCGCAAGCATCTGTTGTGATTAAGGATTCAGCATTAACAGCCAAGTACCTTTCAAATGATACTTATTCAACAACCACGGCCGTAAGTGCAAACTCTGTTCTTAATACGATGGAGCTTTTAAAAAGTGACCTTATTGCCGAGTCTGTTTGGCGGAATGTCATTAGTAAGCATCCTGAAGAAATGAAACATCTTCATATAAATACCCTGAGTGCTTGGAAAAACCAATTTGGGAGTGGAAAGGCGTTTATTGCAGCTAAAAATGTTCCCGGTACAGATGTCATTTATTTATCATTTAAATGGAGGAATGCCTCTCTTGCTAAAGAGGGGTTAGAAAGTGTGTTAATTGCTTTTCAAGAAGCGAGTCTTAAACAAAATCAAGCCGAGCATCATCAAAGATATGTCTATCTTAAAAAGCAGTCTGATGAGCTTCAAAGACAGCTGACAAATCTGAGAGAGCAAATCGCTATCTACAAAAAAGAGAACAAGGTATACAATATTGAGTCAACACTTTCCCAGTATGAGCTTAATCGAGGTCAGATTGATAATTCTTTTAAGATGACTCAAGCAGAAGCAAATAATTATCGACAGCAGTTTGCTGCTTATGAGTCATCATTGGGCATGAATACTAAAAAAGCGGTAGCTGCAGTTGCTATTGGGAGAAGTTCGACACTATCAGCTCTTTATGCAAAACGCTATGAACTAGTCGAGCAAAAACATGCAAATCAGACTAGATACACATCTGAAAATCCTAAAATGAAACAGATAGACTCTGAATTGGCTCAAATCGATCAAAATATAAATGATGAAATTGCAAAAAGTGGATTGGGTTTAAAAACAGATACTAAGAATATTGCAATCATTGCGGATGAGGCGCGTAGCCAAGCCGTACAAGATATGCTGATAGCCAAAGCGCGCTTTGAAGGTGCGGAAGCGCAAACGATAGGGCTTCGTAAATCCCTGGGTGAAATTGAGGCAAAAATGCAAAAAGTTCCCAAAATAGAAGCAACTTTATTAGCGATGAAGCAAGAAGAGTCTTTATTGAGTAAGTCTCTAGATGCTATAGGGGAAAAGGCATTGGATGCACAAATGCGAGAAGCGCAGACCTTGAGTAATGTTTTTGTAGTTAATGGCCCCGGACTTCCTCTAAAACCTGCAGCCCCTAGTCGTATACAGTTAATACTAACAGGCTTATTGGTTGGCGTTGCCGGCGGCATTGCCGCAGCCTATGTAGTTGATAAAGTAAAGCCAGGAACAGAGGCCTCTGATAGGAAGCCGCATTTGAGCCTTGAAGAGCTTTTAGCAAAAGAAAGGCTTAATGACCATTCAGAGCATTTGCCGGCAGATTTTTATGCAGGCAAAGGAAATGGGCTCTCGTAAATTATGCTCATCCCATCAGGCAGCTCAAATCCGCTCACTGCATTTATAACCCAGCAGAGTGAAATTTATTACTATTTGACGCTCTTTGGGATGGCCTTATTGTTGGCGTTGACTATTTATGGCGTGTTGCCCTTATTGGGAATTTCAATGGTTTCTAATTTTTTATCAGCAAATAATTTGATTAGTCTCGTTGCACTTTTCATAGGAATAGTCATTTATTATCCCTATTTGAAATTATGCAAAAAATATCCTGATCAATTCTTGCTTGCTATTTTGGCCTTATTGCCATGGTTTACTTTTATTACAAAAATAGCCGTGTGGGTTGGTATTAACTTTCCACAGACTGTATTACTATTATTTTTATTTGTGATTCCCACTGTTTGGATTGTCTATAAATATTTATTTTCTATGCTAAAAACAAGTCCTTTGTTAACTTGTTTTAGTTCCTTCTGGTTATTGATGGTCATTTATTTTATATGGTTTGATCATCCAATTGTCCATCCTAGTGCTGTTGCTTCAGGCAAAGCCTCTATGAGTATTCATGCTCTGACAGCTGTCACATTAACCTGGTTTTCTCTACAGTTGGGAACCTATGTGGCCTATTGGGTAAAAGAACCAAAAAGGTTATTAGGAAAGTTAACTATTACCGTCACAATTATGACGCTTATATTATCGATTACAACCATTGCATTTTACCCTTTTAAAATATTAACCACATATACTGATGGTGTATTGCGATCACAATCTTTATTCTTCTCTCCTGGGCAGTTTGCATATTATTTGGCGATGCTTCTGATCTATCTGGAAGGCATGTATTTCTACAACAAAAAAAACATGCATATTTCCCCAGTTTGGCAGAAGGCAGTAGTGCTCGCAATTATCATGGGTTTCATATCCTTATGTCTCACCATTTCCAAAAACTCAATTAGCGCCTTCATCGGCGCCTCTGTTATTTTCCAAGTATTGCTGCTATTAAAGGCAGAGAACAAGCTCAACGTAGTATTAAAACTAGTGGCGTTTCCAGTATTATTGTTGGTCGGCCTGTTTCTATTTGAAAATCTGACTGGCATTAGTATTTTTGAAAACTTGTCCCACCGTATGAATGATGATACAAGCCTTTTATGGCGGTATAAGTCTTGGGATTATGTCCTATCGGATATCGATATGTATTCCGTATGGTTGGGGCATGGCTTAACCGCTGCTGTAGAAAGGATGTCTTATCTGGAGGTATCTAAGTTCAACAGAATTTTTATTCCCGGCAATGTCCATAATGACTACCTGGAGTTTTTGTATGATTTTGGCATAGCCGGCTTGATTGTTTTTATTTATTGCTTCATTTCGCTTTTTAAAAATCTGATTTATCCTTTTAGGGCTAACTGCTATAGTCAGAATGCCGAGCTTTACTACATTGCAGCAGGGCTTATTCTCATTTTTCTGATTACCTGCGCAACCGGCATTTGCTTTGAAGCCACTGAAAACCCTTTCTGGATTCTGATAATATTATTGGTTTCTGGAGCAAGCCGGATTAGCAAAAATTTCAAGGATGTGCAGTCCCATGGCTAATAAGCCAAAAAGCCAGAATCATAATGTTATTATGGCGATATTAGCGGGCGCTGGGGGTAATGTCCTCAAGATTGGCGTTAATTTGTTAATTGTTCCGCTGATCATCCGGTTTTTGGGCGCAGAGGACTACGGCTTTTATGTTTTTTTATTTGGGTTTTCGGAATTACTTGTTCTTTTAGAAATGGGTTTAGGCCGCGGGCTTGTTCAGCGATTAACCCATTATCTCGCGAGAAAAGAATATACAGAAAAAGATCAGTTGTTACTGATAGGGCATTTCATGTTTTTGATGATGAGCATGCTACTGGTTTGCTTGTCAATCCCGCTCTGTCAAATTCTGACTCAGTTATTTCATCTTCAAAAAGCTCAGCAATTAATTGCACCAATGGCATTTTGTCTTGTGTTTCTGGATGTTGCGGTTAATCTATACGGTGGCTATTATCAAATTATTCTCAAATCACACTGTTTGCAAAAACTGGTGAGCATCAATGATACTGTGCAAGCCATAATTTGTAATATTGGATATGTGGTTTTATTGTGGATGGGATACGGTATCCTGGAGCTTCTATTCCTAAGATTAATTGTATCCACGCTCAATACTGGACTTTATTGCTATCATGCTAAACAAATAGAGCCTAGCTGCTTTCGTCTCCGTTTTAAATTGAATCTATTGCTTTTTCGGAATTTATTTGGTATTAGTCTGTACGCCTTTTTACAAAGGCTCAATCAACTACTTTCCAGGCAGTTGGATACCATGCTGATTGCCTATTTTCTTTTTATTACCGAGGTAGGCATTTATGGATTTGTGAACCGTTTGTTCAATTACTTACTTTCTTTCGTTTTGCAGTCTATCGATGTGTTTTTCCCGATATTTAGTCGGCATACGGCGAATCATGAAACTGCCCAGGCCAGCAAAATATTTCTGAGAATGAGTACGTTAATCTGTTTTTGCATTTCCCTCTTGTGTATGTTGCTTATTTCGGTCTTTCCTGAGGTCATTCATATTTTAGGATCAGGACGTATTGATAGCGGCAAAGCAAGTCTCCTTAGCTTAGTAGTTTGCCCGGCAATTTGGTCAGAAACTAATGCCGCCATGAGTATCATGTACTTGTACGCATCTGGAAACCACCGAAAAATCACCTTGCTAAACCTGGGTACCTCAGTTTTGAATTTTCTTATCAGTTTTGTATTGGTTCAAAAGGTTGGTTTCATTGGACCTGCAATTGCTACGACTGGCATCAATCTACTGTACCACCAGCTTGTTACCATTCCGTTAGCTTGTCGCAGCTTGCAAATTTCAAGATTCAAGTTCATTCAGCAAGTCTATTTACAGAATATTCCGGCCTTATTGGTTGGAGGCCTAACTTTTGTAGCCTGCAAGCTGTTCCTCTCTCCGCTCAGTACATCTCCCCTCATGTTGTTTATCACGTTGAGCCTTTCAGTAGTCGCCGCTTTCAGTGCGTGGGTTTTTCTTACGGCGACAGATCAGGAGCGTCAGTTATTATACGGATTACTTTCTAAAGTGAGAGAAAAAATTATGTTCTTAAATGCCAGAGAAACTCCTTTTACGCACAATGAACGGATATTCAAAGAACTATAAATAGGTTGGAATAGATAGCCAAAACATCATAAGCTGCTTTAGGTTCCATTAGTATATCGTACTGTGTACTGCTTGAGTATTGAGTTGAACAGAGGTGCCCTATGTCACACGCTACACAAAAAATAGATTCACTGACAGGCATTAGAGCGTTGGCCGCAATAGCGGTTGTATTAACTCATATGCTAAGTCAAACCAAGTTTGGTTGCCTGACTCCGTTGATTGAAAAAGGGTATTTGGGCGTAGATTTATTTTTTATTTTAAGCGGATTTATTCTTTCTCATGTTTATCAGACAGTGTTTAGATCCATAAAGATGAGATCTTTATTCGAATTTCTTATGTTAAGGCTTGCCAGAATCATGCCTGTGCATCTTGTTGTATTATTGCTGTACTGCTTAGATTATTCTTTTTTACTGCTTGCACGAGGCCCAAAAGCGGAAGACTCGGCGATTTTTTCCCCGATGGGCTTGCTATATAATATTTTAAATCTTCAAGCTTGGGGCCTGGCCAAGCATTTGTCATGGAACTGTCCAGCTTGGTCCATTAGTGCAGAATGGTTTGCCTATTTGTTATTTCCAGTCTTATGTCTGTTCAGTAATAGGATGCATAAAGCGTGGATAAATATAGCTGGTATTATAGGATTGTTTGCTGGGTTATATCTATTTGCGATCGCACATGGTGAACTTAGCATTCGCTGGCATGATACTTATCCATTGGTTCGGGTTGGTTTCGAGTTTACCGTTGGTATACTCCTATTTAACCTGTTTAAACTCCAATTGAAAAAAAACAATTCTGCAATCCCCTCATTTAGATGGGATTTGTTAACAGTTGTCAGTGTGTGCTTGTTTATTTATGGGGGATATGCAAATTTCAGCGATTTTATTCTGGTTCCCATCTTAACTCTCTTGCTTTATTCATTAGCTTTTGCAGGCCCACTTTCGAAATTGGTTATGGGTAATAAAGTAATGGCTCATTTAGGAGAGATTTCCTTCTCCATGTATATGATTGATGCGTTTGCCACAATCACCTATTTTCAAGCGAGCAAATTTTTACCTGTTTTGCAGTCTCTGCCTGCTAGTCCAATACTCTATGTCGCTGTAAGGCTAGTCATGTCCTTATGCAACGCTCATCTGCTCTATTTGTTTATAGAAAAACCTGCTCGCAACAAATTGAGAGACTATATTAAAATGATTGGAAAGAATAACAAGGTTCCTGAACTGTCCTCTAAAGGTCTAAAAGACTTGTTGCCAGAGACGTAATATAAGCTATCCTTCAAAACATATGATGGCCGAAGAATAGTGCTAATTCTGAGTTTTTACAAATTTTACTCACACATTAAATTATATAAAACTGCTTAAGAAGCTATATTTTAAACAATAGATTTAATCTTTATATGATAAAATAAGCTTAATGATTTCTGAGAGAGAGGATATTTAGAGAATGGTTGCAACACTGACTTCTGATAAGTCAAAAGCTACGCTCTCCCACTCTCCAATGCATTGTTTTCCATTTAAGGTATCCTATTTATTAGATATTCCTATTGCCAGTTTGAATTACCAGCAAATATTGGGCTATTTGGAGCAACAAATCCATCTACGTCAAAAAACATTCTGTGTGACGTTGAATCTGGATATTTTACGTTTAGCCTATGAAGTTAAAGGTTTTCATTCTGTAATTAAAAAGGCTGATTTTGTTTTCGCGGATGGTATGCCCATTATCTGGTTGTCTTGGCTGAAAACTGGAAATACTGTTAGAACAGCTCCTTTGCCTGAACGAATTCCTGGTTGTGATATTGTTCAGGATTTATGTCATCTCTCTCATGAGAAGGGTTATACAATTTTTATCCTGGGTGCTGCTTCTGGTGTAGCAGAAGTGGCTAAGGCTAAGTTGGAAGAAAGATTGCCTAATATCCAAGTGGTGGGAACTTATGCTCCTGCTTCCGAGGAATTAAAGGATTTGCAAAAAAGCAAAGCAATTTTAGAGAATATTAATGCAACAAATGCTGACATCTTATTTGTCGCATTAGGAGCCCCAAAACAGGAAACATGGATTGCTAATCATATTGATCAACTAACCCCGTTCGTTATTGTGCCATGTGGCGGCTCTATTGACTTTATTGCAGGAACTCAAAAAAAATCCCCTTCATGGATTGGGCGTTTAGGATTCGAGTGGCTTTATCGATTAGCACACAATCCAGGTCGGTTATTTCAGCGTTATATCTTGAATGACTTACCTTTTCTTTTAAAGGCTGGGTGTAGCAGGAAGATTTTACGGAGTGATAATTTGTAATACACGAAATGTTTACTCTGATTTTTTGTGTATTATCACCGGGGCAATTTTTTGCATACAATCTGAAGTGGTGGTATGGTGACTGAATAGATATAAAAAATATTTATATATTACTGTCAAATGGTTAGATTGTTAATTTTATTGGAAATACTTGTAGTAGTAGTGAATATCACTTTAAAGCTCATGTAGGTGTGTTTTGGCCGTGGTGGCAAGGTATATAGGAGGAGATGGAGATGAAGGCAATAATTTTAGCAGGTGGTAGAGGTACAAGACTCTGGCCCGTTTCTACTGAGACAAAACCTAAGCAATTTCTGGATATTAATGGCAAGGGTGAGTTGCTGCTTCAAACATTGCAACGTTGCTCCAAATTTGGTGCAAAGGAGCAATGTTTTGTGGTGACTCGGGAAGATTATGCATTACAAGCTTCCACCATATTAAATGCTTTTGACTCGTCATGTGCAAAGAACGTTATTATAGAGCCATTTGCAAGGAATACGGCTCCTGCTCTTTTGCTGGCTGCGAAATTTTTGCAGTTCCATGTTCAGGCCAATTTAGATGATGTGGTGATGGTATTTCCCTCTGACCATTTGATCCAAGAAAACGAAAAGTTAATCAGTTCGATTGCACTAGGAGAAAGATTGGCTCAGAAGGGCTATATCATAACTTTTGGTATCATTCCGAATCGTCCAGAGACAGGGTATGGGTATATTAAAGCTAATTATAGAGAGTCTATCAATACAGAAACGGACTGGCTGGCACAAGGGCTATCCGTAGCCGAATTTAAGGAAAAACCTGATTTAATAACCGCTTGCCAATACTTAGACGAAGGCGGATATTTTTGGAATGCCGGAATTTTTGCATTGACTTTAAGAACATTATTTACTGAGCTTCAGAAGCATTTGCCAATAATCACGCCTTATTTGGATATGAATTACGAAACTTTTATTTCACGATTTGATGAATTACCAGATATCTCAATTGATTACGCAATTATGGAAAAAACGGATCGCTCTGTAGTAATTCCTTTGGATGTGTTTTGGTCAGATGTAGGCAGTTGGGATAGCGTGTATGAGATCTTACCAAAAGATAGTAATGGTAATGGTATCCAAGGTCAGGTATTGGTAACAGACACAACTAATTCGTTGCTAATCAATCAAACGGGTTATCCGATGGCAGCTCTGGGATTGCAAGATGTCATTGCGATACAGACTGACCGTGGGATGTTAATAGTAAACCGAGGAGATTCGCAAGCTATCAAACATATTATTCCACAGTCGTCAAACAGCGCTGATTCCAAAGTACTTGCCTGAAAAATGCACTTATCAAAGTACTTAACAGGAATTTGCTGATGTTGTAGTAGATTTGGGTTATCAAAGCTCATTAGTTTGTTTTTGCGACCATCTTCACATCCCAATCTTTCCTGATATTTAAGGCGCTATGATTGTCACTGCGAGCCAAAATCTGGCTGAGTATTGAGCAAAAATGGCTCTATCTATTAATAAAAACTCTGCTTGCCTTGGCTTAATTATCGAAAACTAATACTCCATTCCCAAAGCTTTTAACAAAGGGGAGTAAAACTGTCCCTGTGAGTCCGTGATGGAAAAATCATAAATGGGACCATATGCAGACCAAAAAGCCCATGGAATACCATATCTTTCTGATGCCTCACGAACATCTTTAATCCACTGTTCCGTATCGCCAGGAGGAGCAATGTTTTGATGCGCACCAAATTCCCCAAGATAAAGAGCCACATGGTGAGAATTTGCCCAAGTCACTAAAAGCTGAAATTGTCTGTCTATTTCCTGGCTGTTGAATTTTGTATAGCAATAATACATAAGGTGTTGTGATACATCTAAAGGTAAAACAGATAAGGCTTTAAAGCATTCTGTCTGTTCAACAGGATAGGGTAGCTTGCTGGCAGATTGAATATACGGTATTGGCATCCCTTGATGAGTAAATGCAATTGGATCGTAAAAATGAACCGTATATATAATTTTTGGATCATTAATGGTTTCTGAGATAGATGCTACAGACTGGACATAATCGGCATCATAACTAGTGAGGAGCACATAGTGTTGGGCTGTTATACTACGAACCGCAGAGAGCAATTGTTTTTGAACCTCTTGACTCCGGACACTAGCTTTCTCTTTTGGCAAAAATACCTGGAAACCAGGTTCATTAATAAGCTCAAAGTAAACCAAAGATGGTGAGTAGAAACTATATCGCTTTGCAAGTTCCTTCCATAACATGGCATAAGAAGCCACAAATGTATTATCGGTTGCAAGCATTTTTTTGGTATCGTTCAGTGGGAATAAAGTTAAAACCACTCCCATTTTTTGGCTGGTTATCTGCTGAATGGCTTGATCTAATAATGCAATCTGCTTTGGATTAAAAGTAAACGTAGGAGAACTCAAATTTGCGATATAGGTATCGCTTACAGGCAAACGAACATGGGTAAAGCCTAATTGTTTGAGTTTCGCAAGCTTTTCATCTGTCATGTATGATTCTGTATGGGAGGGTGCATAAATATTAGGTCCCATAAACCAATTAAAAAGGTTCACTCCTTTTTTTAAGCCAATTGTCTTACAAGCAGAACAATATAAATTGTTGTTGACTTCTGCCTTGCCCAAGTTTCCAAAATACATTTTGACAAAAACTACTACACTAATAAATGCAAAAACTATTACCGCAATGTGCTTTGAACGTATTTTAATGGCTTATCCTCCTGTTTGCCAAATAAAAGTAATATAGTATTAATTACATATATTTGGATTTGTCAAGTGCACATCACGCCGATGGTATTGTCATCTATCCCAATTCATTGTTTACGTTCATTTGAACATGATTTTTATAATTGATAGCTTTTGGCCACTATATAGTCTAATATTGGGTAGTGAACACTTTCTCCTCTTTCTTGTGATATATAATTACAGAGAAATGAAGTTTTGCATGTTTACCAAGCAACCTGAGCCACTCTACTCAAGCCTTCCCGTTGATTATTTGATCTCTATAATTATGCCTGCCTATAATGCAGGAGCTTATATTCAAGCCGCTATCCATTCTGTTTTGACACAGACCTATCTTCATTGGGAGCTCATTATAGTTAATGATCATTCAAGTGATAATACTGAAAGTGTTATTCAGGCTTTCAAAGATCACCGCATTCATTACTATCTTGCCCCATATCATTTCGGAAAGCCCTCTACAGCTAGAAATTACGCCGTTCAATATGCTTGTGGCCAATTTGTATTTTTTTTGGATGCTGATGATATCTTGCTGGCCGGCGCTTTAGAAAACATAGTGCAGTATGTGAAATCTCATCCTGGCATGATGGCTGCTTATGGATTTAATACACAAATTAACGAGCATGGACAGCCAATTCCCTTTGCAGGCTTTAAGCTTGTACCTTGCCAAGATGGAAGCTATCAGCTACCTGAAAACTATAAACATACTTGGGAGCGTATTGTATGTTTTAAATTTGTAGCTTCTGCTACAATTGTGGTCCGAAAAAATATTTTTGAAGAACTTGGTGGATTTGACGAAGTGTTAGACGCTGCAGAAGATATGCAGCTTTATTTCAAATTATTTCTTAAATCATTAGATTTAGTTGGCATTATCCCTCAATATCTAGTGGCATACCGCCAGCATCCTACTAGCTTAACGAAGACACATGGAAAAGCAGAAAAACTACTTCAAGCACATTTAAAAATGACGGATTGGCTTTTCTCTAATCCACAACTTCCACAACACTGTATCAAATATAGGCCTTTTGCCATTTCCAAAGCATATAATCACGCTGCAGGAGTACGTCTTAGTCAGGGGTATAGACAGCAAGCCTGCCACTTGCTTTTCCGTGGCTTGGTTGATAAAAGATCATCTCTAAAAAACTGGCTAAAGGTTTGCCCTACAACACTTTTGCGCTGTATTTTACCCACAAATTGGGATACCCAATTAAAATCAGTAGTTATTAATTTACGTGATGGAGTCTTAAAAGCAAAACTCAAACAACTACGAGACAAAGAAATCTCCTTCAATGTCTTTCTTAGTGAGCTCACTTCTATCTAAGGCTTTCTGCATTGTGGCTACTGAAATAGATTCCTGCGTGAAATTATTCATATCAACTAAATATCCCAGAATATAATTTTTCAACCGATTTGGTGTGAGTTCTTTTAGAAAAGTACGGCCTAAGAAATGAACTTTTTTCCCCATGATTTTTGCCTCTAAGCCCACAGTAGAATTAATAGTAAGTACTTCAGCCGCATTCTGAATCAATCTAAAAGTATTGTAATTTATAAAATAAAAATTGTAATTATTTTTTAGTTCATAGACATGCTTGACAAACTGCTGATCTGGTTCGGCCGGATGCGGTTTAATGATCAATTTTAAACCCTTTTCTTTTGCCATTTCGGAAGCAATTTTAATTGCTTGTAAATTATCAATATCACTATTGAATATTAGTTGAGAATCATTTGAGACTTGTAAGGGCAAAAAGAGATAGGGTGTTTTCAAATGTTCTGTAGAGTCATAAGTATAACTAACTTTTTGGTGAATTTGCTTTTGTCTTATGGTTTCCATGCATGATAACGTTGGGATAGAAGGAGTCCCCAAGAAAAGCCTTTTATAGGATTCCAGGATTCGAAATGTCGGAAATCTGTGAATTAATTTTTGGGGCTTTGCTAGGGCTTGATAAACGGTATGATTCTCTAGTTTTCTAGTAATATAGTTCTGTTTCCATTGGTCAAATATTAACGGATCAATATCATACTCATCAAGTAAATGTATATTGTTATATAGATAAGATTTGGCGTTTACCCCTTGGGGGTCTGCAAACATTTTACCGTCTATATTTGCCAGCTCAAAAAACAGAGTGGGAATAGCATGCTGGGCTGCAAAAGTTTTTATCCCTTGACAAGCAGGCCCAAGTCCACCCCAAGCAATAATTTTTTCGAAATGGTATTTGTTATGTAGGTTGTTGCATGTTTCTAGGACACACGAATAAAGCTTATTCGTTTCTTCTAAGTTCGTGCATTCTTCTGGTCGAAGCTCATCAATACGAGGAACCTTGTATCTTTTTTTTGAATTCTCAACTAAAAAAACACTATGTCCTTGCTTTTTGGCAATCAAATAATCATATAAATCAATTGTCAAAAAATGTACGTAATACCCTAATGTTTTAAGTGGTCCCACAAACTTCTTAAAAAAGCTGATATTTTGTCCCCATGGAAAGGTATAGATAAGTACATTCATCAATATGGTCTCTGCATACACTTTGTAATAGTTGATGTCATTCTATGTCTGGATTAATTCGTCCTTTAAAAATTGAATCGAATAATTCCGATTGAATTTTTGACAAGTTTGTACCCGGATTTCTTGATTTTTGAACCATTTTATAACATAAATATCTTATCGTAATTCATCTTTATCGCTTTGGTTTGAATATATTTTCTGATCATAACTACCTCGATTTAGCCTATGAGCATTTAAAAAATAGGATGAAAATTGCAGTTATTCTTCCACAGGATGAAAAAATGCACCCATATTATGGCGGTGCTATAGCTCGCTGGGTGGCCGAAGTTTATAAAAACCGCAGCGGCGAAATCGACTTTACATTCTTTTCAACACCTTATAAAGATGAAGGTGCCTATGAGCTCCCAATCAAGGGGCGAGAATTTTTAGATATTTGTATTGATCCTTTTTTACAGTTTCCTAAAAATGATGTCATAACGCTACGAGGTTTTCCCTGGATAGCATGGTTATATTTCACTAACCAGCAATTCAAAGATTATGATGGCATTCATATTCATAATCAGGGGAGATATGCTCTCTGGCTAAGGAAGCTTGGCTATAAAGGGAAAATTATGTTACACATGGGAAATTCTATGGGTACTTTTTTACCTGATAAAAGACGTTGGGCTGAGATCTATCAATCTGTTAATCTTGCTATTTTTTGCAGCGAATTCTTAATGCGGGATGCCATGACTGGTTTTGAGCATATTCTTGATAATTTTGCGGTGGTATATAACGGTGTTAATGAAAGTAAACTGTTGCCAAAAAATCGAAACCGATATCGTATTTTGTTTGCGGGCCGACTTATCCCGGAAAAGGGTCTTGTTGAAGCAATAAGAACCGTTGCCGAGTTACGAAAAAGGGGACTACCTGTTACACTACGAGTTGCCGGCTCAGCAGGGTTTGGTACTTCAGCCTCAAAGGTGACTTCCTACATGCGTGTATGCCAAAAACTTGTGGAGCAAGTAAATCAACAGTATCAAGACACTTGTATTCTATTGTTAGGCTACCAATCCCAAGAAAACTTAATCCAAGAGATGGCCCGTGCTCGTCTTTTCTTTTCTCCAGTATCGTGTAATGAAGGATTTGGCATGGCTATTGCAGAAGCGATGAGCTTAGGGACTCCCGTGATTGCTTCTCGGCGTGGTGGAATTCCAGAGGTTGTTGGCAATTGTGGATATTTGTCAAGTATAAATACCTCAGAAACTTGGGCTGACGTGATAGCTCCTTTTCTAGAAGATGACGTTCTTTGGGAGGATCATTCTCTGAGAGCTCAGAAACATATTCTGCAAAATTTTCACTGGAAAAAAATTAGTGCGGCTTACGAACATACTCTCTATGAGCGTCTATTGAGATAATGCTAGTGTTGGAAAAGAGGCAAGACTTTTCTTTTGAAAACCAATAGCCCATAGGGTGTAAGATAAGAGAAAGGCTATCCAAAAAGAGATTTAAATACCAGTTTTAATGATATCGTGGATATGTAACACTCCTTCGGGACGGCCTATTTTATCATTAATAATAAGCGCCGAAATTTGATTATCTCGCATAAAACTCAATGCATCTGCCAGTAAGGCTGTTTTTTCAATG
>Ga0157326_1000019_pt1 | contig 14554 bp, 22 predicted proteins | sample MOy2old250510_FD_105391 | JGI IMG/M metagenome (GOLD analysis project Ga0157326, IMG submission 105391) | Arabidopsis rhizosphere microbial communities from North Carolina - M.Oy.2.old.250510 | ecosystem: Host-associated > Plants > Roots > Rhizosphere | place: USA: North Carolina | collected... | reverse complement strand
TGACGAAGCAACTTTTGCACTCGCTGGATATAAGGGCCGAATTCAGTGCGATCCGTGTCATCCGTTCGGTAGCCACCGCAAGTTAGCCTTGGATTTTGTTTGGTAGGCTGTGTATTGGTGGCTAGCTGCGGCTCGACAGGTAATTTCTGAGCGGTTTCTCCGACTGTGTTATCGCGTAATTGTCGGGTAACAAAAGGACTAGCCGCAGGTTCCTCGGCATATCGGTTTAAATGACTCGGCAGAGACTGCGCCGGAACGGGTCTAAGCTCAGCAGAGTCTCCAGAGTCAAAGGGATCTGGCACCGAAGAGGCCCAAAACGCAAAAGCAATCAAGGCACCTAAGCCAGCCAGCAAAATCAAACCAACCTGAGCGCCAGAAGGCTGATACAGCGAAGCGCCGCAATAATTGCAACGGTTAATCCCACCCGGACTGGGCAATGAGCAACCTTTACAGACAATCGGCGGCTTCTTGCCCTCCTTTGGCGACTTGATGGAGTTTCGTCCACCGGCATCCATCGTTTGGGTCGCCAGCATCAAACCCGCCATACCCAGCACAACAGGCCACATTGAACGTACCACGCTTGTCTCCAACAGGGTTACAGTTTTTGCTCACTACGATGATATCAAACTTGCGTTTAAAAAATATTAGCGCATTTTAGCCGAGCCGTGGCCGTAAATTTCATAGTCGAAGATGAACTGAACCGCGATGTTGTCCTGCCTGAAGTTGGGAGGAAGCTGCCTGAACGGTGCAGAGGCACGAACCGCAGCCAGCGCAGCCTGATCAGCGGCAGGGGAGCCTGAAGACTGCTGAATACGAAGGCTTAACAAACGCCCATCCCGGGAAATATTAAAGAGAGCAACCACGCGCTTGCTACGATCCTCCACCGGGGGTGCCCAGTTACGACGGATGCGACGCTGTAACTCCGCAATATACGGACCAAAATCCGGTTCTTCCATGGCGTCGATGCCTGGACGGCCACCGCCGCCGCCCGGTGAACCACTTTGGTTGTAAGAGCCACGACCGCCGGAACCGCCACCACCGCCAGGACGACCGGACATCCCCGGGTTGCCACTGCCGCCACGGGTCGGGTTACCGGCAATCATGCTGGGCCCAGGGTTACCGCCGCCACCGCTGCGAGAACCACCGCCTGAGCTGGAGCCGGGTGTTTTGACCACCGGCCCGCCACCGGTTGCGGATGGATTCGGCGGTGCTGGAGTACGAATCGTGGGCGCAATCGGGTTAGGAGGCAAACTAGGCGTAGCCTGGGCAATTTTGGTAGGCGTTGGTGCCTTAGGCGCGGGGGGCGTAGGCGCTGGTCTGGGAGTAGGTGGCGCAGGCTGCCTGGACGGTTGGGGTTGCGGCTGCTGCGTAGGTCGCTGTGCCGTTTGATGATGTGTTTGGGCGGGCGGGCGAGGCGTTGGCCTGGGCTGAGGCTCAGGCTTTACGGCGGGCCTTGGGGTAGAGCGTGGAGAAGGCTTACCCGCCGCCTGTTGCGGCACCTGGGTGGGACGGTTGGCAATCTTCTCGCCGCCGGAACGGCTGGCATGCTCCGCCTTGCGGTTGGTGTGCTTGCGGGGCTGCTGCTTGGGCGTATTGTCGACCAATACAAACTCAACATCTTCCCGTGGCTTAATGTGCGTTGAGAACAGCGGAATATCCCAGCCCAGGAACTGCAGGATGGCCAATACCAAAGCGACCATCGCCACCAATGAAACGTGCGCGCCAATGGATATCAGCACCCAGAGCCAGAAGCTGGACTCGTTTCTTTTGGAAGTATAGACCGCCATTCCCGCCGGTGAGGGCGATGGATTAGGGGCAACCGGTTGTGAATAAGGAGTTTTCACAGAAGGCACTGGACCTGTTAACCATCAACTAACTAATACTCGCCTCGTTCCATATTATGGAAGACTTCTTTTACTGGCTGGTGTTTCTATTCTAAAATAAAACTTTACTAAATCCGCTCAGAAATATTTTTCAAATGAACGTATCGCCTGATTTTGAACAGATTCTCGTTACCGCCACCCGTTTCCTGGTGGATGACTCCTCCCCTGATGGACTATCGGGGCGCAAAAGCCTGGTTGAAAACCGTCATCTCGGCTGGCTGGTCGTTACAAACCAGGATAACAGCCTTTTGTATTGTACACCGGGAGCCTTGGAAACCGCCACCTTTTTCCGTTCCTCCGCAAAACCCTTTCAGGCGTTCCCACTGGTAGAAAAAGGCTTCTCAAAACAACTCAGCGCCGAAGAGTTAGCCATCGCTTGCGCCTCCCATACCGGATCTCAGCGACATCTTGAACTGACGCGGAGTATTCTGGCAAAGGCGGGACTTTCTGAAGCGCAATTACAGTGCGGTCCCCACGTCCCCAGCGATCCGGCCATGCAGGAAACATTAAGGCAAAGCGGTGAACATCCCACCAGGGCCCATAACAATTGCTCCGGCAAACATGCGGGCATGTTATTTTACTGTCAGCAGGCGGGACTAGACCCCTCCTTGTATCTGAATCCCTCCCATCCTCTCCAGCAAAGCATTTTAAATGCGTTAAGACGCTGGGGCGGCGTGGATGAAATCCCACTGGCTATTGATGGTTGTGGCGCCCCGGTATTTTATTTACCGCTTAGAACCATGGCGCTGCTTTATGCCCACCTGGGCAGCACCGAAGACTTCAAACCACTTCAAACGGCAATGACTAGTTATCCGGCGATTGTTGGCGGGGAAGGCCGCGTGGATACCGTGCTGATGCAGGCCAGCCAAGGCAAACTACTGGCAAAGGTGGGCGCAGATGGCGTGCTATGCGTGGCGCGCGTTAACAGAGGAGAAGGCTTGGCCCTAAAATTGGCCGATGGCTCCGGCGAAGTACGCGACATGACGCTGGTACAGATTCTATTGAAACTGGGCTGGCTGGAGCAGGAAGCGTTACAGGATGCCCGGCTGTCCAATTACCTGACCAAAACTGCCCGCCTGAACACCCAGAATAAGACTGTGGGCGAATATCACGTCCACTTTAACCCGGAGCGCAACTAACCTTGCAGGAATGGGAAAAACTGCTCGGCATGAAATGGCCCCAGAGCGCCTGCGATCGTTCAGGCGAATGCTGCCGGGGGGCCGCCCAACTTTCCCCCTGGGACAAACTACTTCAGCAAGCCGCTGAAGGTAGTCAGACTGCCCGAAACTTCCTGTCCCAGTATATTCCCTACCCAAACCGGGCAGAAGCGCTACTCAACGCACCAGACGCCGTGGAAGCCTCCCTGGAAATTGCCCGCATGCGAGGGGATAAAGAAGAGGACATCATTTTTTACCACTGCATCTACCTAAAAGGGCAAAGCGCTTGCCAGATTTATGAAGACCGGCCCGCTTTATGCCGAGATTTCCCAGAATCCCCATTTGGGGCAATCCCGAAATGTTGCGGCTATTCCGAGGTCAAAAAACAGTGCCTGGACAAAATCGACTCACTGAAAGCCGAATTACAACGACTAAAAGTCCTACAAGCCAAACAACAAGAGACAGACGTCTAAGCAAGCATCCCATTTGTAACAAAAGGCAAACTCCTCACCGAATGATTGACAGCCTGCCTTTAAGGCTTATGATGAATTAACTGTGATAGCCCCGCTTTATCCTCAGGGATAAAAACCCGGGCCGGTGTAGCTCAATGGCAGAGCAACGGTTTTGTAAACCGTAGGTTGCGGGTTCGAGTCCCATCACCGGCTATTACATGTTCTCCCCGACTCTCCACTTAAGGGTAGGTGCCCGAGGGGTTAAAGGGGGCGGTCTGTAAAACCGTTGCGAAAGCTACGTTGGTTCAAATCCAACCCTACCCATACCAAAACCGCTCCCAAAGGGGCGGTTTTGTTCTTAGAATAGCCCATACACAGGCGCTTCAATGCCTCCCAAAGGCAGAAGGCACAAGGATTCAAAAAAACTTGCAAATTTCATCGCCCGAAAAGCTAGACAGAAACGATCCCTTTGTGATTTTCTATTATTCCGAAGTTCTCCCCGGTATTGATTTGGCAATCTATCCTATTCAGTACTAGTCAATGCCCATGTGGCGCAGGGGTAGCGCATCCCCTTGGTAAGGGGAAGGTCACGAGTTCGAATCTCGTCATGGGCTTTTCTATTTTTTTTGTTTGTGGTTATTTTATATCCACGTGTCCTTTTACACTGAAAATAGCCTTAAGGCTGGAAAAGGGCATTCTGAACCGGAAAATCCCCAGGAATATCGGGCATCCTTCCAGGTAGCGGTTATTAAAACTCTTTCAATAAGACAGTGAACACGTAAAGGAGACAACAGAAACATGGCTCGCGAAAAGTTTCAGAGGAATAAACCTCACGTCAATATTGGCACCATCGGTCACGTTGACCATGGTAAAACCACGTTGACCGCAGCGATTACCAACGTTCTGGCTTCTGAAGGCAAGGCTCAAGCAAAAAAATTCGATGAAATTGACGCCGCTCCTGAGGAAAAGGCACGTGGTATTACGATTTCCACCGCACACGTCGAGTACGAAACCGATGCACGCCACTACGCCCATGTAGACTGCCCGGGTCACGCCGACTACGTTAAGAACATGATTACCGGTGCCGCTCAAATGGACGGCGCTATTTTGGTTATTGCAGCTACCGATGGTCCGATGCCCCAGACCCGCGAGCACATCCTGCTGGCCCGTCAAGTTGGTGTTCCTCAGTTGGTTGTATTCCTCAACAAGTGCGATATGGTTGATGATCCTGAATTGCTCGACCTGGTTGAAATGGAAGCCCGTGAATTGCTGAGCAAGTACGAATTCGATGGCGATAACATCCGCATCGTTCGCGGCTCCGCTTTGAAAGCCTTGGAAGGCGATGCTAACTGGGTTGCGGCCATTAAAGAATTGATGACCGCTGTTGATGAAAGCATCCCTACTCCTGAGCGCCCCGTGGATCAGCCTTTCCTGATGCCCATTGAAGACGTATTCACCATTACCGGTCGCGGCACCGTTGTAACCGGACGTATCGAGCGTGGTAAAGTGAACGTGGGCGATGAAGTTGAGATCATCGGTCTCGGTGATACCCGCAAAACCACTGTTACCGGTATCGAAATGTTCCGCAAGATGCTGGATGAAGGCTTGGCAGGCGACAACATCGGCGCATTACTCCGTGGTATCGATAAAGAATCCGTTGAGCGCGGCCAAGTTCTCGCAAAACCAGGTTCCATCAAGCCCCACACCAAATTCAAAGCCAACGTGTACGTTCTGAGCAAGGATGAAGGCGGTCGCCACACTCCTTTCTTCAGCAACTACCGCCCTCAGTTCTACGTCCGTACGACCGATGTAACCGGAACCATCAAATTACCCGATGGTGTTGAAATGGTTATGCCCGGCGACAACATCGTGATGGAAGTTGAGCTGATTACCCCAGTTGCTATCGAGCAAGGGATGCGTTTCGCTATTCGCGAAGGCGGCCGTACGGTAGGCGCGGGTGTAGTAGACACTATTATCAACTAATAAGTTAATGACGCAGAAGTAGGAAGAAGGAACATGGCTACAACGGCAAAGAAAAAAGCCCCCAAACAAAACCGGGTACGCATTCGTTTAAAATCTTACGATAGCCGACTTATTGATACATCGGCCCAAAAGATTGTCGACGTTGCAAAAAACGCCCAGGGCAAAGTCGTTGGCCCAATTCCTCTTCCTACTCACCGTCAGGTTTTCTGCGTTCTCAGATCGCCTCACGTTAACAAAAAATCCCGTGAACACTTCGAAATCCGCACCCACAAACGCTTAATCGACATTATTGATCCTGGTCAGGATTTCGCCAATCAATTAAGTCGGTTGGATTTGCCAGCCGGGGTTGATATCGAAGTACGCTTGTAATACATTAAAAGCCTTCTCAGGTTAGACATTTTCTCGTCCCCAGTGGAAACAGTGACAACTGAATACGTTTAAACTCAGACCACTTACTCAAGTAAATGAAAGGTAAACAAGGTGAGTTTCCCAAGACTGATTGGTAGAAAACGCGGCATGACCCAAGTCTTTACAGAAGACGGGTCCGCTGTCCCCGTGACGGTTGTTGAGCTTCTTCCGTTAACGGTCACCCAGGTAAAAACCGAACAAAATGATGGCTATACGGCTATCCAGGTCGGTTTTGTCCAGGCTAAAGCCAAACACTTAACCAAGGCACGTCAGCAGCATTTGTTGAAAAACAATTTGCCCCTGCTTCGCAAATTGAAAGAGGTTCGGCTTCCTGTCGCAGAAGCGGAAAACTTCAAAATTGGCGATGTGATTCAACCAGTTGGAGATGGGTCTTTTTTGAGTGAAGGACTCTTGATCCATGTTACAGGGAAGTCCATTGGTAAAGGGTTCCAAGGCAATACAAAGCGCTGGAATCATGGCCGTGGACCGATGAGCCACGGTTCAAAGTCCCATCGCTTACCAGGCTCTATTGGCGCAGGAACTACGCCGGGCCGTGTATTTAAGGGATTGCAAATGGCCGGAAAAATGGGCAATGAGCAAGTCACTGTTCGCAACCTGAAGGTTATTCGAGTCATTTCTGAAAAGAATGTGGTATTGATCAAAGGCGCTGTGCCAGGTGTTGAAGGTGGTCTTTTGACCATTCAGCCAAAAGCAGAACGCTGGAATCAGCCGAAGTATTAAGGAGATAGGTCATCATGGCTGAAGAAAAAATATTACTTACAAAGTTCTCCAAAGAAGGCAAAGAAGCTGGCCAGATAGCAGTATCTTCCGAAGTATTCGGTATTGAGCCTAATCTGCACGTACTGCATCAGGCAGTCCGTCGTGAGCTGGCTAATGGACGTGCTGGCACAGCATGCACCAAAACCCGCGGAGAAGTCCGTGGCGGCGGCAAAAAGCCTTGGAAGCAAAAGGGTACGGGCCGTGCTCGCGCTGGTAGTATCCGTTCTCCATTGTGGGTTGGCGGTGGCATCACTTTTGGCCCCAAGCCTCGTGATTACTCCTTTAATCTCCCTAGGAAAGTTCGTGTTCTTGCAATTCGTTCTTCTTTGTCTGCGGCGCAAAGCAAATTTAAAGTCTTGGAAGACTTTTCATTTTTAAGTGCACCTAAAACCAAAGAAATTGCCTCGCTAATGACCAGCCTCGGCCTACAATCTAAAAAAGTACTTATTTTGGCTGACTACAAGGCAGCTGAAAACCAATACTTGCTCTTGGCGAGCCGTAACTTGGCCGGTGTCAAGGTTCGTTTGCCTCATAACCTGAGTGTAAAAGAGCTTTTAGATGCTGATGCTGTTGTAGTCAGCGCCAGTGCGGTACAAGAAATCAATGAAAGGTATACCGCATATGTCTAAAGCATCTCAGCAATCCGAACTTTACAATTTACTAAAGCGGCCCATTGTGACCGAAAAGACAACCAATCTAGCCAGTTTGGGTCAGTATGTTTTTGAAGTCGTTAAAAATGCTAATAAGATCCAGCTTGCACAGGCATTTGAATTAGCATTTCCGGGTCGCAAGGTGTGTGCTGTACGGTTAATCACCGTTCCTGCCCGTACAAAACGTTATGGTAAAAGAATTGGCCAAACCCAGGAAAAGAGAAAAGCTGTTTTCTCTATTCAGGGTGAGCCAATCGAACTCTTCACAGGAGTATAAGCGTTATGGCTGTCAAGCAATTCAAACCAACCTCCGCCGGTGTTCGCGGCATGTCCAAACTTGAGACAGCTGATATCACTACGGATAAGCCTTTCAAGCCGCTTCTGCGCAAGCTAAAGAAGCATGCTGGCCGCAATAATTACGGACGTATTACTACTCGTCACCAGGGCGGTGGCAATAAAAAACACTATCGAGTAATTGATTTCCGGCGTGATAAGCGCGATATCCCAGGTGTCATTAGTACTATTGAATACGATCCCAATCGCAATGTCAGGATTTCCTTAGTTACTTATGCAGATGGTGAGAAGCGTTACATACTGAAGCCTGATGGGCTTAAAGTTGGCGATAGCATTATGGCTGGCATCTCTGCAGAAATCAAGCCAGGCAATGCACTCCCCTTGAAAAATATCCCTCTGGGTTCTGTGGTTCATAATATTGAAATGATACCGGGCCGCGGTGGTCAGTTAGTACGTTCAGCTGGCGGCTCAGCCCAGCTCGTTGCAAAGGAAGGCGATTTTGCAACACTCCGCCTTCCCAGTTCTGAAATGCGGATGGTACGTATTGATTGCTATGCAACTATTGGAACTTTAAGCAATCCGGAATATAAAAACCTGAAATTAGGCAAGGCAGGCCGTAAGCGACATATGGGTATCCGCCCTACTGTTCGCGGTTCCGTCATGAATCCTGTAGATCACCCCCACGGTGGTGGTGAAGGCAGGGCGCCTATTGGACGACCAACACCTGTTACGCCTTGGGGTAAACCTGCTTTGGGTTATAAAACCCGTAGTCGCCGGAAGGCTTCTAATAAGTATATCGTCAGACGACGCACGAAATAGGAGTTTTACATCTTATGCCTCGCTCTTTAAAAAAAGGCCCATTTGTAGACGCCCACCTCGGCGACAAGGTGGAGGAACTCAATAAAACCGGAGACAAAAAGGTTATTAAAACCTGGTCGCGTCGTTCCATGATTATCCCCGATATGATTGGCCACACAATTGCAGTTCACAACGGCTCCAAGCATGTTCCTGTTTACATTACTGAACAGATGATTGGTCACAAGCTGGGCGAATTTGCCCCCACCCGATTCTTTCGCGGCCATGCAGGCAGCGACAAGAAAGCGGGCAAGAAATAGGACACAGAAATAATGGCAACGAACACAATGGAAGCTCAGGCCAAACAAAAGTATATCATCATGTCTCCTCGTAAACTACGGCGAGTTGTTGACACTATTCGTGGAAAACAAGTTACCGAAGCCTATAATATGCTACGCCTGATGCCTTATGAAGCAGCTCGAGTAGTGCTAAAAAAGCTAATTGAGGCAACTAGCAACGCCCAGGTAAAGTTCGGCGTTGAAGATCCGGCTCAACTCGTCATCAGTCGCGCATTTGCAGATGAAGGGCCTTCTTACAGAAGATACAAACCTCGCGCTCAAGGTCGTATCTACCGCAGAGAAAAGCCAACCTCGCATCTCACCATTGCAGTGCAAGTTAAAGAAGCCAAATAGAAGGAAACAACCGTGGGACAGAAGGTTAACCCTAAAGCGTTACGGCTAGGCATTATCCATACTTCTGACAGCATCTGGTTTGCTAGTAAAAAAGACTATGCAAAGAATGTTAAAGAAGATGCCTTGATTCGCAGCTTTTTAAAGAAAAAACTCAAGACTGCAGCCGTCAGCCGTATTGAAATCGATCGCAAGGCCCAACGGCTAATTGTCCGTATTATTACCGGCCGTCCAGGGATGGTTGTAGGACGCGGCGGTCAGGGATTAGATACTTTGCTCAAGCAGGTACAAACGCTCACCAATCGTAAAGACATCCAAATTGACGTTATGGAAGTCAGTCGGATTGAAGCGGATGCAACCCTTGTTGCAGAATCCATCGCTCAGCAGCTCGAAAAAAGGATTGCTTATCGCCGTGCAATGAAGCAATCCATTCAACGCTCCATGCGTTCTGGCATCAAGGGTATCAAAATTATGATCGCCGGCCGTTTGGGTGGTGCCGAGATTGCCCGGACAGAATGGGCAAAGGAAGGGCGTATTCCGCTGCATACTTTCCGTGCCGACATTGATTATGGCGTTGCAGAGGCACTGACCGTATTTGGTATTATCGGTGTCAAAGTTTGGATCTTCAAAGGTGAAGTAATGCCTGGCGAGAGCGCTATTTCTAACGTAAAAGCCAAAGCTGCTCGTCCGGAAGATGCGCAAACCCGTGAATCCGGATTACAAGGCGCTGGTCGTCGTGGTGGTCCTGGCAGTGGCGGCCCTGGCGGCAATCGTGGTGGTGGTCGTGGACGTGGCGGTGAAAACCGAGGCGGACGTGGCAACGGTGGCCGAAAAGATTCCCAAAATCCGGCAGCTCCTGCCGAAGCAACCCCATCTGAGGAGTAATTGACCCATGTTAATGCCAAAGCGTACCAAATATCGCAAACAGATGCGGGGCAATATGAAAGGCTCCGAAACAAGGGGCACGAACTTTGAGTTCGGTAGTTTCGCTCTGCAGACACTAGATCCAGGTTGGTTGACCAGCCGCCAGATTGAAGCAGCCCGTCGAGCTATGACACGTAGCATCAAGCGGGGCGGTAAAATCTGGATTCGTATTTTCCCGGATAAGCCTGTTACCAAGAAGCCGGCCGAAACCCGGATGGGTTCTGGAAAAGGGAACCCAGAGTACTGGGTGGCAGTTGTAAAGCCCGGCAAACTTCTGTTTGAGATGGAGCACAGCGACCGCGAGCAAGCCGTGCATGCGTTGGAGCTTGCCGCCCAAAAACTGCCCGTACGAACCAAAATTCTATGCAAAGAAGATATCGTGGGAGGTTCCACTCATGAAAATAACTGAAATGCGTGAATTGAATGCTGACGAGTTGAATACCCACATCGAGGAAACTCATAAAGCCTTATTCGGTGCTCGGTTCAAACATTCCATGCATCAACTGGACAATACTGCAGAACTGCGCCAGCTTCGGCACCGGATTGCCCAGTTGAAGACAGTCCTGAACGAGAAATCGAAGCAAGCTTGAACCAAGAAGGACGGAAAAAGTAGCTATGCCCAAGAAGGAAAAAGTCGGAACAGTCGTTTCCAATAAAATGGATAAAACCATTGTGGTGGCTGTGGCCGAGAAGCACCCACACCCAAAGTACGGAAAAATTCAGAACAAAACCGTCAAATTTAAAGCTCATGATGACAAGAACGAATGCCATGAAGGCGATTTGGTCAGAATCGTGGAGAGCCGTCCTTACAGTAAGGATAAGAATTGGCGTTTGTCTGCTGTTCTGGAAAAGGTTCAAGAGGTATAAGACGCCATGATTCAACAGGAAAGCAGATTACAAGTCGCTGACAACTCTGGAGCTTTAGAGCTTCTGTGCATCAGAGTTTTGGGTGGTAAAACCTATGCGGGTATTGGGGATCCCATTATTGCCGTTGTCAAAAAAGCCCAGCCCAATGGCAATGTCAAGAAGTCTGACATTGTCCGCGCAGTAATTGTCAGGACCAAAGCCAGTCGGCAACGCTCTGACGGTTCCACTATCCGGTTTGATGAAAACGCAGCCGTAATTATCAACAAAGAAGGCAATCCTCGCGGCACTCGCGTTTTTGGACCTGTAGCACGCGAATTGCGTGAAAAAAACTACATGAAAATCGTATCCCTTGCCCCGGAAGTTCTGTAGGAGATCATCATGTTAAAAGCGAAATCATCTAGAAAACGCATCGCACTTCCCCTACATTACCACGTGAAAAAAGGGGATACGGTGATGGTCATCGCCGGAAAAGACAAGGGCAAGACCGGTACGGTAAAACGGGTCTTCCGCAGTAAGGGTAAAGTCCTGGTGGAAGGCTTGAACATCGTTAAAAAAGCGGTTCGTCCTAACCCGATGCTAGGCGAGCGTGGCGGCATTGTTGAAATGGAAGCCCCCTTAAATGTTTCCAAAGTCATGTTGTACGACACGAAAAACAATCAGCCCAGCCGGGCTAAAGTGGAAATCGTAAATGGGAAATCCGTCCGTGTTTCCAAAAAAACTGGCGAGCATTTCGACGTATAGCCCTTTAGCAAAGACTCAAGAATTAGGAAGCAATAGCAATGACACTAAAAGAGCGTTACGAACAGGAAATAGTCCAGTCCTTGATGAAGGAATTGGGCTATGGCAACAAATTCCAGATTCCTCGTCTGGAAAAAGTGATTGTCAACATCGGTTTGGGTGACGGCGCGCAAAACGCCAAATTGTTCGACCTTGGTGTTGAAGAGTTACAAGCAATGACCGGCCAGAAGCCAGTTATTACGCGAGCCAAGAAATCCATCGCCGGGTTTAAGATCCGTCAAGGTATGCCCGTTGGCGCTAAGGTTACGCTGCGTGGCGAGCGGATGTATGACTTCATTTCCAAATTGACGGGAATTGTACTTCCCAGGATTCGGGATTTCCGCGGCTTGAGTCCGAAAGGCTTTGATGGTCGGGGCAATTACAACCTAGGGTTGAAAGATCAATTGGTGTTCCCTGAAATTAACTATGATAAAGTTCAGCGTATGCGTGGTATGAATATTACCATTGTTACTTCCGGCACGACCGATATGGAAGCGCGTGCTCTGCTTGAGCAGCTTGGTTTCCCTTTCCGCAAAACAGCGGCAAGCACGGCCCAGGCCCAAGCATCCTAAGCGCTCCAGCATTCAAGAGGAACAGGAGATTCCATTTTGGCTAAAACATCCATGATCGTTAAAGAGGAGAAACGAGTCGTAAAAGCAGCCAGCGGCAAGTTTCCCAAGGTCAAACTCCACAATCGCTGCAGTCTCTGCGGACGCCCGCGAGGCTATTACCGGCAATTCGGCACTTGCAGGCTGTGTCTGCGTAAGTTGGCGCATGAAGGCAAATTGCCAGGCGTCCTGAAATCAAGCTGGTAACAACCATAGAAGTAAGAACAAGGGTAAACTAACCATGTACAATGACCCCATCGCTGATATGCTGACCCGCATTCGAAACGCTTCGAATGTCGGCCTTCCCATGGTGGAAGTACCCGCCTCCAAGCTGAAAATCGAACTGGCCAAGGTATTGCAGAAGGAAGGCTATATCAGAAGTTACGAAATCCGCGAAGTCGGCAACCATCAGACCCTGCGGGTGCTATTGAAGTATGACGCCCAGGGCTATCCGCTCATTCGCAAATTAGTACGGGTAAGCCGTCCTGGTCTTCGTAAATACTACAAAGTAGATAACCTGCCTCGTATTCTGGCTGGCGCTGGCACCGCGATTGTGAGTACACCAAAAGGTTTGCTCTCCGATCGGGAAGCCCGTAAGGCTCGTGTAGGCGGCGAAGTCCTCTGCTACGTCTATTAAGCCCAGACTAATAGCCAGCAAGATTTAAAAGAAGGTAAAGTCTCATGTCACGAATTGGTAAATCCCCCGTCCAGGTTCCGGACAAGGTTGAAGTCAACATTAAAGAGACTTCTGGCGGAACCGAAATCACTGTTAAAGGGCCGAAGGGTTCATTAACCCGGACGTTTCGTCCTGAGATCGTGATCACTCTAGAAGGTAATACATTAATCGTATCCCGTAAGGATGAAAGTCGTTTGGCTCGCTCCTTGCACGGTTTGAGCCGCACTTTGTTGAATAACATGGTGCTAGGCGTCAGCCAAGGGTTTACCCGTAATCTGGAAATCGTCGGCGTTGGTTACCGGGCGCAGGTGCAGGGCAACAAGCTTGTACTGGCGCTTGGATACAGCCATCCGGTGGAAATTGAGGCACCTGCCAATATTTCTTTTGCAGTGGAAGCCAACACAAAATTGCAAGTATCCGGCATCGACAAGGAGATTGTTGGCCAGGTTGCCGCACTGATTCGCAGCAAGCGTCCGCCGGAGCCTTATAAAGGCAAGGGTGTGAAATACGCAGGTGAGCGCATCCGCCGTAAAGCCGGTAAAGCAGGTAAGAAGTAAGCAGCAGGTATTAGGATTATGCTTAGCAAACCCAATCGCAAGGAAACTACTCGCAAACGCCATTACCGGCTGCGTCGCAAACTGGCCGGAAGTAGCGAGCGTCCCAGACTGGCGGTATACCGCAGCGGGAAGCATATTTACGCTCAAATCATTGATGACACGCGTTCGGTTACTCTGGTTTCCGCCAGCACGGTAGAGAAAGATCTACGCAACGAGTCCGGTGCCAACCAGGATGCCGCCCGCAAGGTTGGTGAATTGGTTGCTCAGCGGGCTAAAGCTGCAGGCATTGCCAGCGTTGTATTCGATCGTGGCGGATTCCTGTATCACGGGCGTATTGCCGCTTTGGCGGAAGCCGCACGTGAAGCGGGCCTTGAATTCTAAAAACGTCATTAAACACGTTTTATAAAAGCTTAAAGATCCGGTTAACACGCCGGATCTTTTTGTTTAGCTGATAAAGAGAGAGAGGTAGTGAACAAAAAAGTCCCGGCATTCGCGGGACTTTTTGCATTGACGATTTAAAACTCTTCGTTTTTAAGTACGGGCGCGTAAAACCGGGATGTTTGCGACCAGGGCGATGGTATTGGAGGCATCGCTTTCCAAGTTCACCTCGAGGGCTTCCTTATCGATTTCCACGTACCTGGAGATAACTTCCACCATGTCGTCCCGCATCTGCTCCAGCATCACTGGGGATAGTTGGGTTCGGTCATGCATCAGAACCAATTTCAAACGACTCTTCGCATCGTTACGGGCAGTGTGCATATCCGTAAGCGAAGATTCAAACGTCTGTTGCGGGGGATCCACCCAATCCACCAATTTTCGTAACCAACCCATTATCCGGTCTCCTATGCTTTTTATATACACTACTCTCGCTGGTCAATGGGCGCCAAGATTAGGCGCTTTTGGTGGTGAAGAACCCTTTCAGCTTGTCCAACCAGGAAGTCGGCACATCCAGGTTGAGGAAAGGAACATCTTCCCCGGACACGCGGCGGGCGATATTACGATATGCCTGCCCGGCCAGCGAGTTCTCAGTGTTTACAATCGGTTCCCCTTTGTT